>SESD01001347.1_pt1 | contig 13671 bp, 16 predicted proteins | sample 3171411 | NCBI WGS metagenome assembly SESD01 (sample SAMN06051880, study PRJNA518727) | freshwater metagenome | biome: subpolar coniferous forest; feature: holomictic lake; material: water; isolation source: holomictic Lake 442, 16.5 m depth | place: Canada: near Kenora, Ontario | collected...
ATATAAATGTTTCTTATGGCGGGACAGCTCAAGGGAGTTTTCAGGCAGTCGGGGGTTATCCCGGTTCTTGACGGTCGGCTGGTGCTTATTACTTCCAGAAAATCCGAGCGCTGGATTATTCCCAAGGGATATGTTGAAAAGGGGTTGTCCCCTGCAGATTCAGCCGCGAAAGAGGCTTACGAGGAAGCTGGTTTGATAGGTGTTGTCCATTACAAAAAAGCTGGTCAGTTCCGATACCGCAAGTTTGGGAAACACTTTTCGGTTCAGGTCTATCCGCTTTTCATTGAAACCATGCTCGATGAGTGGGATGAGATGCACGACCGTCGCCGCAAGCTTGTTACTCCGGCTGAGGCTGTTAAAATGGTTTATCATGAGGAACTCCGGCAGATTATTACGAATTTTTTCAGGCACAATTTATAACGTGGGAAATTTTTTTTTGTAATCAATGTTCTTGTGCTATATTGGGCCTTCCCTTAAGGATCGGGGTGTGGCGCAGTTGGTAGCGTGCCTGCTTTGGGAGCAGGAGGCCCCGAGTTCGAGTCTCGGCACCCCGACAAGTGAAGGTTCTCAAGATTGAAGCGGTGCCCGTAGCTCAATGGATAGAGCATCAGCCTTCTAAGCTGAGGGTTACTGGTTCGAGTCCAGTCGGGCGCACGAATAAAAAGTCCGTAATGATATGTACACGGTGATTGTAGCTCAGTTGGTTAGAGCGCCAGGTTGTGGCCCTGGAGGCCGGGGGTTCGAGTCCCCTCATTCACCCATAGAAGGCCCCATCGACTAGTGGTTAGGTCATCACCCTTTCAAGGTGGTAGCACGGGTTCGAATCCCGTTGGGGTCACTCAATAAAGCTCTGTTCGTTGCCGGTACAGAGCTTTTTTTGTTCATGAAAGCAGATCTCTCCTATGAAAATATCTGTCAGTTGGCTCAAAGATTTTCTCCCTCATTTTTCTTCCGATACGGCATCGCTTGTTGAAAAACTGACATTTCTCGGGTTTGAGGTAGAGGAAGTTCAGGAGCACACTCTTCCCGACGACCTGGTGGTTGTTGGCAGAATTGTTGAAGTTCTGCCGCATCCCAATGCAGAACGATTGACATTGTGCCGCGTGGATGTTGGCCGGGACGAACCCCTCCAGATTGTTTGCGGCGCCCCGAATGTCAAAGCAGGGATGCTTGTGCCAGTGGCAACTGAAAAGGCAAAACTTCAGCTTCGTGACGGCCAGACCATTACCATCAAACCATCAAAAATTCGTGGTGAACGCTCCTTCGGGATGATTTGTGCCGCTGACGAACTTGGTCTTTCCGAAGACCATTCCGGAGTTATGGAGCTTGATCCACCCTGCATTATTGGCCAGCCCTTCTCCCGTTTTCTTGACGGTGACGTGGTGCTTGATATTGCCGTGACGCCAAACAGGCCCGATGTTCTCTCTCACCTTGGTGTGGCAAGGGAACTCGCAGGGCGCAATCAGATTGACTATCCCTCCCGGCACCCGGTCTCATTTTCAAAGGCAGGCGCGCTGGTTGAGGTTCTGGACGCAGTAGCCTGCCCATATTACACAGGAGTGGTCATTCGAGGGATAACCGTTGCAGAATCTCCCGCATGGTTACGAAAAAAGCTTGAAAGTATTGGTCTCAGGCCCAAAAACAACATCGTTGATATTACCAACTATATTCTTCATGCGCTTGGTCAGCCCCTTCATGCCTTTGATCTTGCCAGGCTTGCCGGTGGACGGGTTGTGGTCAGAAATGACCGTAATATTGATTTTGTAGCTCTGAACAATATAAGGTACAGCGTTTATCCTGGAATGACCGCAATTTGTGATGCTGAAGGTGCCGTTGCCGCAATTGCAGGAATCATGGGTGGATTGCATTCTGCCGTCAGTGAAGCTACAACGGATATACTCCTCGAATCAGCATACTTTAATCCTTCAGTTGTGAGAAGGACATCAAAAGATTTGGCGCTTTCTTCCGACTCCTCGTACCGTTTTGAGCGCGGTATAGACCCTCGTAATGTCAGACGATCGGCAGAGTGTGCCGTAGCCTTGATTCTGGAGATCGCAGGTGGACGTGTTGAAGAGGCCCAGGAGTTTGGATCTTCATCAGAAAAGTTGCTTCAGGTTACCTTGCGGCCAGAGAGGGTCAATGCGCTGCTTGGCAGTTCGATAGCCGCCTCTGAAATGGTGAAGATGCTCGAAGAGATTGGATTTTCAACTGTCGGAACGGAGAGCGCAAATGGAGAGTCGATTACCTTTGAGGTGCCATCCTTCCGAGTCGATGTTTCAGGAGAGATTGATCTTGTCGAGGAGATTGCCCGCCTTTATGGTTACGACAACATTCAGCCGTCATCACAGATGGCGACCATCTATCCCCAGTCGCGCAAACATCCGGAATTTTTCCCTGACTTCCTCCGATCTCTTCTGGTTGGGCTGAATTTCAGGGAAATTCTTACCAATCCACTCATAAAAAGAGATGAGGCCGGGTTGTTCAGCGACAGACTTGTTGGAGTGCTTAATCCTATCAGTGAAGGGCTTGAAGTTCTCCGGCCAGGGCTGGTACCCGGATTTCTCAAGGTTATCAGCCATAATATCAGGCATGGCAATCGGGATCAGAAACTCTTTGAAGTTGCCAGCGGATTTCAGAGTATTCCAGAGAGTGAACGTTGTGGTGAGTCGCGGCTCAACGGATACAGGGAGCAGGAGTATCTTGTTATGGTAATGACGGGAAGCCGTTTTCCAAGAATCTGGAACCAGTCGACCGAAAAAGTTGATTTTTACGATCTCATGGGTTCTGTCGAGATGCTTCTTGAAAAGCTGAATTTGCTTGATAAATCAGCAGTGAATCTTTATAATGCAAGTACTGTCGGCATTGATGTGCAGTTGACAGAAAAAGGAAGTACCCGCTCATACAGGGTGGGGGCGGTTCAGCAGGTTGATGCTGACCTGTTAAAGAAATTTGATATCGCGCAGGACGTTTATATTGCGGAAATTGATGTGGCAGTTCTGGAATGCTGTTTCAATTCAGATGTCACATATCAGCCGCCGTCCAGATTTCCAGTTGTTCAGAGGGATATATCGCTTATTTTACCACCGGGTGTTACCGTTCAGTCACTTGTAGAACTTGTACGTTCAAGTGACTCATTGATCAGGGGTGTCTCGGTTTTTGACCTTTTCGAGCGCACCCGCGAGGATGGAGGAGAGCGCAGCGTAGCACTTTCTCTTGAAATTGTCGATCATAAGGGAACATTGCAGGAAGAGAGAATCAGCGATATTCTTTCGAAAGTCGGCAGTGATGCCGAAAGTAAACTTGGTGCGGTGATTCGACAAGTCTGATCCTCTTTGTTCTATGCAAGATTTTGACGGGCAAAACATCAAGGTTGACGTCAACCTTCTTGAGAAAAATATTGAACTGCTCATTGTCCAGTTGACTGACTGCCGGAAAGAGAATGAGGTATTGCGTTCTGAACTTTCAAGTCTTCAGAATATTCTCAGGTCTTTCAAGTTGCCAGGAACAGTTGCTTCCACCGCTATTGATGCAGGCGTCGTCCTTGATGGAGTGTTTGCTTATGCGGAAAAAGGGCAGGTGAAACAGAAGTTGGTTCTGATTTTGCAGAAAATAGAAATGGAGCTTAGAAACAATCAGACCTTGTAACGTAATGAGATGGAAAAAATTGATGTAAATGTTTATGGAGACAGTTATCCTCTAAGGTCTGAGAGAAGGGAGTTGACCGAAAAGGCTGCCCGTGATGTTGACAGGGTGATGAGGCTCTTTGCTGAAAAGGCCCCGACATTTGGAGCAGCAAAACTGGCTGTTCTTGCAGCAATTCAGTTTGCCGAGAAAAAGATCGAACTTGAAGAGGAGATGGAGTCGTTTAAACAGAACATTGCCCGGATGAATGTTTTTATTGGGCAAAATCTTCAATAAACCGTTACATTAAGTCGAACGAGTATCCGCACCGATTGATTGAGGTGGTTGTAAGGTACAAGAACTAACATCAAAAAACAGGGAGCCCGGCTCTTCTTTTTGATTGCAGGCCTTATTGAATTTTCCTGACTCCGTGAGGAGGAAAGTTTGAGAACACTGGAAACAGTGCTCCATTGGAAGCAAGAAATCTGAAGGAGGCGCCCACCGTGAATCACGGGTTCTTGAATCTTGCTCACCTTGTCTAGGTGCGGTTTTTTTTGTTTAAAACGGTGCTTCTTATATGAGTATGAGAGCATGAAAATGGAGTTGGTTTAATGGGTATAGTTATAAACCTGATTTTAATTGTTGTTGCTTCAGTGTTTTTTTTTGCAGCGGGTTTTTTTGTTGGACGTTATTTTCTTGAACGGATAGGTACGACCAAGGTGCTTGAAGCCGAAGAACGTGCTGTGCAAATAGTTCAGGAAGCCCAGAAAGAGGCCAACGAGTACAAGGAACTTAAGGTCAGTGAAGTAAACCAGGAGTGGAAAAAGAAGCGTCGTGAGTTTGATCAGGAAGTTCTCATCAAAAACAACAAGTACACCCAACTGCAAAAGCAGACCCAGCAGAGAGAGGCGCAACTGAAAAAACAGGCTCAGGATGTCAAGGATACTGAGCGAAAGCTTCAGGATCAACGCAAGGAAATCGATCAGATCACCGAGTCAGTGATGCTTCGTTCCACAGAGCTTGAGCGCATTATTTCAGAGCAGAACCAGCGCCTTGAGAGCATCAGCAACCTTCAGGCCGAAGAGGCGAGGCAGATGTTAATTGACAACATGGTTACAAAAGCACGCGAAGAAGCCACTGAAACCATTCATCAGATTCACGAAGAGGCAGAGCAGAAAGCAGGTCGTCTTGCTGAGAAAACGCTCTTGACGGCAATTCAGCGGATCTCTTTTGAGCAGACCACGGAAAATGCGCTTTCCGTCGTTCATATCCAGAGCGATGAACTCAAGGGCCGCATTATCGGCCGTGAAGGCCGCAATATCAAAGCCTTTGAAAACGCAACCGGAGTTGATATCATTGTTGACGATACTCCCGAAGTGGTTATTCTCTCCTGCTTTGATCCCTTGCGCCGTGAACTTGCCAAGCTGACTCTCCAGAAACTTCTGGTTGATGGAATCATTCATCCTGTGGCTATTGAAAAAGCTTATGGAGATGCCAAAAAGGAGATTGATGATGTCATCATAAGTGCCGGAGAGGAAGCGCTCTCTTCGCTGCAGATTTCCGACATGCCCGCCGAAGTTATCGCGCTTATCGGTAAAATGAAATTTTATACGGTCTATGGGCAAAACCTGCTTCAGCACAGTCGTGAGGTTGCCATGCTTTCAGGCCTTATGGCTGCCGAGCTCAAGCTCGATGCCCGCCTTGCCAAACGTGCCGGTCTTTTGCACGACATCGGCCTGGTGCTGCCGGAAAGTGATGAACCCCATGCATTGACCGCAGTGGCCTTTCTGAAAAAGTTCAACGAATCGCCTCTGGTACTTAATTCTATTGCCGCTCATCATGGTGACGTCGATAAAGAGTCACCCATCGCCGATCTCGTTGATGCCGCCAATACCATATCACTCTCCCGTCCCGGAGCCCGAGGCGCTGTAACGGCTGATGGTAACGTCAAGCGTCTTGAGAGTCTTGAAGAGATCGCAAAAGGATTTCCTGGTGTTTTGAAAACCTACGCCTTGCAGGCAGGAAGAGAGATCAGGGTGATTGTTGAAGGCGATAATGTCAGCGATTCACAGGCAGATGTCCTTGCCCATGATATCGCCCACAAAATTGAATCAGAAGCACAGTATCCCGGACAGATAAAGGTCTCCATTATCCGCGAAAAACGTTCTGTCGCCTACGCAAAATAAGAGTCGCCTATCCTGAAGACGCCCAAGGGAGAGCTTAAAGCTTTCCCTTGGTTGAAGGAATCCCGGTGCCGTTTATTGCGACAGCAGCCTTCATGGCATAAGCAAAAGACTTGAACAGCGCTTCTATTTTGTGGTGCGTATTATCTCCCTCAAGAATTGACAGGTGGATATTGGCTTTCAATGTTCCCGAAAGCGACAAAAAGAAATGTTCAACCATCTCGGTTGAAAAGCCCTGGATCACCGGTCGCCTGAACTCAGCCTTGAAGACACAATAACTTCTTCCCCCAAGGTCAAGCGCGCAACGAGCCAAAGCCTCATCCATAGGAATAAGTGCCCATCCATAGCGTTGAATCCCCCTTTTCTCTCCAAGAGCATCGGAAATGGCGCTGCCGAGAACGAGAGCAATATCTTCAACGGTATGATGATCATCGACCTCAAGGTCACCACGACACTCCACAGCCAGGTCAAAGCCTGAATGTTTGCTGAAATTGGTCAGCATGTGGTCAAGAAAAACCACTCCCGAGTTGACAGAGCTCATGCCCGTCCCGTCGAGTGTTACGGTTACGGTAATGTTTGTCTCTTTTGTGGTTCTGCTAACCGTTGCAGAACGAGGTGTTTTGGAGATTGTTTCTGGCATGGAGAGTTTAGCGGATAAATTTGTTGACAAGAATAATAACCAGCCCCGCCAGAAGAACTATTTTCCCGGCATCTGAAAACATGGTTTGGATATTTTTTAAAAGTTGCTAAATTAATGCCGTCTTGCAAATGAAGATACAAAAGAATATTTGCGAATTTGTTAAAGCGGCTGGAAATGCATGTTTTCGTAGTAATTGTCGGTTTACTTGCATCGATTCTGCTTATTGGCGTTATTTTGTTGCAGAGTCCAAAAAGTGGCAGCGGTCTGACTGGCGGTATGGCCAGCCTTGGTACTGTTCAGACTCTTGGTGTCAGGCGGACTGGTGACTTTTTAAGCAAGACGACCGCCGTCCTTGCTGCTGTTGTCATGTTGCTTTGCTTTATAGCCCAGTTTACGCTTCCAGGCAAAGAATCCTCAAAGGCTTCGCCGGAAAGCATTCTTCAGCAGAGTGTTCCTGCTCGGCCAGCAGCTCCGGCTAAAACCGTGCCTTCAGCACCGTCAAACCCGTTACTGCCCGCAAAATAAAATTATCTGCACCCGTGGCTCAATCGGTAGAGCAATTGACTCTTAATCAATGGGTTGGAGGTTCGAGTCCTCCCGGGTGCACCATATAAAATAAAGACTTACAGGTTCAGGCTTGTAGGTCTTTATTGTTTTATGCCTCTGGAGGGTGCTTTGGAGGGTGCTATTTGTTTTCTTTTGCTGATTTATTTTTTATAGTGTCGGTACAAGGTTTTTTGTAACTGCCCAAAATAAAAAGTTATAAAGTTGTTAAAAATTATTGATCGATATATCCTCAAATCGCATATCGGGCCCTTTTTTTTTGCTTTTATCACCCTCATTTTTGTTCTGATACTCCAGTTTTTTTCAACATTTGCCGATCGCTTTATCGGTAAGGGTATTGGTTTTTCCGCCATTTTTGAACTCATTATGCTGCAGTCCGCCTGGATGGTTGGTCTTGCTGCGCCAATGGCTGTGCTTGTTGCGGTTGTCATGGCATTCGGTTCTCTGACCACTACCTCGGAAATGACCGTTTTCAGGGCATCAGGCATCTCTCTCTACCGGCTCATGATTCCTGTGCTTCTGGCAGGACTTCTTCTCTCCGCGCTTGTTGAACGGTTCAATAACGTTGTTCTTCCCCAGGCAAACTATTATGCTAAATCAATGATGGTCGATATCGCGAGGTCGAAACCTGCGTTCGGATTAACAGAAAACGCGTTTTCAACCCTTGTGGATGGTTATTCCATTTTCATCCGTAAATCTGATGATCGTTTAAAAGAGCTTTATGGTATAGTAATTTATGATGTTACAAGACCAGAGTACAGCACCATGGTGACGGCTGAAAAGGGGAGCATTGATTTTACCGCTGATTACCAGTATCTGGTGATGACGCTCTATAACGGTGAGATTAATCAAGTACGCCAACCGGATCACAAAAGCAGCCGCAACATGAGCTTCCGCAAACAGCGCTTTGTTTTTGAGTCATCAGGTTCCGGTTTTGCGCGATCTTCCGGGAACAGAATGCGCTCTGGCGACAACGAGCTTTCAGCAAACGAGCTGCATCTTATTGGCAATGAATTTATGAAAAGGATGTTGGCATCTGAAAAACGCATTCGCTTGCCTCTTGAACAATTGGCAGAGCGTATGGCAAAACCCCGCGCCGAAGCTCAGGGAGCCCTCCCTGCCACCTTTCTGTCGACAAACGCGATAACCTCAGCCGCAGGCTCTGTTGACCAACAACTTGCCCGACTTGACGGCGAATTCAACAGTATTGCATCGAATCAGAGCATGTACAATCGTTACATGGCCGCTTATCATAAAAAATACGCACTATCCCTCGCCTGTTTTGTGTTTGTTATGGTCGGTGCTCCTCTTGGCGTTCTCGCACGGCGCGGCGGTTTTGGGGTAGGGGCCGCCATATCGCTGCTTTTTTTCGTTTTGTACTGGATGATCATGATTGCAGGCGAAAAAATAGCCGAACGCGGTCTGCTTGACCCCATGATTTCGATGTGGCTGGCCAATACCGTGATGGCCTGTATCGGCATCTGGCTTGTTATCAGTCTGACCGGTGCGGTGTTCAATACCTCCCGATAACGAGAAGTATTGACCTGCAAGCATCAGATGCAGTTCTTGTCCGGGTCGGTTTTTTTATGTCCGCAGCAGAGATCTTTCTTTACTCCGTTTTCATCAAGACAGACAAAGGTGATATTGGTACTGAAAGCAAGAATTCTTTCGCCGGTTTCAATACTTTTTTTGTAGACGTGCACCGTGTACTCAATCGACGTACGCCCTATTCTGCTTTTTTCAGTCACAAAACAGAGAATAGAACCGCCACGAATGCTTTTCTTGAACTCGACCTTATCCATCCCCACCGTAACAAAGTTACATCCTGGATAATCTAGAGACACTGTGATATAGCTTACCTCATCAATCCACTTCAAAAGATTTCCTCCGAAGAGAAATCCGTAATGGTTCAGGTGTTCAGGCAAAACAAGCTTATAAGTTTCCATGATAAAAAATTAATGTAGATTTGGGACAGGCACAGCTCCTTACAACTTAATCCTATAAAAAGCTCTGCCAAAAAAAAACATCACTGATGCCAAAAGCAACAAAGAAAATCTTTTCGTTCAAAACACTCTTTAGTTTTCTTGGTCCGGGCTTTCTTGTTACCGTCGGATTTATCGATCCAGGCAACTGGGCTACAAATATTGAGGGAGGGTCGAAGTTTGGCTACCAGTTACTCTGGGTGGTCACGTTAGGTACCGTTATGCTTGTTTTGATTCAGCATATGGCTGCTAAACTGGGCATTGCTACCGGAAAATCATTGGCCGTCAACATCCGCGACTTTTTTCCCAGGCCGGTCACGGCTTTTCTTGGTTCCAGCGTAGTTCTTGCCTGTATAGCAACCGATGTTGCCGAGCTTTTGGGAGGCGGTATCGGCTTCACTCTTCTTTTCGGTATTCCGCTCTGGACCGGAGCGCTCATAACGCTTCTTCTCAAGGTTTTTCTGGTCATCAGTCAGCGATACCACCGAATTGAAACAATCATTGTCGGCTTTCTTGGCATTATCACCTTATGCTACCTTGTCGAGCTTCTGATCGTCAAGCCCGACTGGAGCGCGACAGTTTCCGGGCTTCTTGTGCCGGAAGTTGGTAAAAAAAGCATTTATACAGCCCTGGCCATTCTCGGCGCCTTGGTGATGCCTCACAATATTTTTCTGCATTCAAATGTCATTCACAGTCGGCAGTGGGGAATTTCGGAGGAAGAAAAACGAGAACTTCTCCGATATGAAAAAATCGATACACTCTCCGCCATGACTCTGGGCTGGGTGGTGAACTCTTCAATGATCATTGTTGCTGCTGCGGTTTTTTATAATAACCATATTCCGGTAAACAGTATTGAACAGGCATCGGCAACACTGAAGCCACTTGTTGGCCCCCTTGCCGGTTTACTGTTTGCCATAGCTCTCATTTTTTCCGGAGTAGGTTCTTCCATGACCTCTTCCATGGCAGAAGCCGATGTTATAACGGGTTTCCTCGGCAAGCCGGAAGATCCACGAACCGCGCTCTACAGGAGTGCAGTTTTTATAACTGCCATTCCAGCATTCCTGATTATTTTGTTCACTTTGGACACTTTTCGCATTCTTGTTTTCAGTCAGGTAATCCTGAGTATACAGCTTCCCTTTACCCTTGTGCCGCTCCTGTTACTTTGCCGCAACCACACGGTGATGGGGGGGTTCAGAAGCCGTAACGTCGAGTTTGCCGCAGCATCAATTATTTCTCTGATTGTTATCGTCCTCAACATCTATTTTTTTTATACGACACTGACCGGAGGAAGCTGAGATGAAACTCTACAAAGAAATCCTTGTTGCTATCGACTGCTCACCGGTTGATGAGACCATTATTGAGCATGTTTCGGCACTGGCACATCAGCTTGGAGCCACACTGCATCTGCTGCATGTTGTTCACTCCCATACCCTTGATCAGGAGAGGTTTTTTCGCGAACAGTCCATCATTACCCTCGACCTTTATCGCAATAAACTGCAGGCCGAAGGCATTGATACCCGAACGGTCATCCGAAGCGGAGAGCCGGAAACAGAAATTCTCAGGGAGATCGAAGAAAACGGTTACGATCTCCTCGCAATGGCTATCCACGGTCACCGCTTGCCCGGAAGAATCCTCTTCGGCAGTGTTTCAAGGACTCTCCGTCAAAAAATCACCATTCCTCTGCTCCTCATAAAAGCGCACCAATAAACAGCTCTCCTCGCAGAAAGAGTTGGCGCGTTTTGCATGAGCCCGATCTTTTTCATTACATTTGCAGTTAAAGTATTTTTCTCCCACCAAGTATTTAATAGAGCAGTACCATGCATGAAGAAATGAAGAGCGGAAGCTGCTGTTCGGGTGAAAAAGGTGAGGGGTCTCCAGTCCCTGAAAAGCGACTTGGCTGGCACGAGTACTTCATGAACGTCGCGCATCTTATTTCGCGACGGGCGACCTGCAGCCGGGCCCATATCGGAGCGGTCATCGTCCGGGAGAACAGTATTCTTTCGACCGGCTATAACGGGGCGCCATCCGGGCTTCCTCACTGTAACGACACGAATTGCATTATTTACCAGAGCAAACATCCCGACGGGACTGTCGAGGAGAACTGTGTCAACACGATTCATGCTGAAATCAATGCCATCGCCCTGGCGGCTAAACATGGGGTTTCAATCAAGGATTCCGATATCTACATTACTGCCAGCCCCTGTATTCACTGCCTTAAAGTGCTCATCAACGTCGGTATCAAAACCATCTACTACGATAACCCCTATAAAATAGAGCAGATCAACGAACTGCTCAGACTTTCCGGTATTCGGCTGGTACAAGTGAATGTGGCCAGTAACCTGAAGGAGTGACCATGCAGCATTGCGATGATGCCTTTTTTATGAGGCGCGCTCTCGAACTTGCCGTGCAGGGTGCGGGCAGTGTAAGCCCGAACCCCATGGTGGGCGCGGTTATCGTGTACAACGGAGAGATTATTGGTGAAGGCTGTCACCAGAAGTTTGGAGGCCCCCACGCAGAGGTCAATGCCATTGCATCGGTTTCCGACGAACAGAAGCTCCGTGATGCAACACTTTATGTCACCCTTGAGCCCTGTGCCCATTTCGGAAAAACTCCTCCATGCAGTGATCTTATTGTTCAGAAGGGTATTTCGCGTGTTGTTATCGGGTGCCGCGATCCCCATGTCGAGGTCGCAGGAAAAGGCATTGCCAGGCTTCAGGCAGCAGGGATTACCGTAATTGAGGGTGTACTCGAAGCAGAGTGCCTGAAATGTAATGAAGCCTTCATCAAAAGTCATACGAAAGGGCTGCCCTTTGTTACCATTAAACTTGCCCAGACCCTTGACGGTAAAATTGCAACCTCGCTCGGGGCATCCCACTGGATTACCGGGGAAGAGGCAAGAACCGAGGTGCACCGGCTTCGGAGCATTTATGATGCTGTTCTGGTCGGCGAGGCTACCGTACGAGCAGACGGCTCGCAGCTTACTGTCAGGTATTGTGCAGGGCGTAATCCTCTTCGTGTGGTCCTTGACCGTCGGCTGAGCCTGCCTTTGGATGCTAAAATTTTTGATAATGCGGCCCCGACCATTCTCTTTGCATCATCGTCATGGGAACGGCTGCCGAAAGTCGAGCTGTTGCGGGAGAGGGGGGTGACCGTGTTGTTTGTCAATGAACAAGCCGAAGAGCTTGATCTTCGGCTTGTACTTGTGGAGCTGCATAAGCGGAATGTACTCTCCGTGATGGTCGAAGGCGGGAGCCGATTATCAGCCTCATTCGTTCGAGCCAGACTTGTTGATAAAATCTCAATGTTTATAGCACCGAAACTTTTTGGAGGCGATGCCCTGAGTTCCTTTGCGCCTCTCGGCATCAGCATGCCCGATCAGTCGGTCAATCTGCGTTTCGAGACTCCGCAGTTTTTTGGGAGTGATATGCTGCTGGAGGCTTATATTGCAACCTGAACCGGAGCATGGAATAAGGTTGAAGACGAACCCAAACACGGTTTATAATGGTGAAAAAATATACAAAAAGAAAGTCGCCGATGCTGGAGCGTTTTGTCAATAACAGTGACCTTGGAAAGCTGCTTCTGCGGGTTTCCGTTGGTACCCTGTTGCTCTTTCACGGAGTAAACAAAATTCAGCACGGTTACGGTTTTGTGGAGTCGCTGCTTCTCAAGGCCAGGTTGCCGGGATATCTTTCACACGGAATTCTTGTTGGTGAACTTCTTGCGCCTCTGCTTATGGTGACCGGTATTTTTACCCGTCCTGCGGCTCTTGTCCAGACCTTTGTCATGGTTATGGCGATCTATCTCGTTCATTCGAAAGAGCTTTTTTCACTGTCGGAACATGGTGGATATGCCCTTGAACTGCAGGCACTCTACTTGTTTGGTTCACTCGCCGTTTTCTTTTTTGGAGCCGGTCGTTACAGCTTTTCCCGTGGTGGTGGCCTGTGGGGCTGAGAGTTTTTAGCCACCCGTCTGTTCATGCGTTTATCGGGTAAATTTTATTAATCTTTAAAGACTACGTTTTATGGCACAGATTACTTTGAAGGGAAATCCTTTTGAAACCGTCGGGGCTCTTCCCGCCACCGGCTCCGAAGCAGCTTTTTTTTGTCTGGTGAAAACCGATCTTTCCGAGGCTGGGCCTGCCGATTTTGCAGGCAAAAGACTCGTTCTTAACATATTTCCGAGTCTTGATACGCCTGTTTGCGCAGCTTCAGTCAGACGCTTCAACCAGGAAGCATCAACCCTCGACAACACCGTCGTACTTTGCATCTCCGCCGACTTGCCCTTTGCACACAGTCGCTTCTGCGAGAGTGAAGGACTGAAAAATGTCGTTTCACTTTCCGTGTTTCGCTCTCCAGAGTTTGGCATCAATTATGGAGTCACCATTGCCAATGGCCCGCTTAAAGGACTTCTTTCCCGTGCCATTGTGATCATTGATGCGGATGGAATCGTTCGCTACACCGAACAGGTGCCGGAAATCGTGGAAGAACCAGATTACAGTGCGGCCCTTGCCGCCCTTAAAGCGATCGTCTAACTGAAGAAACCAGACCAGGGCATGTTTACCGGAATTATCAAAGACGTCGGTCGGGTGAGAGGAGTAACACGGCGACAGGGCGGGTTGCGGCTCAGGGTGCAGTACAACAACACCAAAGAGTTCAGCAATCTCTCTGTCGACGAGAGCGTC
>SESD01001349.1_pt1 | contig 13657 bp, 12 predicted proteins | sample 3171411 | NCBI WGS metagenome assembly SESD01 (sample SAMN06051880, study PRJNA518727) | freshwater metagenome | biome: subpolar coniferous forest; feature: holomictic lake; material: water; isolation source: holomictic Lake 442, 16.5 m depth | place: Canada: near Kenora, Ontario | collected...
ACACAATATGGCTTAAATATGGCTTCTTTTGTGGTGTTTTCTGTTTGGCCCATGCTGGTCCAGGTGTCGGTGTACACAGCGAACGAGTCTTGAATGCGATTGATGTCGTTGGTGTATTGAAGCGTCGCGCCAGTGCGGCAAGCGCGCGCTTGGCAATCACGAACAATGTCCGCGCAAGGCGCGAATCCTTGCGGCGTGACCACGATCATGGACGCGCCCAATGTCGCCGTGAGTTCCATAAGCGAGTGACAGACATTGTTTCCATCGCCCACCCAAGCCAGTTGATGTTTGCGGCAATCAAATCCAAGCTCCACCAACGTCATGTAATCGGCGAGCGCTTGGCATGGATGATGAATGTCCGACAGCGCATTGATGATTGGAATTGTCGCGTTTGCGGCAAGCGCGGTGATGGTGTCGTGGCTCATGGTGCGCGCGACAATGCAGTCGCACCAGCGCTCAAGGTTGCGGCTGTAATCGGCGATGGTTTCGCGCTCGCCAATGCGCAACTTTTCATGATCCAAGTAGACGGCATGTCCACCCATGCGGGCAAAGCCAATGTCAAAACTGACGCGCGTGCGCAGTGACGGTTTCTCAAACAACATGACAAGTGAGCGTTGCGCAAAGTGATCCTTGTATGGGCGAATGTCCGCTTTCAGGGCGCGTCCAAGTTCAATCAAAGGCATGACTTCATGCGAACTCAAATCCATAATGCGTGTGAGATCTTTTGTGGCCAGGCGTGTGTGCGGATGAATCATGAAATGGCTCCAATGCGGGAGGCGACGTTCGTCGTCAGGCGTGTGCAAAAGATGAAAAAAACCTCAAATTCAAGGCGAAATACTGTGGTGAGCATGGCGGACATTTCAGGAATTGCACGCCTGTTGCAATGGAAGAAATAGGGTTCCTGAGAAGTTTTCGTTGCCGGCATTGCTCAGAGTTTGCAATACATTCGCGTCATTCCAGCCTGCGACCAAAGTCGCAACTCCGGCTTGTTCACTGGCCTCTAGCGCTGCGCGAACTTTGGCGATCATGCCGCCAGTAATAGCGCCGCTTTGTGTCAGGCGATCAACGCTGTTGCGATCGAGTGAGGAAATAATATTGCCATTATTGTCTTTCACGCCCGCAACATCCGTGAGCAATATAAGTTGACGTGCCGAGACCAATCGCGCGATGGCGGCGGCGGCTTCATCGGCGTTGATATTTAAAAGTTCGCCCGCAGAATCCATGCCGATGCTAGAGAATATGGGCGTACACCCATTGCGAAGAAGTGTTTGAATGAGAGAGGAATCGCCGCCAGTGATTTCGCCAACACGGCCGGCATCAAAGGCAAATTTTTCAGTCTTGCGCGCGGTGGTGGTGGCGCCATCAGCCAAGGTGAGACCAACCGCGTTCACGCCGCGCGACTGCAGCAATCCAACAAGTCGAGCGTTCATTTGCCCAGCGAGCACGCCGGCAATTTCTTGCATGTGTTGCGCAGGCGTAATGCGGATGCCATCACGTTTTTCACTTTTGAAACCAAGCAATTCCAAATGTCGATCCACGGATTTTCCGCCGCCATGTACCAGCACAACGTTTTGATTGTGTTGAATGAACTGCGCAAGCGCCACAAAGAACGACGCGTTGGCGGATGGATCATCCAGCAACGCACCGCCCAACTTAATGACAATGGGGGCAATTTGCAGTGGTTTTGGCTCTGTGCCCAAGTGGATGGTTGAATTCACGACAGCACTCCTTGCGTGTTGGTTGGAAGCAATCCCATGGTTTCCGCAAAACCCATCCGTATATTCATGCATTGAATGGCCTGGCCCGCCGCGCCCTTGACCAAGTTGTCAATGGACGAGGCAATGACCAAGTGGTTGTGCGTGGCATCAACCATGAGTGAAATATCGCAGTAGTTGGTCCGCTCCACGGCGGCGATGGAACTCCAAGAGCCGGCTGAAAGCAATCGCACAAATGGTTCGCTTTCATATTGGGCCGTGAGCGTGTCGCGGACAACGGTCTCGCTTACGCCTGGTGCAAGTTCCGCGTGAATGGTGCTGACAATGCCTCGGTCAAGCGGGAGCAAATGCGGCGTGAACAAAATATCTAGTTGCGTTTCTTGGCGCATCTCAGGCTGATGTCTGTGTCGAAGCGGACTATATGGTTGAAAGCTGACTTCGCAAAATAAATTTTTGGTGGTGGCGCCGCGACCTGCGCCGCTGACGCCACTGGCTGAATCCACAATCACGGGGCGTGACACATTGAGAAGTTCCGCATTCATCAGTGGACGCAATGGCAAAATGACGGAGGTTGGATAGCAGCCAGCGCAAGCGATTAAGTCGGCGTCTGACAGCGCCGCGCGATTGAGTTCCGGAAGTCCGTAGACCGCATTTGCAAGCAAATCACTTGATGGATGGGTGAATCCGTAATGCGTGGGATACGCCGCGGCGTCGCGTAATCGGAACGCCGCTGAAAGATCAATCACCACAAGTCCATGGGCAAGCAGGGCGGGCGCCAATTCCGCGCTGACTTCATGCGGGGTGGCTAGAAATATAAGTGTGGCGCCACACGCCACGATCGATTCAACAGTAGCTGCATGAATTGGCAAGTCATTCACGCCGCGCAACCGTGGAAATAATTCAGACATGATTCGTGGGGCGGTGGTTGCGCCGCGTTCCGAAGCGAACAAAGCCACAACTTCAATCATCGGATGATTCGCCGCAAGCGTGGCGAGTTCGGCGCCGGTGTATCCAGCCGCGCCGACTATGGCTATGCGAGTGGGGGCGTCGTTCAATTTATTGTCCGTGTTATTTTCCATATTATTTTCGAAGCGGCCGGCGCGGTCTCTCCGCGGTGCCTTGCAAAATATTTTTAAGGCGCGTGGCCAAGTTGCGCGCCAGTGAAGCGCTTTTAGCGACCAAGAAAATAGTGTCATCGCCTGCGAGTGTTCCAAGCGAACCCTCTAGGCGGATGCGATCCAGTTCCACCGCAAGTGGAGTGGCGTGGCCTGTGCGCGTGCGCAAGACCACCATTTGTCCGCCAACCTCCACATCCAGCAGATAGGTTTGCACCGCGGCGCTGATATCGGAATTGTTCACGGCCGCAGATCCAGGCAACTGCCAACCCGTGGGACCCTTCATGACGCCAAGATCAGCCAAATCCCTTGATAAAGTGGCCTGCGTCACATCCACGCCCTCGGCGCGCAACTGTTTGAGCAAGCTGTGCTGGCTGGTGACGCGGCCAGCTTGAAGAAGCCGTTCGATCATGCGCCGTCGGGTTGGTTTGGAGGAATCCATAGAAGGTATAATTATGCATCGAATGTATAAAAAAGCAAGAAGATAATAATATTATTTTTGGTATTTTTATAAATGTTGATTCGATCCTCGCAACGACTCGCCTTTGGTACCACGTCGCTAGCTGCCATGTTGTGTGTTCACGTTGCCGTGGCGGACGACTCCACCAACCGATTTCTGAAAGCGCTTTCAACCACGAGCGTTGGCGATACACGTCTTGGCACATTGAGTGAAACGCAAGACTTTGGAACATTTTGGCTGGTTCCAAATGTCGATCCATTCTTTGGCGCGCATAAACCATTTATTCGCTTGGCGCTGGACGCGCCGCAACCCATTCCGATTGATGAGGGTCGCATCGATCCGCTTCTTTCCACGGATCCATTTTCCCCCATCACCTCGCCGCTGCGCAACTTGGAATTATGGATGCGTGAAAGATTGAGCGTGAAGACTGACTTGTACAATTGCACCGTCGCCCAGCAAGCCAGCAGCAGCATTGCGGGCCAAGTTCGTGGCGCGGTCAGCAATCGCTTCAGCTACCGAATTGATTGGAAAGCCTGGGAAATAGAGGGAATTGGCCTGGGCTCCATCACCGCGCAATTTCGCGCAAACAACAATTGGAGCGCGCAGAATGTGAATCTTAGCGCGGCGATTGGTTCAAATATTGTCATTGTGGATTCGGTTGAAAATTCAATGAACGCATTTCTGACGCGCCTCTATGCGCAACAAGGTTTTTGCGATGACCGCATTCTAGTTGGCGCCGGAAAAATTCTTCCCAACGACACTACGGGCGTTAATTTTTTCGCCGATGACGAAACATATCAGTTTCTTTCCAGTTGCTTTGACGGCGGCAACGCCATGCCCATTGGCTGGAACAGCTATCTGCCAGGCGCTTTTGCGCAATTTATTCCTGTTGATGGTTTCTATGTCAACACACTTTTGACCAGTCCCCTGGGCGCTCTGAATTCTGGCGGCGGATTTGGAACCGTGGGCGACGGCTTCTATCTTGTCGGCGCGGAAGCTGGAATTGTGACGGCCCTTGGCGCGGACAAGGATCTCATCGGCCGCTATTCCGTTTTTGTGTGCAACACCAACGCCGGCAACGACACGCCCAGCACCAACAACAAGCAGTCCGGCAACGCCATGACGCTTATCGCGCAGCAATTTCTTGACCGCGACATGGGCGTGTGGTTGGCGTATCAATTAAGCGACTCCAATATCAGCCCCGCCTCGCAGGAAATCACCACGGGCGTCAGTTTGGAAAATGCGTTTGGCCGCCATGGCGATGGCGTTGGTCTTGGTTTGGCCTGGACCGATTCATCCACGGCGGGGGATCGCCAGCAAAAAACAATCGAAACTTACTATCGATTGCGTTTGACGGGCAGCCTGGAATTGACCGCGGATCTTCAATTGATTGATGATCCATCCAATCCGCAAGCCAAGGGCGGAGCGACGTGGGTGTTTGGCTTGCGCTCAAAAATTAAATTTTAAACAACAAGGTTGGTTTGTGTAACGCATCGCGTATGTGTCGCACAACAAACCGATTCACAACACTTGGATAAAAAAACGTTGCACCGCAACAAAAAAAACCAGGACGTGTGGCACGTCCTGGTTTACAAATGCAAGTTTAAAAAATTCAAACGACCAGTTTAGGAATTGGCCTCAGTTGAAGTTGGAGTTGCAACGGTCGCATCCGTGGCGGCAACAACTTTCTTTGGCTTGGTCACTTTCTTTGGCTTCTTCACAGCGGTTTCACCCGTGGACGAAGTCGCTGAATCACCATTGGCAACGGCATCGCCCTCTGGCTTTGCCGCCGCGGCTTTTTCCGCCTTGGTTGGCGCAGGCTTTGGAGTTGGATGCTTGCGCTTGTACGCGTCAATGCGCGCGCGATCTGGCGACAACATGGCGGAGAGTCGCTTGCCGTTGAATCGCGGCGGACTATCCAAGCGCGCCAGATCAACCAACTTTGCGATGGCATCGTTCAATTTCACGGCGCCAATTTCCTTGTGCGCCATTTCGCGGCCCTTGTAACTGGCCACCAATTGAACTTTGTGTCCTTCAAGCAGGAATCGCCGCGCTTGTTGCACGCGAATCTCAACATCATGCGGATCCACTTTCATGCTGCGACCCAAGCGAACTTCCTTCATTTCATAGGTCTTGGTCTTGCGACCTTGCTTGTCCTTCTTGGCCTGCTCGTATTTATACTTTCCAAAATCCATGATCTTGCAGACCGGCGGCCGCACATCGGGCGCGATCTCCACAAGGTCAAGACCAGCCACCATGGCAAGTCGGCGCGCTTCTTCTGTTTCAACAACACCAAGCATTGTTCCTGTCTCGTCGATCAAACGAACAGGCGTAATGCGAATGCGATCATTGATGCGTGGACCAAAATTGGAACCCGAATCAGGTCGTGACATGGGCGGACGGCGGGGCGGAAATGCTGAGATGGAAGAATCCTTTATGTAGAGACAATGAAAATGCAAAGCGCTTCAAAAGCGATTGCTGTGCAAACCGGATTGACCGGAGAAACGCGAGGCAACGGGGGCAGAATCATCATGCCTGTACGAAGAATTTCTGAGACATGCAGTCGTTGTCCTTGAGTTGCTTTGAAGCGGTGAAACGTTCACCACCTACACAGTACAAAGTACCTGCTCAAGCATGACCGATGCAATGGGATTTGCAAGTGATTTTTACACAGATTTTTCATCTTGTGGCAAATGTCACTTTGTGGTTGGCGTGATTTTTCCAGCCAATGTTTCACTGGCGCGGGTTCGATAGTCCGAAACCAGCGCTGCGACAAAGTCGTCAAATGGCATTTCGCCCGCATTTTCAGCCTTTCCATGCAGTCGAATGCTGACCACGCGGCGCTCGGCGTCACGCGGACCCACAATGGCCGTGACCGGAATCTTTTGCTCGGCGGCAATGCGAATGCGGTTCTGAACGCGCTCTGAATTTGTGTCAAGCGTGGTGCGCAGGCCAGCTTGGTGCAGCGCGGCGTGCAATTCTTGCGCGTAGGCGTCGCTCTTTTCACTAATCGGAAGCACGCGCACTTGCTCTGGACTCAGCCACAGCGGAAACGCGCCGGCGAAATGCTCAATCAACACGCCCGTGAATCGTTCCAGACTTCCAAATGGCGCGCGGTGAATCATGACTGGTCTATGCGTCTTGTTGTCGGCGCCTTGATAGGACAGGTCGAATCGAATGGGCAAGTTGTAATCCACTTGCACGGTGCCAAGTTGCCAAGAGCGACCGATGACATCGCGCACAACAAAATCAATCTTGGGTCCGTAGAAGGCGGCCTCGCCTGGCTCTTCGCTGAAAGGAACGCCAAGCGATTGCGCCGCGTCGCGGCACGCTTGTTCGGCCTTGTCCCAATTTTCCGCAACGCCAACATATTTGGCGGAGTCCGGTCCGCGCAAGCCAACGCGCACGCGGTAATCCGTCATGCCCAAAGTTCCAAAAATAAGTTTGACAAGTTTCAAGCAGCCTTGCAGTTCGTGCGCCACTTGATCTTCGCGGCAGAATAAATGCGCGTCGTCTTGCGTGAAGCCGCGCACGCGCGTCAAGCCGCCAATTTCTCCCGACTGCTCCCAGCGATAGACCGTTCCAAATTCAGCCAAACGCACGGGCAAATCGCGCCATGAGCGCGGCTCGCTGGCGAAGATGCGGATGTGGTGCGGGCAATTCATGGGCTTGAGCAAATAGCCATCAATCTCGCCTTTTTCCAAGCGATTTGAAAGGTCGGCGCATGTGCAACCTTCTTTGGCAAGCGCGCTCATACTTTCGTGGTCAATGATTGGCGGGTACTGGCTCTCGCGGTAATAGGGAAAGTGGCCGCTGGTGCGATAGAGATCCAACTTGCCAATATGCGGCGTGAACACTTGGTGGTAGCCCTGTTGTCGCAGCGCTTCACCGATGAATGTCTGCAACTCCTGTCGAATCACGGCGCCGTTTGGTTTCCACAACACAAGGCCTTGTCCAACCATTTCATCGATGTGAAAAAGTTGCAACTGCTTTCCAATCACGCGGTGGTCGCGCAACTTGGCTTCTTCAAGTTGCTTCATGTGCGCGTCAAGTTCCGCCTTTGATGCGAAGGCGGTTCCATACACGCGCGTCAGTCGATCGCTTTTTTCATCGCCGTGCCAATAGCTGCTGGCAAGCGTGGTCACTTTGTACGCGGCAACGCGCGCGGTGGTTGGCACGTGCGGGCCGCGGCAAAGATCTTCCCAATTTTTTCCAGGCGTTCCAGTTGCGTACCAACTCAGAGTGGCGTCGCCGCCAGAAGTTTTCGCCGCGTCGCAGGCGCGCTGCGCGTTGTCAATTTTATATTTGCTGCCTTCGCTGTTGGCCTTGGCCATGCCATCGACGGCGTTCATTTCAAAGCGCGTGAAAGGGCGATCTTCTGTGACAATTCGAGCCATTTCCTGCTCAATTTTGGTGAAATCGTCGGCGCTTGGAATTTGCCCGGCGGGGAAGGCCATGTCGTAGTAGAAGCCTTGCTCCACGGGAGGTCCGTAGACCAGTTGCACGCCAGGAAATAAATTGCTGATGGCCTCCGCCATAATGTGCGCCGCGGAATGGCGCACAAGAAATAGCGCGTCTGGGTCAATGGTGCCGTCGCGTTTTTTGGGAGTGACAATGGCCAGCTGCGCGTCGCGCGACATTGTTGTGGAGAGGTCGCACAGCACGCCGTCAATCTTTGCGCCAAGGGCAGCCTTGGCAAGACCCGCTCCAATGTCGGCGGCCACTTTCGCGGCGGTTACGGGTGCGTCATAAGTTTTTGTGGTTCCGTCTGGAAGCGTGATGACTGGCATGGTGTTGTGGATTTATTTCGTTTTGGTGTCTGGAAAAAGATCGCGCTCGTTGGCGACAGGACTTGGACGTGATTGCATGGAAGCCATCTCGGCGGCGAACTCGGCGATGGAACTGAATCCATGATGCTCGCTGACAAATCGGATGTAGGCAATGGGATCAACCGCGCGCAGTTTGTTGGCAAGACGCTGGCCAATTTCGGTGCTCAACACTTCGCGGTCGAAGTCGCGGTGAATTTCCTCTTCCACTTCGCGGCACAAACGCTCTTTGTCTTCTTCGCGAATAGGGCGCTTGCCGCATGCGGCGTGCAAACCACGCGAGAGACTTTCCGCCAAATATGGAACGCGCGTTCCATCGCGTTTCACCACCATTAAGCGGGCAGTTCGCTCAAATCGCTCATAGGTTGTGAAGCGTTTTTCACACGCAATGCATTCGCGGCGGCGGCGAATGGTGTCGCCATCTTCGCCCGGGCGACTGTCAATCACCTTGTCATTGTCTGCGGAACAAAAAGGACAGCGCACGAATTACGCCTCCTCAATCTCGGTGACTTTCTTGGTCACAACTTCTTCCACGCGCGTTGTATGTTTCTTGGTGGCTTCGTCCACATCTTTTTGGGCGCGCTCGGCGGCGTCCTCGGTCAGGCCAGTTTTTTTGTCGGCCAACAAAGTGTCAATGCGTTTGTTGGCGTCACGGCGTGCGTTGCGAACGGCAACTTTGGTGTCCTCGGAAAGTTTCTTGGCTTGCGTGGCAAGTTGCTTGCGCCTGTCGGAACTTGGCGATGGAACAATGATGCGAATTTGCGTGCCTTCGGTTTGCGGATTCAGACCCAAGCCTGACTTCTCAATGGCCTTCACAATTTCAGTTTTAGCGCCTGGATCAAATGGCTTCACAAGAAGTTGCGTGGGCTCGGGCACACTAATGGCGGCGAGTTCGCGCAAGTCAGTCATGGAACCGTAGTAGTCCACCTTGATGTATTCCAACATGGCGGTGGTGGCGCGGCCCGTGCGCATGCCACGCAGCTCCTTGCTCAGGTGCTCCACGCTCTTCTCCATCTGATCTTCACATTCCAGCAAAATGGTGTCTAGGTCCATGCGATTTCTCCTTCAAGAGTGTGCGAGAATAGCAGGGAAAATGAAGGGCGTAGCCGTTGATTCATGGGTGCGCGCAGTATTTATCACAAGACGAATCTGCGTCGCTTTGTGGCGCAAAAAAGTGTGGCTTGGGTTTGCCCGTGCATGCGCTGATTAATTAGAAACCAGCGTGCCAATGGCTTCGCCACACATGGCGCGCTTGACATTTCCATGTTGATGGAAGTTGAACACGCGCACAGGCAGCGAATGCTCCATGCACATGGTCAGCGCGGTCAGATCCATCACGGCCAATCGCTTGGCGATGGCCTCGGAGAATTTAATCTCGTTCAACTTGGTCGCGGTCGGATCCTTTTTTGGATCAGCGGTATAGACGCCGTCGACTTTGGTGGCCTTCAACAACATTTGCGCTTGCAATTCAACGCCGCGCAAACTGGCGCAGGTGTCGGTGGTGAAGAATGGATTGCCGGTACCGGCCGCCAAAATAATCACGCGGCCTTTTTCCATGTGGCGCAGGGCGCGCGCGCGAATGAAGGGCTCGGCCACGGACTTCACTTCAAGCGCGGTCATCAGTCGACTGGCCACGCCAGTTCCTTCAAGCGCCTCGCGCAACGCAAGGCCGTTGATAATTGTTCCCATCATGCCCATGTAGTCGGCCGTGGCTTGCGCAATGCGACCCTTCTCGGCCAACTTGGCGCCGCGCACAATATTTCCGCCACCCACAACAATGGCCAATTTCAAGCCATTGACCGCGCGATACGCATCGGCAATTTCAGCGGCAATGTGCGCCAATTGCTCAGGCGCAATGCCAAGTTGACCTTCTTGCGCAAAGCTTTCGCCGCTGAGTTTCAATACAACGCGTTGATAGTTCTGGCTCACGAAGTGGCTCCTTGATTTTGTGTTGAGTGTTGTGTTGAGTGCGGCAAGTTGGAAATATATTTCAGAAAAGCAACTCGGTGGCGCAAAGATTGAATCAATGCGGATGAATTTAGTTCAGCGCGAGAAAAGTTACACATGCGCAAGGGCCTTCTCAAGATCATTGATCAAGTCCTGCTGATGTTCAATGCCCACGCTCAGGCGCACCAAGTTGTCGGAAATACCAAGCGCCTTTCTGCTTTCGGCGGGAACACTGGCGTGCGTCATGATGGCGGGGTGCTCAATTAAACTTTCCACGCCGCCCAAACTTTCAGCCAGCGCGAACATGTGCACGTTCTCCAAGAAGCGGCGACTTTCCGCCAAGCCTCCACGGATGAAGATGGTGATCATGCCACCAAAGGCAGGCTTGCCCGCAAGCTGCATTTGCTTTTTGGCAACATCGTGTTGCGCGTGTGAGGCAAGACCCGGATACACAACGCGCTCGACCTTGGGGTGCTTCTCAAGCCACTGCGCAATGTGCATGGCGCTTTCGCAATGCCGCTGCATGCGCACCGCCAAAGTCTTCACGCCACGCAGCGCCAAGTAGGCGTCAAATGGACCCATGACGCCGCCGATGGCGTTCTGTAAAAATCGCAGTTTTTCAGCCAGATCAGCGCGATTTGTCACCAACGCTCCGCCCACCACATCGCTGTGGCCGCCCAAGTATTTGGTGACCGAATGCATGACAATGTCAAAACCAATTTCAAGCGGACGCTGCAACATGGGCGTGGCGAATGTGTTGTCGCACACGCTAATAATGCCGTGCTTCTTGGCAATGGTTGCGATGGCCGCAAGGTCGACTACTTTCAGCGTTGGATTGGTGGGAGTTTCAACCCACACCATGCCGGGCTTTTTCTTTTGTATCGCCGCCTCAAAGAGCGCGGGGTTGGTCAGGTCAACATAGACGGGCGCAAGTCCAGCGCTACGTTGACGAACTTTTGAAAATAGTCGATGGGTTCCGCCGTACACATCGTCCATGCTGACAAGAGTGTCGCCGGTGTCGAGCATTTCCAAGCAAGTGCTAATGGCCGCAAGTCCGCTGGCAAACGCAAAGCCGCCGCACGTGCGCTCTTGTTCTTCTGACAGTCCGCTGGATTCCAAATTGGCGATCGCGCGCTCAAAGGCAAAGCGCGTGGCGTTGTGACTGCGTGAATATTCAAATCCTTTGTGAACGCCAGGACTCTCTTGAATAAATGTGCTGCTGGTTGCAATCGCAGGCATAACCGCGCCTGTCACGGGGTCCGGGTGTTGACCGCCATGAACGCAACGACTTTCTAAATTGAGATGTGGGTGAGCCATGGCAAGATGCTAACGGCTGCGGAAATGCTGTCTTTGGGCGGCAACGACGGGGGTGTATGTGTCACGCTTGCAATCACGCCTTGAATTCCAACTATGGTCATTTGCGCCGCAATACACACCAAAATGAATCCCATGATGCGCGTGATGGCGTTGGTGCCGGACTTGCCCAGAACTTTTTGAATCAAGATTGCTTTATCAAGCACAATCCAAGTGACAAAGCACGCCAAGGCAACGGCGATAGTGGCGGATAGTAAATCGCTCCAGTGACCATCGCGAAAGTGACTGCTTTCCGCAATGGCCACGGTCATGGCGCCAGGTCCAGCCAGTAGCGGCATGGCCAGTGGAAAGAACGCTGAACTATCACGCACTACGGCGTCGCGTTCCTCCGCGGGACTTGATTTGGACTCCAGTTTTACGTCAATCAAATCCAGTCCAATCTTGGCCAAAATTAAACCGCCGCCCACTTGCACCGCCGACACGGTTATTCCAAAGAATGAAAGAATGGAGCCGCCAAATCCTAGGAATAAAATCAAGATGCAAAATGCGTACACGCAGCCAAGCAAGGCGGTGCGTTTGCGCACGGCGGTTGAATCGTTGCATGTGATCGCCATGAAAATGCCCACGGTTCCCAGCGGATCAATCAGCGCGATCAGCGAAACAAATATGGTCAAAATGCCTGGAATATCCATTAATTTTGAGCTTTAGAGAAGTTTCTTGCGCAGGTAATTGATTAAATCAATGCGCGTGATGATGCCGTAGAAATGATCGTCGTCGGCCACAATGGCCACGCGGTCGGCGCGAAAAATAGGGTGCAGATCGTTCACGCTGGACTTTGGTGAAATGATTTCCAAGCGGCTGGTCATGAAATCGCTCACGGGCAATTTAGAAATATTGCCGCTCTTGACCAGCGCCAATAGCACATCGCTTTCATCCAGAATTCCAACCACGCGGTCCGCGGCGTCAAGCACCACCAACTGGCTCACGTCGTACATATGCATTCGCTTGATGGCTTGTTGAATCGGCATCTGCGGACTCAAGACGTAGTCCTCGCGGTCCAAGTGGCGGCGGGAAATTAAATCGCGCAGATCGCCGAATGTTTTGCGCTGAATAAATCCATTGTCGATCATCCATGGATCGGAGAACATTTTGCTGAGATACTTGGCGCCGGTGTCGCAGATGAGCGTGACCACGCGCAGCGGTTTGGTTTGCTCGCGGCAAAATTTCAGCGTGGCCGCCAGCAAGGTGCCAACGCTGGAACCCGCCAAAACGCCTTCTTTTTTCAGCAATTCCCGCGCGGCGTGGAATGCCTCCGCGTCGCTAATGGCGTAGGCCTTGTCAACCAACTTCAAGTCCAGAATGCTGGGCACAAAGTCCTCGCCAATTCCCTCAACCAACCATGAGCCCGCCTCAACCGTGCGGCCCTCATTGATGAGTGGCTCAAGAATGGAGCCAACTGGATCCGCCAAAATCATTTGCAATTTCGGATTTTTAGATTTCAGAAATCGACCAACGCCAGAAACCGTTCCGCCAGAACCAACGCCCGACACAAACGCGTCAATGTCGCCACCCATTTGTTCCCAAATTTCTGGACCAGTGGTCTCTTCATGCGCGCGCGGATTTGCCGCGTTGGCGAATTGGTTCACATAAAAATGTCCAGGTCGCTCAGCGGCAATGCGCGCGGCAATGTCTTGGTAATACTCGGGGTGACCCTTGGCCACATCGCTGCGAGTCAGAATCACTTCGGCGCCCATGGCGCGCAAGTGGCTAATTTTTTCATCGCTCATTTTGTCGGGCACAACCACAACCAACTTGTAGCCTTTTTGCGCCGCGACTAATGCCAACGCTAAACCCGTGTTGCCCGCGGTGGCTTCAACAAGCGTTCCGCCTGGCTTCAATGCGCCCGATGCCTCGGCTTCTTCAATCATGGTCACGGCAATTCTGTCCTTAATAGAACCGCCAGGATTCATGTTCTCCATTTTCACAAACAACCGGCAAAGCCCCGTGTCCAAATGCTTCAACTCAAGCATGGGGGTGTTGCCGATCATTTCCAAAATGCCGCCAAATACAGGGGCAATTGAACGCTCCGCGATTGTGGAAGTGGACTTCATATTTCAAGTGTACCGATTGGCAATCATGCATACCAACATTGAATTCTTGGTCACAATAGCGCCATGAAGTCGCCGAACAAAGTGTCCAGCCACGGCGCGTGGAGCCTGGAAGATTTTCAAGGTCAGCCCGAGTTGCGCCAAGCGGGGGACAAGCCTGGCACGGGCGTGC
>SESD01001350.1_pt1 | contig 13652 bp, 11 predicted proteins | sample 3171411 | NCBI WGS metagenome assembly SESD01 (sample SAMN06051880, study PRJNA518727) | freshwater metagenome | biome: subpolar coniferous forest; feature: holomictic lake; material: water; isolation source: holomictic Lake 442, 16.5 m depth | place: Canada: near Kenora, Ontario | collected...
TAAGCATTTAGGTATTGCCAGACAAACTCCCGAAGGCATTGAGTTAAGAGTCCATCCCACTTTAATACCCGAACGGAGGCTGATTGCCAATGTCAACGGTGTTATGAATGCTGTTTTGGTTAAAGGCGATGCCGTTGGTGCCACTCTTTATTATGGTGCAGGAGCTGGTGCAGAGCCTACGGCTTCATCAGTTGTTGCTGATGTAATTGATGTGGTTAGAGCCTTAACCAGTGATCCTGAAAACCGCGTGCCGCATTTGGCTTTTCAGGCGGATTCATTAGCTGACATTACTGTTTTAACCGCTGACTGCTTTAAAACATCCTATTATTTACGCCTGAATGCAGAAGATAAACCGGGCGTTTTAGCAGACGTTACCAGAATATTGGCTGATCACCATATCAGCATTGAAGCCATCATTCAGAAAGAACCTTTGCGTGATGAAACAGCCATACCTATTATTTTGCTGACACAAATCACCTTGGAAAAAGAAATGAATGCCGCGATTGCTGAAATCGAAGCATTAAAAACCGTTACCGGAAAAGTCAATCGCATTCGCATGGAAATCTTGGGTTAAATAAATACTATGACTAAACACAAACATTATACCGGCCTGATTGATCGTTATAGAGATCGCTTACCAGTTAGCGCAACAACTCGTATTATTAGCTTGAACGAAGGTAATACGCCGATGATTCAATTGCAAAATATCCCACGAATGCTGGGTAAAGACGTTGATATTTATGTCAAGTTTGAAGGTTTAAATCCAACCGGATCGTTTAAAGATCGTGGTATGACGATGGCAGTGACCAAAGCGGTAGAAGAGGGCAGTCAAGCCATTATCTGCGCATCAACCGGTAACACCTCTGCTTCAGCGGCAGCCTACGCAGCACGGGCAGGCATAAAAGCATTTGTATTAATACCTGAAGGAAAAATTGCATTGGGTAAATTGGCACAAACCTTAATGTATAACGCCACCATTATTCAGATTAACGGCAACTTTGATAAAGGTATGGAGTTGGTTAAAGAAGTGGCCAATCATGCGCCGGTTACTATCGTAAACTCAATCAATCCTTTCAGAATTGACGGACAAAAAACAGCGGCTTTTGAAATTGTCGATGATTTGGGTTTTGCGCCTGATTATCATTGCTTACCTGTGGGTAATGCCGGCAACATTACTGCTTATTGGAAAGGTTATACCGAATATGCATCAGAACGAGTTTGCGGCAATAAACCGGTTATGTGTGGTTATCAAGCGGCCGGTGCTGCGCCATTTGTGGCCGGTAAAATGATAGATAATCCCGAAACAGTGGCTACTGCAATTCGTATTGGCCATCCCCAATCTTGGGATTTTGCCTGGGCCGCTCAAAAAGAGTCAGGTGGCTGGTTTGATAAGTTTACGGATGAACAGATTTTAGCGGCACAAAAAATGTTGTCTCAATATGAAGGTATATTTTGTGAGCCGGCATCAGCTGCTTCATTAGCAGGGGCTATGCAAGACATAGCATCTGGTAAAATTCCTGAAGGCAGCAAGATTGTATGCACCTTAACCGGTAATGGTATTAAAGATCCTGAAATTGCCATGCAACAATGTGCTGATGCTAAACCGGTAACGATTGATGCCAGTTTGGATGCGGTTAAGAGAGCCATTCTGGATTGTTTATAGGAATGAATTGTTTTTATCGCCATTATAACTTTTAAGATGCTACGGCTATTAAATTTTGGCAGTCATAAAATAACCAAAACCTCCTGAATTAGAGGAGGTTTTCTTAAAAGTTTAGTTTTAATATAATTTAACTTATATCAACTTCAAAATAAAATGGCTGTAAACGCCTATTATCAACACATCATTTACAATTTATTGCCATGACTACGAATGGTTTAATCAAAAAGTCCATGATAAAATACAACATCTTTACATTGGCCATCGAATTCATTTTTTATCGATTGTTCGTTGTTAAAACAGAGTTATTTTTATAGTTTCCGAGAAATTAATTGTAATGAAATTGCGTACCCTTGTTTGTTTTTTGTTTTTGCTCGCACTCACAGGCAATGTTTCTGCCACCGTTTATAATTTACCTGAAACAAAAGGAGATACGGTCGTTGCTGTTTCCACAGACGATACGGTATCAATTAAAGTAGACCATGACCAAACCCTATTGGATGTGGCTAGACGTTTTAATTTAGGGCAAACAGAAATAGTCACCTTAAATCCAAAATTGGATCGTTGGTTGGTTAAAACAGGTGAAGTTGTACGCTTACCCAACAGACGGATATTACCTGATAGTCCGCATGATGGCATTACTTTAAATATTGCAGAATATCGCATGTATTTTTATCCTGATAGCCAACCCGGCACTGTCAGATCTTACTCACATGGGGTTGGTAGGCAAGATTGGCAAACACCGTTGGGTAAAACCAGTATTGCAAAAAAAGTTAAAGATCCTGCGTGGTATCCACCGGAATCCATTAGACGAGAACATGCAGCGAATGGTGATCCTCTACCAGCAATTGTTCCTCCCGGCCCTCATAATCCCTTGGGCGCTTACGCGCTTTATCTAAATCTAAAAGGGGATTACAGAATTCATGGGACTGACATCGATAAAATTTTTGGCATCGGTATGCAAATTACCCATGGCTGTGTGCGCATGTACCCCGAAGACATCGAAGCTCTATATAATGGAGCCCCCGTTGGAACACCGGTCTATATTGTTAAACAACCCATTAAAGTTGGGTGGTTAAATAATACGCTTTATCTTGAAGCTCATCCTGATCTTGAAGGTGAAGAAAAAACGCCTGATCAACGTTATGCAGCGGCTTTGGTGCTGATACAAAAAGCCAATAAAGGTGAATTACCCGAGTTTGATCAAGTTGCATTAAATCAAGCACTTAAAGATTTAGATGGTGTACCTGTGCCCTTGTATGAAAGACTTCCGCCATTAGAAGATGAAATGCCTGCTATTGAACCAGAACTCATAGAAGAGCCAGTCGCTAAAGCCAAAAAACCTGCAGTAGCACCTGCAACAAAAAAAGTAAAAGCTGCAGTAGGTAGTAAAAAGAAAGATCTTAAAACTGCAAAAAAATCCGACAAGAAAGAGGCTAAGGTAGCCGTTGCTCCGAGCAAAAAACAGACTCAAGTTGTTGCCTCAAAAGAAAAAAAGAAAACGAGCAAAGTAACAACAACTAAAACTAAAGATCAGAGTTCTCCCAGTGGCTATTATCGCGGGTCATAGTCACTTTCAAGTGAGTTTTTAAACGATATTGTTTGACCTAAAATAGTGCCATATTAAGTCATAGCTTTTACAAACAAGGTCAATATAAAATCAGTTTCAATTTCCAAGCTTTCAAGATCATTGATTGTTTTTTGGACGTTTTCATTGGCTTGCCAAGCAAAAGGCGTCATTTGTAAAAGTGCCATTCTTTGCTCGGATTCGGGTACCATTTTGTAACTAATTCGTTGCGTGGTTAGTTGTTCAAATCCCTTGGGTACCAAAGATTCTAACGCATGTTCTTTTACCTCAGCATAAATATACTCTTTTAGTTGCCAAAGATGCCGAGGGCCGGGGGTGACTGTCAGTAAGTAGCCAGATGTTTTCAATATGCGGTTTAGTTCTGCGTCATCAGACGGTGCAAATAGCCTGACTACAAAATCAAAATAATCATCTGAATAAGGTAAGCGGTTTGAGCTCGCAACAACAAACATTGCGTTAACTTGTTTTTTTGCTGCTGCGGCAATAGCGAACTTGGCAATATCAATACCATGTAGGTTGATGTGTTCACTGTGCTTACAAAAGTGGGCAATTTTTCGACTGTAATAACCTTCACCACAACCCAGATCCAGTAACTGTATATTCTTATCGGGTGAATGATTAATATCAATCATCATCGCCAATGCTTGCGCCATCGGTTCGTAAAAACCATGCTCAAGAAACAGCCTTCTGGCAATCATCATTTGTTTATTATCACCAGGTTCTTTTGAATGTTTAAATTGAACAGGCAACAAGTTTAAATAACCTTCTTTGGCCCGATCAAAGCTATGGAGATTAACGCAGGAATAGGTTCTGCCTGATAGTTTCGAGACTAACGGCTTTGTACAAACAGGGCATACATAAGGGATAATGGGTTCTATTAATAAGGGTTGCACAGAAAAATATGACAGTGGTGGGTAATTAATATAGCTATTCTAATTCATTTCACGAAATGACTTAGAATGGTTAGGTTTTTTTATGAGTAGATCGTTTTAGTACATCCAACACTGAGCGTACATTGGACTCAGGTTCCGACAAAAGAAAAGTAAGCAAAACTTCTTCAATAGCGGCCAGTATACAAATAATAGCCGCAATTCGAAATGGCCAATTGGGACCGCCAAAAAACAAAATGTACAAAGATAACCCCATGGAAGCAGCCGCAAGTTTTACAGCCCAGGTATGGTAACTGGTAAAATACCCAAATTTCCAAAAGCCCAGAAAAGCAGGTAACAAACAACTGGCGACAATCAAAGCGACAAAAAACAACTCTCGCTCAAAAACATCGGGCCATAACCACCAGCAACTGATAGCAATGGTTAAATAAATGATAACATCGGCCCAACTATCAAGCATGGCTCCGAATTGTGAAACTTGTCCCATCAAACGTGCTACAAAACCATCCAATAAATCCGTACAAAATGCAAACGCCAACACTATCATAAATGCAATGCCATGATTGTGCCAGGCAAGCCATAACAAAACAGGTGCAGCTACAAATCGGAAGCCGGTTAGTAAATTGGCTAAGTTTAGTTTGGATACCTGATTATTATTCATAGAGCAAATGAAGCGGCAATTGGTGCATGATCAGAAAGCATGTGCCAAGGTGAATGGGTCAATGGGTCGCAAGATATAGGATTCATACCTCGAAAATAGATACGATCCATTTGTAAAAAAGGTAACCAGGATGGAAAAGTACGCGCATAGCGCCCATGAGTTTGCCTGAAAACTTCCTGCAATCCCAAATGATCATGGAACAATCGATCGGCTTGCCCCAACCAGTCATTGAAATCACCCGCCACTATTAAAGGCGCCTCATGTGGGACATGACTATCAATTCGATCGCATAATTTACTGATTTGCAGGCGACGTTCTTTAACCATTAAACCAAAATGAATACAAACGATATGGATATCCTGATTACTTTGTGGTCGGCGGATAACGCCATGCAGAAGGCTGCGACTTGCCCAAGGATATGGTGAAACATTAATATTTTCCCATCTTTCAAAAGGATACTTGCTTAAAATAGCATTACCATGATGCCCTGCATTATAGATGGCATTTTTTCCATAAGCGAAAAAAGGCCAGACACCTTCTGCAATATACTCAAGCTGGGAGTGATCAGGCCAGTTTTCAATTTTCTTATCATGGCGACGATGTTCGCCTTGCATCTCTTGCAAAAGCAGTATGTCCGGATCTGCAATGAGCAAGGCTTGCTTGATTTGATGTAAAACAAATCGGCGGTTTCCTGTATTAAAGCCTTTATGAATATTGTAAGTTAATACATTTAATCCCTGTTCTTTCATGTTTGTCCTAATGTGCTTGGCAGCAAAGCGAATAAATGGCTTTAATAAGGTTGGTTACGTATATGTATTTTATAAAGAATAGGTGAAATAAATTCTTCACATAAAAAAAAGAGACCGGCCGTTATTGCAATATCGATAAGATTTAATCCCAGCGCATCACTTAACAGCCACAAGGGCAATAAAGATTCCGGAAGTGTATCTAGACCTCTGGCACGGCTACTATCTTGTTTACCTAAGCGACGTTTGATAAAACTGGTCAGAATATCCCCTGTCATTGTCAGCATCGCAAAAAAAAAGCCGGTGAATAAGTTTATTCCAAAAATAAAAGCGATAACAGTCGTAAAAAATAGCGAAGATAACAAGCCTGGCCAAGTTTTGGTATTGCCAAATAATCGATAGCCATCAGAGAGGTTGTAGCCATTGTCTATGGTCTTGAGTGGGCGTGTTCCCAATACCTTGCGAATAAGTACAGGCGAGCCATTAGCTGCAATAAGCAATAGCAATCCTTTAAAAATACAATGCCAACAGAATGAGAGCATGGCCAAATAAATCCTATTGAATAATTATTTTATATCTTAGCATTTTAGTATTAAAAACGCTGAGCTTATAACGGTTTTAATGCCGAAGTATTTAGAGTGTTAACCTTACAAAAAACCAGTTATTACCTTGTATATCACGGTCTACTAATATAAACTCATTATGTCCTATACTTATAAAAAAATTAACGTCACACATCGGGGCGATTCTATGGCGATTCTATATAGAGGAAGAAAAATGTCTAATAAAAATTATTCTCGTCGACGATTTTTGACGCAATCAAGTTTAGGTTTGATTGCTTTTGCCGGGTTGCCTGGTTTTATTCAAGCCATGGAGGGAATGCATGGTATGCCTAAACTAACACCTAACAAAGCATCGGCCAGTTTTAAAGCGGATGTTGAATTCGATCTATTTTGCAGATCTGGTTCAGTATCAATCTTACCGGGTCAACAAACACAAGTGCAGCAATATTCAGCGCTGTTAAAAAAAGGACCCAAAAACACAATTATTGATATTGCCGGTTCATATTTGGGGCCTATTATTAATCTACAAAAAGGTCAGAAAGTCCGGATTAATTTGCACAATAAATTGACCGAACCGACAGTCACACACTGGCATGGTTTACATGTCCCCGCTAATATGGATGGTCATCCTCAATATACAATCGATCCAGGCGAAATTCTGGTGTATGAATTTGAGGTGCTTAACCGTGCAGGTATGAACATATACCATCCACATCCGCATGAACTGACTGCCAAACAGGTTTATCATGGCTTGGCTGGTGCCTTGTTCGTGCATGACGAAGAAGAAGCAAAACTGGAATTGCCATCAGGTGAATATGAAATTCCGATTGTCATTCAAGATCGCCGTTTTGATGCGCAAAATCAACTGATCTATGCACATAACATGCATGACAGAATGATTGGGTATTATGGTGATCGAATTCTGGTTAATGGCCGTCCCGATTTTAAAATCGATGTGGCCAGTCGCGCTTATCGTTTACGTGTTTTAAACGGTTCAACCGCCCGTATCTACAAATTGGCATGGGATGATGGTACACCTCTGACTATTATTGGTGTAGACGGCGGTTTATTGGAAAAACCAGAAATTAATCCATATGTGATGTTGGCACCGGGTGAAAGGCTGGATGTTTGGGCTGATTTTAGTGGTCGCAATGAAGGCTCTCAGTTAGTGATGCGCAGCCAGGCTTTCTCTGGTGTGCTACCAAAAATGGCAGAACGTATGGGTGGCATGATGATGCACGGCCATTCTTTACCTGTCGGTAGCGATTACCCCATTTTTACGGCAAGAGTGACTAAAAAAGTTAGCGATAGCCCCAAACTACCAACACAATTATCAAAAATCAATTGGCACCCGCTTAGTTCAACGGCTAACCCTGATAAACCTATTCCTATTGGTATTTCTGAAGGGCCAATGGCGATGTTGCTCAATGGTCGCCCCTATGCTTTTAACGATATTCAAGACGTTGAACGTATTAAAGTCAACACGATACAATTGATGGAAATTTTTCATGCTCACGGCGGGAGTGGTCATGGTAAACAGTCTGTCTCAACCGAAGATCACAGTGCAGAGTCACACGGTGTTGGTATGGGCATGATAGGTATGGGGCACAAAGGCAGAGGCATGGGTATGATGGGGGGTATGAGTCATGGCAACGAAGAGCCCAAAACTGAAAATCATGGAATGGGCATGGGTGGCATGGGTATGATGATGTCCATGGCGCATCCTATCCATTTACACGGACAACAATTTCAAATAGTCAGTCGAAGTGTAGGAGTCGAACAAGAAGCCGATTATGCAACCGTACGCGATGGATTTATTGAAAGCGGCTTAAAAGATACGGTCTTGGTCATGCCCGGTGAGACAGTTCGAATTATAAAGCCCTTTCAGGACTTTAAAGGTTTGTTTATGTACCATTGCCATAATCTTGAACATGAAGACATGGGTATGATGCGTGATTTTTTAATTGAATAAAAGTATTACTTTTATTGCTAATTTGGTTTTGTAGTGCTCATCAGGTTAAATAAATTTGATGGGTATTTTGCACTTTTATTATCTTATAGAAGGCGTATAGAATCATTATTAGGAATAAAAAGTTTATCAATTGATACAGAATGAGAAAAATGGTAAATATGAAATAGTTAAGCTGTTATCAGCTAACTATAACGAGACTGTATATATAGCTTGAAATCTGTATTGATTTAAAAAAGCTATACTGGAACGCATAACATAAAGTGGTTATAAAGTCAGGATAGGCTTTAAATGTAAATTTATTCAAAGATGTTTAATCAGTTGTTTTAAAGCTTTTAAATCGTCCGATGTCGAATATTTACCGTAATGTATTTTGATAAATAAATCGGTAATTTTTCTTATGGCAATCGATTTTTCTGGATGTTCTATTATGATTCTATCGCCAAAATCTTTGGCACCTTCTCCTTCTCCTTTTCCTTTTACCAATCCATGTTTAAGCATTTTTTTACAAAAATATTGGTAAATCTGCATTTCAGGCGAAATATTCTTTCGTTTTTCATACAGCAACAGCCAGCCCAGTAATGCTGTAATAAATCCTATGAGGCCGACCAACCAATACAACATGGCTTTAAGGTTATCTATGCCAATTGATGACAAGAAATTGGCTTGGTGGTTGTTATCGTAGTTAATAACCCAGCGTTGCCAACTGTAATCCAAATTATGCCAAAGTTGTTGGCTTTGCTTTAACCAATCCAGCGTCTGTTGTGCATTTTCACTGAGGGGGACATAGTTGATGATGCCGCCTGAGACCAGTTGGTCGATATTTATATTTTGCTCAATCCTTTCCGGTGCAATAGCGGCTGTTGGGTCAATACGAACCCAGCCTTTAGTTTCCAGCCACACTTCTGCCCAAGCGTGAGCATCAGCTTGACGTATTTCCAAAAAACGACCTATTTTATTATATTCGCCACCTTGATACCCGGTTACAACACGTGCCGGAATATGGGCAACTCGCATTAGATAAACAAAAGCTGCTGCGTAATGGCTACAAAAGCCGTAACGGGTTTTAAACAAGAAGGTTTCGATAGGATTCTCTTCCATCAGGGGCGGTGTCAAGGTGTAATGGAAGTCTTCTTTTCTAAAATGAGTTAATAATTGTGTTATGAAGTTTTCGGGTGTGCTATCAAAGCCCTGTAATTGTTTAACCAGCTGGGTTATTTTGTCAGAGGGCTTGTTGGGAAGTTGTGTCGCGTCTTTAAATTCGGTGCGGGTGATAAAGCCGGTATTGTAGTTGGGGTAAGACGTGATGTTATATTCGGTTCGTTTATCAGGATTATCTGAGGTAATAAGTTGATAGTTTGCATTTCGACTGACCGGCGAATTAAATTCTGCCGGTAATTCTAAAGCAAATACCCAATGTTTGTCTTGAAGTTCCATTAACAGCGTGTATTGATAAGGTGTGCCGTTAAAAACAGGTTTATCCATATAGTGGCTAAAATTCAGGTTTTTAATCTGCGTCCACTTTTTACCGTCGGTGTAAGATAATACCGGTCCTCGCCAATAACGTTCTCGGGGTGGGGGTAATTTACCGATAAATTTCACTCTAAATACAAGCTCATCCGACATGCTCAAGTCGCTTATGGAGCCGGGTTCCATATTATCTGACAAGCCTGCTTTAGCTTGATGTTGGTCGTTAATGAACATCCATTTGGGCGCCTCTACTCGAGGAAATAATACAAATAAAACCACTGCCATCGGCAACGCCTGAATTATGATAAGGCTTGCAGTTTTTAATGCGATGACGGGGGTAGTTATACAGCTATTAATACAAATCAGTGTTGCTAAAAGAGCGCTGCAAACAAACAAGATATAAGCAGCCATTAGTAAACTTTGCTCATATAAAAACTGTGACCCGGCGACGACAAATGCCAGATAGGTAATTAGGTAAAGGTCTCGTTCTGATTTAATTTCTAATAATTTGAGTCCCAGTGCCATTATAAAAAGGCGAGTACCGGCATCGCGCCCCAGAACCCCTTGATATTGAGTATAAAGTAACGCCAGACCACAAACCGTTAGAATAAAAAGCGTTAGTTTATTGGGTAACCAATTTTTTTTCCAGATACCAATCAGTCGCCAACATAATAATAAATAAAAAAAGGCGAAAACCGCGTTGGGAATGTGCTTGAAATGAGGGAAGACTATCAGCCCGATAGAGGCCAACAGAAATATTAAAATAATTTTGGTTTGAGCGCTATTCATGCTGGATAAAAAAGAGCGAGTGCTTCCAGGCACTTTTGTGTGTGCTTTAAACCGTGTGCCGGCAGTCGTTTTAAACTTGGCATTGAAAACCCAAAAGGTATGACTGCCTGTTCGGCATCAATAATCCAACGGCATAGTTGGCTTAAGCGCTGTTCGTTATTATGTCCCGGTGTGCTAGCGTAATCCAGCCAGATTTCCGTAGAATGATTACCACCGTAGATTTTACTATATAAGCCTTGGCCTCTGGCAAAAGCTTTCCAGTGTATATGTTTGATAGGATCGCCGGCGTGATATTCTGTCAACCCACTAAAATCATCCGCACCTTTTTGGTTAAAGCACTGCTGGGCAAAGGCGTTAGGTGTTTCCGGAAAGGGCAATTCATGGTTGGCGGGTTTAGGATAAACCAACGTTTTAAGATTAAACTGAACCGGTGACCAGGCACGAAATAAGCCCAAGGGGTAAGTGCTTGAGATAGTCACTGTACCCGCTGTGTGCCAGCCTCTTTTTGTTGTTAACGAATACAAGATAATGCTGGTTTTACTGTGTGGCTTGAGTGTCAGGCTTTGAGTTTGTTCCAGTTTAATTTGTAAATTATAGCGCTCTATATCAAGTGGATTATTGATGTGAACAGTAAACCCGGCGGCTTCTCCGGCAAAAACAGCATTATTATGACCCGCGTTTAAAATTAGACCCGCCAAGGTTTTATAGCTGTGTAAAATGGAAATGAAAAATAGGCTGGCTAAAAGAAAAGCCAGTAAATAAATCAAGTTGTTGTTATAAACAAAGGCAATTAATAATAACAGGGCTATAAGTAGCGCAAAATTAAGACCGCGATAAGTTGGTAAAATAAAGATGCGTCTGTGATTTAAGGTGACAGGTTCATTTATCGCTTTTTCACCTTTAAAAAAACGACTCAGTTGAAAGCGTTCTTTTAAAGACAGTCGGGTCACTGGACAGCAACTTTGGCTAAGATGGGGGCGACTATGGCAGCGGAATCATTATTGCCTGACTTTAAACGGTGTCCGGCTACGGCTGCCAACACGGCTTGTATGTCTTCCGGAATCACGGCATCTCGTTTGTCAAGGAAAGCCCAGGCTTTTGCAGCATTAAGCAAAGCCAAACCAGCTCTGGGTGAAAGCCCATATTGGTAGTCTGAAGATTCACGGGTATAGCTAATAATGGCTTGGCAATAATCAAGAACGGCATTGGATGCATATACTTCAGACACTTTGTGTTGCATGATGAGTAATTGTTCAGGGGGCAATTTTACCGGCAGCGAGTTTATTAAACTACGCCGATTTTGGCCTTGTAGCAGAAGCCTTTCTGACTCTTGATTGGGATAACCCAGCTCAAGGCGCATTAAAAAACGGTCTAATTGTGATTCTGGCAAAGGAAATGTGCCAATTTGATGCGAGGGATTTTGAGTGGCAATAACAAAAAAAGGCTCGGGCAATTGATAGGTTTTTCCTTCAACAGAAATGGTCTGTTCTTCCATAGCCTCTAAAAGAGCGCTTTGAGCTTTGGGCGTAGCGCGATTAATCTCATCGGCTAAGACCAATTGGTTGAAAAGTGGGCCTGGCAAGAAGGTAAAGGTGAGGTTTTTAGGGTCAAATATCGATGCCCCGATAATGTCGGCCGGTAAAATATCACTGGTAAATTGTATGCGTTGATATTGTAAGCCGAGTAACTTGGCGAGCGTATGTGCCAGAGTGGTTTTGCCAACACCGGGAATATCTTCTATTAATAAATGACCGCGGGCAAGCAGGCAACAGAGAGCAAGCCGAATTTTATGTGATTTGCCAAGAATGATCTGGTTGGCAGCCACTAGAAGTTGTTGTGTATCATTTTGCATAGAAGATGAAGATTTTTTGTTGTTTATTGTAGTTGTTCAGCTTTACATAAAACAGCTTCTACCAATAATCCGCCGAAATTAATTGATCTGCCTAAAGTTAATCTACCGCCGTATTGTTCGGTTATTGCTCTTGCGATAGATAATCCCAAACCATGTCCGCTGACGATTTCATCAAGTCGAATACCACGTTTGGCAAGTGACGCCAATTCGCTTTCTGGTACGCCAGGCCCATCATCTTCAATGATAAGGTGAATGTATTCATTTATGTTAATAGACAGATTTATTTTTGAATGAGCCCATTTACAAGCATTATCAAGTAAATTACCGACCAGTTCCAGCATATCTTCTCTATCGATTGATAAAGTAGAGACTTCTGGCGTCATAAAATTGATAGTGAGGTTTTTATCTCGATGTATGCTTTGCATGACCTGAATTAATGCAGGTATTTCTTGGCTAACATCAAACAGTATAAATGTTGGACCGGTGCCTGCCATGCGGGCTTGCTTTAGTACACGGTCCATTATGTTTTGCATGGTTGTTATTTGGAGCTCCAAGACTTTGCAAATATCAGGATGTGTTTGTAAAGCTATTTCTTTTGGGAGCTGTTTTAATAGGGTTAAAGGTGTTTTTAGTGCATGCGCAAGATCGCCGAGCGAGTTCCGCGAACGTTGTAAACGTTGATTCAGTAATTTTAAAAGCCAATTAACTTCTTGCACTATTGCGGCTACTTCTTGAGGTACATCGGTATTTAACTGGGTAATTTCACCTTTTTCGAGGGATCTAATTTCTTGTGAGATGAGGTTAAGGCGCTTAAAGCCGTTTCGTAAAATAAACACTTGTGTCCCAATAAGCAGTATTAATAACACTAACGCGATAAGTGTATAGCGATACTGAAATGTGGCTATTCGTGCCAGGGTAGGTGATAAGTCTTCGGCCACTGCAATGGTGATATTTGTATTCTGTTTTTGATAACCATATAACATAATAAGCAATGGCTGCTGGTTGGGACCGGTGAGATAATGCTTTTCTGTTGTTCCTGGAGCTAAGGGTTTGATAGCAAGGCTATGATCTTTGAGAGAGAGAGAATAAATAACCTGTTCGTTAGTGATGACTTGAAAATAGTCACCTGAATAGGTTTCAAGGTAAATGGGTTCAATTTGATCGCTATTAACAGAAATATGATGACTGGCATCGCTAGTGGTTGCCGCTAGAATGCTGACGGCATCATGTTCTAAGTGTTCGGCAACCGAGTCTTCTGCGAGAAGTCGAATTGAGTGACTTGTTAGCCATAATAAAATAATGAATACGCAGATCAGGCTTAAAAAAAGGCCTGTTGCCAAGCGAAGTTGGAGTGACTTCATTATGGTGTATCCTTAAATATATAGCCTTGTCCTCTGCGGGTTTCAATACGATCTTTACCTATTTTATTTCGTAAATGATTAACATAGACTTCAATTACGTTAC
>SESD01001351.1_pt1 | contig 13643 bp, 13 predicted proteins | sample 3171411 | NCBI WGS metagenome assembly SESD01 (sample SAMN06051880, study PRJNA518727) | freshwater metagenome | biome: subpolar coniferous forest; feature: holomictic lake; material: water; isolation source: holomictic Lake 442, 16.5 m depth | place: Canada: near Kenora, Ontario | collected...
CGTATTAAATTATTATGAGCCGAACTTAAAATTCAACCCTATTCATCTTCATGAATGCCGGCTAAGTAAAATCATTGAAGAAATATACTTTGCTGACACATCACGAACGATATTTTTGCTTAAAGCAAACACTTAATTTCGTCACTTCTGACCCGTAAGAGACATTCATTAAATGCATCATGATTGTTTTATTCAATGGAATAAACTTTAGCTACGTCACCGCTTTTAGGAACACTATAAATTGTCAGAGTACCTTTCTTCATTTCACCCATCCCCGGTGAATTCTGAGGCATACCAGGAGCGCTAAGACCAACGATAGCAGGTTTTTCCTTGAGCATTTTATTAATGGCATGCACTGGCACATGACCTTCAACTACATAACCATTAATCAAGGCAGTGTGGCAACTTGCTAAGTGACTTACACCATAGCGTTTTTTGATGCTATCCATGTCATTTTCATTGATGGCGTTTACTGTAAAGCCATTTTCTCGCAAGTAAGAAACATACGATCCGCAACAGTCACAAGAAGGACTTTTGTAAAGCGTGACAACTGGACCAGCAAGCACAGCTGTCGCATTAAGTATCATCGTCACTGCAAGAACAAATACCTTTAACTTCATGGCGTTCTCCGAAAATAGTCTATAAATTATACTAACCATCCTACTCGCATGCAGCAATCATTGGAATGAAACCACTTCAATGTAGAAGTTGAAAAATGTCACTTTATCCTTTTAATTCAATGCCAATTGCGGTTATTCTCTTAAAGAAAATTGCAATCTAAATTCAGGATAAAAAATTTACTTAATCCTTGATAACATGAAATTTATCAATTTTTAACTGTCTAGTAATCGTCTTAACTTCCAGTATTTGGTTCTTTTTTTTGTAGCGAAACCAACATGCATCTAACTCCATCGAAATACAATCTACAACCTCCAATGTTCCACGTTCATAAATCTCTTGAGCATAAAGGCTACTCCGTTCAATCCTGGAGTTTTTAATAGGTATCCATCCATCCTCAATTAACGACGCCTTTGCTTCACTATATAAAATCCCTTGCTTAAGAACAGGTAATGCACTGTTTGCCTGTGCAGAAACTGTTGTAAGCAAGATCAAAAAGATCAGAAAAATTTTGATATTCATGCTTTTTAATAATCTTTTTATACTAAATCAAGTAACTGGCCAACTCTATTAATTAGTCATTATTTCTTGCTAAAAAAAATGTACTTAATTAAGGCAATATTTCCAAGCACTAACCCACTTAGCATCAGCACGCAAACAATATTCATTCCAAAAGGTAAATTTCCATTCATCATGTGATACATACAACCTCCATCAAGTTAATAAATAAATTTAAGCATTATAAAATCTAATAATTCAAATAATTTGAGTAAGTAAACACTTAAATAGTTCTTGTTAATTTCCACATACATTAATACTTAGTCAACACATAAGGCCATTTAGTCTTATAAACTACGCTCATATTTATTGGCTTTGTTTTATATGGTTGTGATTTACGATGATTCATCACGGCAGGTTAGGTTGTAATCTAGCAAATTTTTATAAAAAAAAGCCCCGATTAAGGGGAATAAATCGGGGCAAAAAACCTTACTAAGTAAGGCTTCCGCTCAGGGAGTTAAGAAGCGGAACGTAACTCTCGTTACATGTTTAGTTGACCAATGTATTGGGGATTAAGTTCACTGTACAATCAAGCGTGTTGCGTTTGAATTTAATTACATACAGTCTGGGGGCATCCTCTTTACAAAAAGGGTCCTCAACCACTCATGTTAGAATAACCGTTATGAATCCAACGAATCCGCTCAGCACATCTCAAGACCCCTTATTAGCAGGACTTAATCCAAAGCAACTTGAAGCCGTGACCTTGCCGCATCAATCAGCACTAATTTTAGCTGGTGCTGGTAGCGGTAAAACACGGGTACTTACAGCACGAATTGCTTGGTTAATTCAAACTGGTCAAGTTTCTCCCACTGGTTTACTGGCAGTGACTTTTACGAATAAAGCCGCCAAAGAAATGCTGACGCGCATAACAGCATCACTCCCTATTAATACTCGTGGAATGTGGGTTGGCACTTTCCACGGTTTATGTAATCGCTTATTACGCGCTCACCACCGTGAAGCAATGTTGCCTGCGAGCTTTCAAATTCTAGATACTGCCGATCAGTTATCTGCCATTAAACGTTTAATGAAATTAATGAATGTGGATGACGAGAAGTTCCCACCCAAACAAGTACAAAATTATATTAATAGTTGCAAAGATGAAGGCTTACGCGCTCATAGCGTAGATGCTTACGATGCACATTCACAGAAATTACGCGAAATTTTTGAAGCTTACGATAAGCAATGTCAACGTGATGGCGTTGCTGATTTTGCTGAGCTATTGCTTCGTTGCTATGAACTGTTAGAACGTGATTTACATATACGTCAGCATTACCAAGAGCGCTTTAAGTACATCCTTGTTGACGAGTTTCAAGATACCAACCGCCTGCAATATCAATGGTTAAAATTGCTCGCTGGTCATAGCAACCCACAGTCACACAATTGCATGTTTGCAGTAGGTGATGATGATCAATCGATTTATGGCTTTCGTGGCGCTCGGGTTGGCAATATGCGCGACTTTGAAACTGACTTTCATATTCAACATATCGTTAAGTTGGAGGAAAACTACCGTTCTCACAGCAATATTCTTGATGCCGCCAACGCGATTATTTCGCACAATAAAAATCGTTTAGGTAAAAACCTATGGACCTCAGCTGGCGCCGGCGAGCCTGTTCGCGTGTATCAAGCTTATAACGATAATGATGAAGCCAACTTCATTGTAGATGAAATCAAAATGCTACATGCGGAAGGGATGTCCTTGGGTGAGATCGCACTGCTTTATCGCTCCAATGCACAGTCACGCGTTTTAGAACACGCACTTTTTTCCGCAAACTTACCCTATCGTGTATACGGCGGTTTACGCTTTTTTGAACGTGCTGAAATTAAACATGCACTGGCCTATATGCGCCTGATTGCTAATGCTAATGATGACACTGCTTTATTACGGGTGATTAATTTCCCAACCCGCGGCATAGGTGCGCGTAGCTTAGAGCAATTGCAAGAAACTGCACGCGCTGAAAACTGTAGCTTATGGCAGGCTGCAGTGAATAAAGTGGGACATGGTAAATTGGGTGGAAAGGGTATCGAGGGCTTTGTTGCCTTGATCCGCCAAATGGTGGACGACGCTTATGGGATTAGCCTGCCCGAGTTAGCTGAGTTAGCCACCACTTTATCCGGCCTAAAAACGCACTATCAAAACGATAAAGAAGGTGAAGATCGTATTGCCAATTTGGAAGAACTGGTAACGGCAGCGGTGTCATTTACCAATCGTGATTTTGGCAATCACAACAATGTAGATGGCGAAACTGAACAGGACTTGCTGACCCAATTTTTAAGTCATGCCAGTCTTGAGGCCGGCGAGCATCAAGCCGATGTTGGACGTGAAGCGCTTCAATTGATGACAGTGCATGCTTCTAAGGGCTTGGAGTTTAAAGCAGTATTTATTAGCGGCTTGGAAGAAGGGCTATGCCCCCATGAGCAAAGCCTATACGAAAATAATGGCATAGAGGAAGAGAGGCGACTGATGTACGTAGCGGTCACCCGAGCCAGACAACGCCTGTATCTGAGCCATGCACAAAGCCGCATGTTACACGGACAAGTGCGCTACGGCATTCCATCACGCTTTTTAGATGAAATACCACCCGAGTTATTAAAACACCTGAACACCAAACCCGTCGGAAAATCTGGTGGAGGACGTGACTACAATGAACTGCCTGCGATGATGAGCGCTCAGCAAAGTCAACCTCAGAAAAATGCCATGCCATGGAAAATTGGTCAGCAGGTATCCCATGCTAAGTTTGGTACTGGGGTGGTAGTGAGTTACGAAGGTAATGCCAATGACATGCGCATACAGGTCAATTTCGGCCGTGAAGGCTTGAAATGGCTGGCTTTGGAGTTTGCTAAGCTAAATGCAGCCTAAGTAACCTAGTTAGTGGGAGTAGCGGTATCTAGGCTAAAAACATCCACATAACTGGTATACAAACTGGTCATCATCACCGGAACCACCACGATTAAGCCTAGACCAAATGGAATAATTGCCAGTGCCAACAGCACGATGAAGATCAAACCATATAATAAAAATGGCCATATATTGCTCATACTGGCCCGAAAACTTAAACGCATCGCCGCTACTGCAGTGAGATTATTTAAACCCACTAGCACTGGTGCAAACCAATACGCCATCAGTAGTGGCATCATAAATAACATTGCCAGAAAAATAGGAAGCATTGTTGCACTAGCTTGATCTTGGCTTAAGGTTTTACCTTGCATCAGTAGCTCTACAGTTTGTTTATCCAGAGCTAACACCACCGTGACCGCTATCAACAGCAAGCCTGCCATGTAGATTCCACCAACACTAATTAACTGCGCAGTGTTTTTCTTAAATCCAGCGAATAAATGATTGATTTCTAAATCTTGATTTAGGGTCACTGCTTTACATCCCCACATCAACCCAGCTGAAAAGACTGGTGCTAACAAAGTGCTAAGCACAGAACCTATGACTGGGATGAGTGAAATTGGGACGATAATGACAAGATAAATAATGAACAAAATAATCCACATCGCTGGATTAGCTTTGAATAAAGCAAAGCCACTGATCATCCAAGACCAAGCATTGACTGCAGGCACTTGCCTAATGAGTAAAGGCTTAATTGCTAAGTTTTCTGTCATAGTAAAGCTTTCAATATTTCGAAAATTAAGATCTCAGCTTATGACTGAGGCTCACGCAACTTGAGTATTCTTTTAAAATGGTCAGGGTCTTTAGCGTGGGTAAGCTCACCCGACTGTGGGTAAATTTGATCATATAATCGTGACAACCAAAAGCGTAAAGCTGCAATACGCATTAAGCTCGGCCAGGCATTACGCTCAAGTTGATTGAGCGGGCGCACTGCCTCATAGGCTTGCAACATAGCTTCTAATCTAGTCTTGCTCAAACTCCCATCAGTCTCAATACACCAATCATTCACTGCTATGGCCAAATCATAGGCCAACACATCATGACAGGCATAGTAAAAGTCAATCAAACCGCCGATCTCATCACCAACAAACAATACATTATCACGAAATAAATCCGCATGAATCACACCCATAGGCAATTGCGTAATATCTAAAGTTGATTGAAATTGCATGGAGTTTTGTAATAACAACTGATCCTCTGGGCTTAGGTGCGGCAACACCTGTTGCGCAGTTCTGATGCGCCATTCTGCTCCACGTGAATTATGGCTATTCGGATATTTGGCCTGAGCCTCAAATGAGCGTCCTGCAATATGCATTTGCGCTAGGACACGCCCCACTGCTGCACATTGGGTCACGTTCGGCAGTTCGACATCACCGCCTTTTAAGCAACTAATGAGGGCTGCTGGTTTGCCATTAAGTACATGTAAACTATTGCCAGCTTTATCAGCAATAGGCCGCGGGCACGGAATGTTATGCGCCGCTAGATGGCTCATTAAATCAATAAAATACGGCAATTCTTCCAGTGCATTGTGCTCAAACAGGGTGAGTACAAATCGATGCTCACTCCCCTCAACTTGGCGTGTGGTGACAAAATAATTGGTATTGGTAATGCCCGAGGAAATGCCCTTTAAATCTACTAACTCTCCAATAGCATAATCTTGCAACCACAGTTGCAATTGTTGAATACTGACAGAGGTAAATACAGACATAAGCGCGCGATAATTAAATGAATGGTGAGAGTGCGTATTGAAATTAGGATTTAGTGACAGCAAAAAACCTTATAAACAGCGCATGATGTGCAATTTATAAGGTTTTAAAAACGTATCTAAAATCTAAAGATGGTCCATTTTGGGATACTTAAAGGTTGAGTAGGTCCGTCCATTAGCCAACCCCCATTCTGGTCTTCTTTATGCATATAGTAAGGAACACCATGCTCTGGCGTCACTTTCAACATATAAAGCTGGCCATTGATGCGGTATTCCTCTACGGTCTCACCCTTCTTCTTGATAATAGTAATTTGTGGTTCATCTGAAGGATTATCATCACTGCTTATAATCGGCGGTGGAATGTCTTCTAGCGGCTGCAAATTCGGCGGGGGTTCTTTCGCAAAAACTGGAAATTGCACAGTGATAGCCGCTAACAATAGCAAACTTTTCCAAATATTAACTTTACTGTTTTTATGCATAATCCCTCATCACCGTCTATTTAACCGCTAAACATTAAGTTGTTAAGCATTGAGTTTAAATCTAATCCACTCAACATAAATTTATTTTATCAAATTAAACACACTATAACGGCATTCATTATAAATAAAGCTGAACCCGCTCTTCATCTGCTGACAATTTAAAGCCACGGGTCTCGTAATGCTTAAATATAGCCTCCACTATTTTGGCTGGATCATCAATTACTTGTATCAAATCCAAGTCATCCACAGAAATCATCCCCTCATCCACTAGTGTAGTTTTAACCCAATCAATCAAGCCACGCCAAAACGGCTCACAGACTAGAATGATAGGTATTTTTAAGGTTTTACCCGTTTGTACTAAGGTGATCGCTTCCATCAACTCATCTAAAGTACCGAAACCTCCAGGCAACACCACATAGGCGCTAGCGTACTTCACAAACATGACCTTGCGCATAAAAAAGTGTTTGAAGTTTTGGCTAATATCCTGATAGGGATTCTTGACTTGCTCATGTGGCAACTCTATATTCAAGCCTATGCTTGGCGACTTTCCACTAAAAGCGCCTTTGTTGGCGGCTTCCATTACACCTGGACCGCCACCAGAGATGACGCTAAAGCCTGCATCGGAAAGTAACCTAGCAATGTTTTCTGCCATATGATAATAGCGATGATCTGGAGCTAAGCGCGCACTACCAAAAATAGACACCGCTGGTGTGATTTCTTTAAGCCGCTCCGTTGCATCGACGAATTCTGCCATAATCTTAAATGCGTGCCATGACTCATAGCCAGTATGATGACGGTCCTGCACAATAGTATCAGCAATTTTTTTAGTAGTAGACATATTTAGGCGCCCGAAATATATGAAAACGTTGTTATTAGTAGATGGCTCATCCTACCTGTATCGTGCCTTTCACGCCATGCCAGACTTAAGAAACAGTCACAATGAACCCACTGGTGCGATTCAAGGTGTGCTCAACATGTTACGGCGGTTACACAAGGACTACCCATCAGATTATAGCGCGTGTATTTTTGATGCCAAAGGTAAAACTTTTCGCGATGATATTTACGCGGAATACAAAGCCAATCGAGCCTCTATGCCGGATGATTTGCGCGCGCAGGTAGCGCCTTTGCATGAGGCAATCAAAGCCATGGGCTGGCCACTGATTATGGAAAACGGGGTGGAAGCCGATGATGTAATCGGCGCACTGGCAAAACAAGCCGAGCGTGAAGGTGTGCGGGTAATTATTTCTACTGGCGATAAAGATATAGCGCAACTGGTGAACGAGAATGTAACGCTGGTGAACACGATGCCTAACGCATTTAGACGAGGTGATGAAGTACTCGATATTGCTGGGGTCGAGAATAAATTCGGGCTGCCACCTAGCCTGATTGTGGATTACTTGGTATTGATTGGCGACACTTCAGACAATGTGCCTGGCGTTGAAAAAGTCGGGCCAAAAACTGCGGTTAAATGGCTAAAGCAATATGGTTCTCTAGATAATATTGTGGCAAATGCCGATGAAATTAGCGGTGTGGTAGGCGAAAATTTACGTAAAGCTTTGCCGTGGATTCCAACCGCACGTCAGCTCATCACTATCCGTTGTGATGTAGGTATTCAAGAGCAACTTAGCGACCTCTCACCACAAGCCATGGACAAAACCAAGCTGGCTGAGTTGTTTGACCGCTTTGAATTTAGAAGCTGGCGCAAAGAATTGGACAATATGTCTAATGGCGCACTTCACGTAAGCACATCAACACCGAAACCTTTGGTAAGTGCTAGCACCATCGCGCAAACGCAAACTACGGATATGTTCGCTGTGACCCAATACGAGGCAAACACCAGTCGCAACTATGAAACCATATTAAGTGAGGCGCAATTAGAGCATTGGCTAGCTAAGTTACAAACTGCGCCGTTGATCTGCGTAGATACTGAAACCACGTCTCTAGATCCGATGAGCGCACAACTAGTCGGTTTATCTTTTAGCGTAGCAGCAGGCTGCGCTGCATATTTACCGTTAAAACATGACTATTTTGATGCCCCGGACCAACTCGATTTTTCCGCTAGCCTGAATAAAATAAAACCCATTTTAGAAAATCCGTTAATTAAAAAAGTTGGCCAAAATTTAAAATATGATCAACATGTGCTGGCCAACCATGGCATCACCTTGCAAGGCATTGCCCACGATACTTTGCTTCAGTCTTACGTGTTGGAATCACATAAAACCCATGGTATGGATGATTTAGCTGAGCGTCATTTAGGGCTAAAAACCATAAGCTTTGAAGAGGTGGCGGGCAAAGGCGCCAAGCAAGTTACTTTCAACCAAGTGACGGTTGAAGTGGCCGCTGAATATGCGGCTGAGGATGCTGATATCACCCTGCAATTACATCAAGCCTTACACCCGCAAATCGCTACCGATGCTAAATTGGATTTTATCTACAGTCAGATTGAAATACCGAGCTCTAACGCGCTATTCACCATAGAGCGAAATGGCGTTTTGATTGATCGTGATATGCTTAATATTCAAAGTAATGAAATTGGCATGAAATTAATTGCGCTCGAAAACCAAGCCTACGAACTAGCTGGTCAGCCATTTAATTTAGCCTCGCCCAAACAGTTGCAGGAAATTCTATTTGGGAAACTGGGCATTAAGCCGCTTAAAAAAACACCCTCTGGCACGCCATCTACTGATGAAGATGTACTCCAAGAACTGGCGCTAGACTACCCCTTACCTAAGGTGCTGCTTGAATATCGTGGCTTGGCAAAGCTAAAGTCTACCTATACAGATAAACTGCCACGCATGATTAACCCACATACTGGTCGCGTACATACCCGCTACAACCAAGCTGTGGCGATTACTGGGCGCTTGGCAAGCTCAGATCCTAACTTACAAAATATTCCAGTGCGCTCAGCTGAGGGTCGCCGTATACGCGAAGCCTTTATTGCGCCTGCAGGCTGTGTGATTATTTCGGCCGATTACTCACAAATTGAGTTGCGCATTATGGCCCATCTATCGCAAGATGAAGGCCTACTTAAAGCCTTCGCTGCAGGCGAAGATATCCATAGAGCCACCGCTGCTGAAATTTTTGGCGTGGAGCATGCGACTGTTGACAACGAACAGCGCCGCTATGCCAAAGTCATTAATTTTGGTTTGATATACGGAATGAGCGCATTTGGTTTGGCGCAAAATCTTAATATTGAACGCAGCGCAGCGCAAAGTTATATTGAACGCTACTTTGCACGTTATCCCGGCGTACGCGAATATATGAATAACACGCGTGAAGCAGCAAAAAGCAAAGGCTATGTGGAAACGTACTTTGGCCGCAGGCTATGGGTGCCAGAAATTAATAGTAGTAATGGACTCCGCCGAGCAGGCGCTGAACGAGCCGCCATCAATGCGCCGATGCAAGGTACCGCTGCCGACCTAATCAAGCTTGCGATGATTGCGGTAGCGAATTGGATTAAAGCCGAAAACTTGCAGAGTAAACTTATTATGCAAGTACACGATGAGTTGGTGCTAGAAGTGCCTGAATCTGAATTAGAATTGGTTAAAACTACGTTGCCACAACTGATGCAACATGTGGCCAAACTTGATGTACCGCTTCTAGCTGAGGTTGGTGTCGGTAAGAACTGGGAAGCTGCCCATTAATTAATCATGCTTTAAACTTAAAAAAATGAGCACATTCGGAATCTACATTATTGGCGATGAAATTCTCTCCGGAAAACGCGAGGATAAGCATCTACATCAAGCCATTGCTCTTTTGCAAGCACGAGGGCTGACATTATCTTGGGCGCGTTATTTGGGTGATGATCCAGCGCTATTAACCTCAAGTTTCAAACATAGCTTTGCCAGTAACGATATCGTATTTTCATTTGGGGGTATTGGTGCCACGCCAGACGATTTAACGCGTCAAGCTGCTGCCGATGCTTTGGGCCTACCCATCTCACGCCACGCTGAGGCCGTAGCTGAAATTGAAGCGCAGTTTGGAGCAGAGGCCTATCCTAAGCGTGTATTAATGGCTGACTTTCCGCTTGGCTCTGCGCTGATCCCAAACCCAGTGAATCGCTGTGGTGGCTTTGCCATTCAAAACCATTATTTTTTGCCAGGATTTCCGCAAATGGCATGGCCAATGATGGCCTGGGTGCTTGATACACATTATCCACAGCTTTTTAATACCCAAGTGAGCAGTGAAGTGGCCATTAAAATATTTGATGTGCCTGAAAGTCAGCTGATTGATTTAATGCAAACGATCGTACAAAAGTATCCCACATTGAAGCTTTTTAGCTTACCTAGCCTAAGCCCAAAGAAAACCATAGAGCTTGGACTTAAAGGTGAGCTCAACACCTGCAGACTAGCAATAACTGAAATTCAGTTGTATTTAGACTCGCATCAAATGGCGTGGCAAACACTGGAAAGTTAATAGTCTGCGACTGGCGCATCCGGCAAGGCCAACACAGCAAAAAAGCTTAGCGCGGCCATGGCCGACACGTAGTAACCCACCCACACTAGACCGCCGTTATCCACAAGTAATTGTGAAACAAAAGGCGCAGTAGACGCGCCTAGAATGCCCCCTAAGTTGTAGGTTAAGCCAGCGCCAGTATATCGGACTGACACTGGAAATTGCTCGGGCAAGAAGGCGCCCATTGGGGCAAAGGTCACCCCCATTAATAGCAAGACTATAGACAAAAATATAGTAATGGCGAGCATGGAGCCACTACCCATTAATGGGCTTAAAGCAAAGCCCACCAAGATGGCAAGCAAACAACCCGTTAATAATATCGGCTTTCGCCCGAACGCATCGCTCAATCGAGCTGCCACAGGCGTGATCAGCGCCATAAACATGACTGCTACACATAACATTTGTAAAAATTCCACGCGCGGAATATTTAAAGTTTTTGTACCGTAACTGAGGCAAAATACCGTGGCGGTATAAAACAGGTTGTAGCATACCGTCATCGCCAATGCACCCAACAATACTGGACGAGAATGCAGCTTTAATAGAGTGTTAATTGGCGTTATGAGCGTTCGATGTTGCGCTAAAGCTGCTGAAAAAGCTGGCGTTTCCGCTAGTTTGAAACGCACATATAAGCCAACGATTACCAATAAGGCGCTAGCAAAAAATGGAAGGCGCCATCCCCACGCTTTAAATTCAGCTTCACTTAAATAAAGGCTAAGCGCCAAAAAACTTAAGGTTGCTAGCAAAAATCCTATAGATGGTCCCATTTGTGGGAACATACCAAACCAAGCGCGCTTGCCTGCAGGCGCGCTTTCGGTAGCTAGCAAAGCCGCTCCACCCCATTCACCGCCCAACCCGAGGCCTTGACCAAATCTTAACAGGCACAGAAGTACCGCCGCCCAAGGGCCTAAAGTATTATAGCCAGGCAAACATCCTATCAATAAGGTAGAAACCCCCATCACTAGCAATGAAGCAGCTAAGGTAACCTTACGCCCAATACGATCCCCGAAATGGCCGAAAAAAATAGCCCCCAAAGGCCGAGCAACAAAGGCAATGCCGAAGGTTAAGAAAGCGTTTAATGCCTGTGTAGCCGCATCACCTGCTGGAAAGAATACTTGCCCAATCACCAAGGCAGAAGCCATGGCATAAATATAAAAATCGTAAAATTCAATCGCCGTGCCAATAAAGCTAGCAAAGGCAATATGCGTGGTCGATGGTAATTGTTGAGCGTTCACAAAGAAGCTTTCTAAGTCATATCAAGTACTAAATATACGCGATTAGCCTCGTAACATAAACCAAACCAGATTAGTTTCTGCTATATCCGTAAAATTCAGCAAATCAACATCAAGGGTTTTAATTGTAAATTGACCATAAACTTCATTCCCAGTCAGCGCAATTGCGTATAAAATAGGCAGTTCGTTTTAACTACGCAAATCAAGAACATAAATTAGTGCAAATCGGCTCACACATCTTAAAAAACAATCTAGTCGTTGCTCCTATGGCAGGAGTGACTGACAGACCTTTCCGCCAGCTTTGTAAAAAAATGGGCGCAGGTTTAGCCGTGTCCGAAATGGTGACATCCAACTCATTGCTTTATGGAAGTGAAAAAACGTTACGCCGAGCTAATCATGAAGGTGAAGTAGATCCTATCTCAGTGCAAATAGCCGGCTCAGACCCAGAAATGATGGCAGAAGCAGCCAAACACAATGTGGATAACGGCGCACAAATTATTGACATTAATATGGGCTGCCCGGCTAAAAAGATTTGTAATGTTATGGCAGGTTCAGCACTACTTAAAGATGAGCCGCTTGTAGCGAAGATACTGCGTGCGGTAGTCAACGCCGTGGATGTGCCGGTTACCTTAAAAATTCGCACTGGCTGGGATAAAAACAATCGCAATGCAGTGCAAATTGCAAAAATGGCTGAAGATCTTGGCATCCAAGCCTTGGCTATGCATGGGCGCACGCGAGCTTGCCTTTATACGGGTGACGCAGAGTACGACACTATTGCCGCGGTCAAACAAGCGATTAATATCCCGCTGATTGCCAATGGGGATATCACCACACCAGAAAAAGCTAAATTTGTACTTGATTACACTGGCGCTGATGCCGTGATGATAGGCCGCGCCGCACAAGGTCGCCCATGGATATTCCGCGAGATTGAGCATTTCATTAAAACTGGTACGCATTTACCTCCGCCTGAAGTGACTGAAATTCGCTCAGTCATGCTAGAGCACCTGCATGATTTATATGATTTTTACGGTGAACTCACAGGCATGCGTATGGCACGTAAACATATTTCTTGGTACACCAAAGGTTTAAAAGACTCAGCCAATTTCCGCCACAACATGAACACTTTGCAGACTATACCTTTACAACTCGCAGCAATTGATGAGTTTTTTGATCATTTACAAAGCCGCGACAATCGCCTGCAGTACGAATTAGACGAGAGTGCGAGCAGTGAATTTTCAACGAACAGTTTAGTACTTAAGGTTGCCTAATGGATAAATGTGCCCTCGCTAACAGTGTCAAAGCTTCCTTAGACCAATACTTTAAAGACTTAGATGGTCAACCGCCACACGCGATTTATGACATGGTATTAAGTTGCATAGAAAAACCTTTGCTCGAATATGTCATGCAGTTTGCTGGCGGCAACCAAAGCAAAGCGGCAGAAATTCTAGATATCAACCGTAATACCCTACGTAAGAAACTCCAGCAGTACAACATTCAATAATCAACTTCTTTCAAGAGCTCCCACATGGCAACCATTAAACGCGCGCTAATCAGCGTGTCTGACAAAACTGGCATTATCGACTTCGCAAAAAAACTCTCTAGCTTAGGCATTGAAATATTATCAACTGGCGGCACAGCAAAACTATTTCGCGACAACCAAATTGCGGTAATTGAAGTCAGCGATTACACAGGCTTTCCAGAGATGT
>SESD01001352.1_pt1 | contig 13638 bp, 6 predicted proteins | sample 3171411 | NCBI WGS metagenome assembly SESD01 (sample SAMN06051880, study PRJNA518727) | freshwater metagenome | biome: subpolar coniferous forest; feature: holomictic lake; material: water; isolation source: holomictic Lake 442, 16.5 m depth | place: Canada: near Kenora, Ontario | collected...
CAGGAAAGTTTAGCTGCGGATTTCGCGGATTTCGCGGAAGAAGTTCTGCAGGATTTCGCGGCATTCGCCTTCGAGAACGCCGGAGATGATTTCCGGTCGGTGATTCAGGTTGGGGTGTGCAAGGATGTTGAAGACGGACACGGCGCCGCCGCGTTTCGGATCCGGCACGCCGAATACCACCACGGGGATGCGCGCCAGCACGATGGCGCCGGCACACATGGGGCAGGGCTCTTTTGTGACGTACAGGATGGTGTCTGTCAGGCGCCAGTTGTGCACAGCCGCGGCGGCCTGTGTGATGGCAATCATCTCGGCGTGCGCCGTCGGGTCCTGGAGCAGTTCCGTCTGGTTATGGGCGCGTGCCAGCACATGCGCGGCCAGCGGTGGCGCCAGCGCCCCGGCCGGGCGCGCGACGATCACGCACCCGGCCGGGACCTCACCCGTTTGCGCGGCCCGGGCGGCTTCGCGCAGCGCCAGGCGCATGAAGTGCTCGTGGAAGGCGGATGTCCCGGGTTGAGTTTTTATCGGGGGGGTGCGCGGGGTCTTGAGTGGTTTTTTCACTTTTACTTCGCAGTCACGCCGACCTTCAGCACGGGCAGCACATTTTGTTCGAGGTAGGTGTCGAGGTCGAACAGGGCAAACCCCGGGCAGCCGGCATCCCGTACGATCCGGATCTGGTCAACCACCTGCCATGGTTCCAGCCGGCTCTCGGCCGCGGTCACGCCGATGCCTGGCAGCATGTGCTTGCGCAGCCACCGCGCGCGCGTCTGGCTGTTGACCAGCTCCGTGAATTTGGCCGGGCTCTCAGTGTAATTCATGGGCAGGAGATAATCCATGATTCCGGTTTGCAGCCACGCCTCCCAATCCTGGCCAACCGCGTCCGCACAGGACGGGTACTTGCCGTAGACAGCGGCCGAGAGCAGTTTTCCCTGTACCTCCTTGCGGAGCATGCTGCGAACGTCCGACACCAGGTCTGTCACGCGGTCGCAGCGCCAGCGCAGAAACGCCTGCCGCCGCGGCCCGCTTTTGATTTCTGCCGGCCAGTCGGTGCTCGTTGTGCGGGTGGCGTCCTCGAATCGTCGGCGCACGGTGGGGCCCAGGCTGCCAGTAAAATCCGGGTAACGCACAAAGTCGAGGTGGATGCCATCCACCGGATAGCGTGTGGCCAGTTCGCGTGCCGCCTGCACTAGCAGCGCCCGCACCTCAGGCGCGGCCGGATCCAGCCAGCGCCGTTCGCGGCCATCCTCGCCGGTCAGCAGCCACCCCTTGTTGCGGAAGATGGTCATGCGGTCCTCGGTGCTCTGCTCCGTGCAGAAGCAGAACAGCCAGGCATGCACGCGCAGCCCGCGCGGCTTGGCTGCCGCCAGGCACGCGGCCAGTTGATCGCCCTGTTCCTGGTAGACGCGGGATGGAGGCAACACGCCGCTGCGGTAATGCGAGAAACCCGCTCCGCCCACGCAGAGGAAGAGATCGGAGAATCCGTTTTCCTTCAGTAGTTGGCAGGTGCGGTTCCAGTCTCCCGGATAAAGCCCCTGGCCGGAGTGATCCCAGACGGCACGGATCTCGCCGCTGCGGGGCGATTGCATCCAGCCGTACGCCAGTTCCATCTGGCGATGTAGCGTGCCGGCCTGCTGCCAGGCGGAAAAGCCTTTGCCTTCGTGCAGGTCGCGTACGACAGCCTGCTCGGTTTCGACCACGGCCCTGGCTGTGGCCAGCAGCACGGCCCGGCGCTGCGGGTCGTCCACGCGCCGGGCCTGCGCGGCAATGCTCGTGGCGCCGTGGAAGGTGCCGGTTTCACGCACGGCCGCGAGTTTTCGTTCTGCGGCCACCTGCCACAGCGAGGGATCGCAGGAGGCTGCGAGCGCCAGCAGGAGCTGCGCCTTGGCCGCAACATCACCATCCGCCAGCAGCACATGCGTCATCCAATATCCGTGACGGCACACCAGCCACGCCGGCTCCGCGGTGCGCACGCCCGCGCGGTCCTCCCACCACGCCAGCACCTGCGACATGCCGGAAACCGGTTTGACGGCAAACAGATTTGGCGAACTTTGCCGCGCCAGCTCCGGCACCCCCTGGGGTCGCGAAGGCTCGAACCGCATCTGCGACCAGCGTCCGCTGGTGTCGCCGCGCCGATAGCCGACAAGTTCCACGCCCATGAGCTCGGCCAGTCCCGGTGAGGATGAATAGCAGACGATCAGCCGTCCGCCACCTGCCACGTAGCGCCGCAGCGAGGCCAGCTGCGCGGCCGTGGGCGTGGTGAACTGGATCAGCAAGGCTACGCGCGAACCGGGCAGCAGCGTATCCAGTTGTGTGTCGGCGCCCAGGGTGGCATCGATGCCCGCTTCCCGGTACCAGCGGAACGCATGACGTGCCAGGGAGAGCGCAAACCCGCGTTCCGCTGGCGCCACGGACAGCTCGCCATGGACAATCACGACCTGATTCGAAGCGGCGGATGCCTGTGCCGCGCTGGCGCAGGCCAGCAGGATCACGAGCACGTGGCGTTGTAAAAGGCGAAACATGCGGTCCTCAAATGCGGGTGAAGTTGTCCGGCCAACGGACTGACGCGCGTACTCGCTGCCGGCCCGGTTTCCCGGATTTTCTTTTCTGCCGCTGCAAATGCCGTGCAGTCTCCGCGGCTCGCGCAGTTGTGTCAAGCCCGGATGCAGCACCGGGCAGTCTGTCGGGCCTAGCGCTTGAGCAACACGGATTTTGTGCCGACCGGGCTGCTGAACCGCAGAATATCGAATAAGGAATCATAAATCATGAAGTGAAGATCATTTACCGGCCTCTTACCTTATTGATTCATGAATCCTGATTCTAAATTTCTCCCGAACGTCCGACATTTGCTGGTATGCGCGGTGTATGAGGAAGAGGAAGGAAGCAGCGCTTGTCATTCCGAACAGAGTGAGGAATCTCCCGATGCGGCGGCAAGGAGAAGGGAGATTCCCTTTGACTATGCTTAGCCGCAATTGCCTTCCGGTATCGCGCCAAAGCCGCGGCTTCACTTCTTTTTCACCGGCAGTTCGATCTTCCCGGGTAGCACGGGAAGCCGGACCGGCGCGGCATCGTCCGGCAGCGGCGGGTTCAGCCGGATGGCGTCGGCTGACGAGACCGGCTCCGGAATGGTCAGCCGCATGAAGGTTACGGGAACCTGTCGCAAGGACGGGAGTGTTCCAGGCACAGCCGGATCGGCTGCACGGAGAGTGGCGGCAATGGACAACCCCTGCCGTTCGGGATCCGTGCGTGGAACGGGTGGCAGACTCGGGATCTGGCTTGACTCGGGTATGGCGGCCCTTGCCAGGGCACCTGCAGGCAGGCGCCGTTTCGGCGGCATGGGCGTGGCCGAAGACATGAAGAGCTGCGCCGGCTCCGGGGCCATGGCTTGCCGGATCTTTGCCAACTCGTCGGCGGTCAGGCGCGTTCCTTCGCGCAGCACCGGCTCCTGGAGCCGTCCTTGCAGCGCCACCGGGAACAGTGCCGACAGCGTGGTTGGCTGTGGCGTTCGGTATCGGACTGGCGGCACCGCAAACGGGCTGGACGCGTCGAGCTGTGAACGCAGCGAGACCGGCACCCACGCGGGCTCCGCGGAGATGATCAAACGGGCTGCCGTGCCCTCTGGTGGCAGCAGGGCTTTGTCCGTGTCCAGGCGTAACGTGGCCCGCGGCTTCATCGAAAGGCTGGACTGCAGAACCGTTTCGCTCGTCACCGGAAACAGCGTAATGAGCGTGCCGCTGAGGTCGGCGGCATAGGCGCGCGGCAGGCCTGCCGCGGCCGGCTCGCGCAAGACGGAGCCTGTGAAAAACCACTTCAGCGGCGGCATGGAGCGTCCGGTGCGCTCGTCAATCAGCGTCTCCTCAATTGGAATCACGCGCAACTGACCTGTGACATCCGTGATCTCCAGGGCGAGCGAAACTTCTGAACCGGTGGGCTGTTCGGTCGTGTCGCCATGGACCGGGGCGCCCGGCTGCAGGCCGAGCTGCAAAAGCGCCTGGTGGAGGTCGCTTGGCTTAACTTCGGTAGAGACTGCGGTTTCGTGAGACTTCTGTCCGATTGGCGCCGGGAAGCAGGCGATGACTTCCAGCGGATAGACGTCTGCCAGCGTGGGCAGCTTGCGCGGCGCGATGCGGCAGGGGATGCGCACGGTGCGCTTCGGCTTGTCGATCTGCAGCGTGGCGCCGGCTGCCCCGGCTTCGAGTTCCTGCTTATCGCCCACGCAGACTACCATGCCGGGCTTGCCGGCATTCGGGCCCTGCACGTTGCAGGTCGTCAGGTAGATCTGGCCGCGGTGCACCACGGGCGATCCATAGACCATGCCGGGAAGCTGTGTGCCGGTCGTGTTCACCACGTCGAAGGTCCACAGCGGCCGGCCGTTGGCGAGTTGCACGGCGTGCAGGAGGCCTGTCAGGTCGGCGGCATAGACCACCCCGCCGGCCACAGCCGGGCCTGCGAAGAACGGATGCCTGGCATCGAACTGCCAGGCTTCCTTTCCGGTGTCGATCTGCCAGGCGCGCAGTTTTCCGTCGGTCGCGGTGAAGATGGCCAGGCCGTCTTTGACGGCAATAGCGGAGAGCACGCCGCCCGGCACCTTCTTGCGCCACGCCACGCGTCCGGTGTCTATATACACGGCGACGACTTCGCCCGTGGCCGTGTTGATCGTCTCGGTGTCGAACCGGATGCTGCTGCACCCCACCAGGACGATGTGCCCGGAGACCGTGGCGCCGGCCCACGGGTTGATTTCGAGCGGCAATTCCCAGGCGGGTTCACCGTCGGAGGCGCGCAGGCAGAGGAGGGAGCGCTTGCCGATCTTCTCTTCGTCCAGGTAGGCGGAGCCCACCAGCACGGAGTCACCTGCCACGGTCACCGGCGTGTCGACATGCCAGACGCCCTTGCCTTTCTGCCACACCAGCTTGGGTGCGGGTTTGGGCAGCGCGTCTTCGTTCGGCTCGGCGCTGTACGTCAGGGCTTGGGCGCCGGCCTTGACATTTTCCGTGGTCAGCTGTTTCCAGCGCTGCTCGATCAGATCCTGCGAACTGGCCAGGTCCATCTCCTTGCCGTCCAGCAGGACGCGCTTGGCATTGAGGCAGATCACGCCGGCGTCGCCGCCGCCGGTGTAGACCCGGCCGCGGTCCACGGTTGGCGACGCCTCGAGATGCACGAGCTTGCCTGGCACCGGATACTGCCAGACCGGACGCCCTGTGTCGGCCATGACGCAGTAAAGAATGGCGTCGTCCGTCTGGTGCATGCCGTCGCCGAAATATAGGAGTCCTTCTGACGAAACGGGCGAGCAGACGAGCGGGCGCTTGATGACGGGCGCCTGCTTTGACCAGTGCAGGCGCGGCTGGTTGTTCTGTGCGGTCAGGCAATGGAACATGCCGGTGTTGAAGGGGCCCAGCGCCGGAAAATAGATGGCGCTGCCCTCGAGCAGCGGCGAGGCAATGTAGTCTTCCTGGGCCTTGTATGCCCAGCGCACCGCCGGAGTTTTCGGCCCGGCCTGGTCATCCAGGTTTCCAGTCCGTTGCGCCGAGCCACGGCAGGTCGGCCAGTCGGCGTGCGCCAGGGTGGTTGCGCAGACGCATGCGGCCAGCACGGTCGTCAGTAGGCCACGTCCGGTTGTCTTATCGCGCGGCTGTTGCGGCATACGCCACCGTTCCTTTCCGCACGTCGCCTATTTTACCTGCCGGAGGCGCATCAAAACGCCTTCGGCTGCCGAGCAGCAGGGATGATTCACTGCCCGTGTTGCCCATGATCAGGTCTGTCACGCCGTCCTGGTTGACGTCCAGCACGGCCAGACTGCTGGTGTTGTAAATGCCGTTGTACAGGCCAATCTCATCGCCGGCATCCGTGAAGGTTCCGTTCCCGTTGTTCCGGAAGTAGCGGTTGGGGCCGCGTACGCACCCCACTAGCAGGTCAGGCAGACCGCGCTGACAGAAGTCACTCCAGATGGCGCAGGTGGCGAAGCCCAGTGGCTTTGCCAGGTCGCCGGCGCGCTCGGATACATCCCGGAAGTGTCCTGTGCCGTCATTGAGAAAGAGCCGGCCAGGCCCGCCCGCCTGCGGCACAAAGAGATCCGGTCGACCGTCGCCGGTATAGTCGCCGAAAGCCGGGATCACGCCGCCGGCACGGTAGGATATGCCGTGGTTTGGCGCTTCCACGAATCCCTGCTTGGTCTGGAGCAGCAGCACGCCCGAACCCGCGCTGAAGAGCACGTCCTCGAGGCCATCGCCGTTGACGTCGGCTACCAGCAACTGGTCGCCCTTGAGTTTGCCGGCCACGCCGGCCATGCCCAGGCCAACGGCGTCCGAAACGTCCTCGAAGGTGAGTGGTGTGCTGTTTGTTTTGGCACCCGCAGGCGCGGAGGATGCCTGTGGTGGTGTTGTGTTGCGGAGCATCCGTAATCCGCGAAAGCCGTCGGCCAGCAGGATGTTGGGGCGCGCGTTGTTGGTCCCTCCGCCGATCCAGACTGCGGCGGTGACATGCTGGTAGGCTGAGGTGGGCAGGGCGGATGAGCAGTCGAAGAACTTGCCGCCCCCCTGATTGCCCAGCAAACGGACGCCGTAGGGCGTGGCCAGCAGCAGGTCTGGACGGCCATCGCCATTGCAATCGCCCCAGGCTGCGCTGCGGGCGCCTCCGTCGATGGGGGCGCCACACTCGTTAAAGTTGCCGTCCTGGTTTTCCAGCAGGACCACGCGCTGTTCGCTGAACAAGCACAGGTCCGGCTTGCCGTCGCCGGTAAAGTCCGCCGGGGCCATTCCGGTTGCGCCGGGGCCCAGCATGCCCAGCGCGCCGTAATGCGTGAACCCCGGCATGGTGGAAACCGGGCGCAGTTGTCCGCTGTCGCCCCAGCCGGCGAAGTCACGCTGCGGATTGTAGTCGAGGATCTTGAGCGACACCTTCATGCGTTGTATGCGGGCGGTGCGTTCGAGCAGCACTTTGGGGTCGCTCGGGACCATGCAGGGGACGACGGCTTCCTGGCCCGCCTGCATGGCTTCGACCGCCTTGATCAGACTCGGCAGGCGCCCCGCGAAGCCCAGCGCGAAGGTCGGTTCCGAATGCAGCAGCCGCCAGTCGCCCCCTTCCGGAACAACCTGATACCAGTAGTTTCCAATGCAGACTTCGCACGGTCCGCCGCTCCAGAAGAGCACCGCTTCCTTGCCGATCTGCGCCCAATCCATGATGTCGCGCCAGTCGCGTGCGCCTTCGCCGATGTACGTTCCAGGTGCGCCCTTGCCCTGCAAACTGAACTCGCCATTCTTGCCGATGTTGTGCCGGATGGTTTCGCTGGGATACTTGCCCCGCAAGTCACGCACTTTGCGGAAGGTGAGCACGTTGTTGCTGAGCTGCACCTCACTGACGCGCACCACGGTGATGTAGGTTGATTCTGAGGAGATGCGGCCCAGGGAGTAGCTGACGCGGATGTATCCGTGTGCGGGGAGGGTTCCCAGCAGCAGCGTCAGTGCAAAAACGGCGCAGGCCAGGTTGCGGCTGCTACTTATTTTTGCCGGGATTTTCATGCTGACTCCTGACTTCTGAAATCTGAATGCTGCATCACTTCCTGCTACTGCGGCAGCGGGTGCGTAGCCCCCGCTGTACTTTGCCTGCTGCCACTACAGCGGGTGCGCAGCCCCGCTGTACTTTGCTCAACGGGCTTTCTCGATCGTGTTCAACTGGTCGCGGGCGGTCTGCGCCCATGGACTCTCGGCGTATTGCTGGGTCACTTTCTGCAGCAGACGTACCGCCTCATCGGTTTGCTTGAGTTCCTGGCAGGCGCGCGCGGCTTCCACGTAGGCCGGCGCCTGCCATTCGGGGTAGTCGTAGGTGAGCGGCACGGCCAGCAGTGCCTGCAGCGCCTCGGCCGGTCGCTTTTGCGACATGCGGCAGAGGCCGATCTGCAGTTGGGCCTGCGCGCCCCACGCGGAGGCGGTTCGTCCGGTCACCTGCCGGAATGCCTCGATGGCCGGGTCGTACTGCTCCTGTTTCTGCAAGGACAGTCCGGTCGTGTAGAGCGCTTCATCCAGCCAGGCGCTGCGGGAAAAACGCTGCGCCAGGAGCGCCAGCGTCTGGCGGCACAAGTCCGGCTGCGCGGTTTTCAGGTAGGCCTGGCCCAGGCGCAACAGGGCGCGGTCGCTCACGTCGGGCATGTTTTGCAGCGTCCCCTGGTCCCGGAACGGAACCAGCCGTTCCATGACCCGTTTCCACTCCTGCTGCTGAAAGTAGGCTTCGCCCATCAGATAGCGCGCATAGCCTGCCAGCGGGCTGGTTGTGTCTGCAGCCACGACTTCCGCCTGCGCCAGGGCGGCCTTGGGTTCCTGTAACCCCAGCAGCACGGCGGCCAGACGGACGCGGATTTGCGGCAGGATTTCCGGAGACGGCTGCCCGGTCAGCGCGGCACCGAGCACCAGCGCGGCGGGTTTGTACTGCGACCGGCTGGCGTAGAGTTCGCCCAGTTCCAGACGCGCCTGGGCCGCGAGGGGGGCGTCGGACGCGGCCTTCACGAGCCGCTCATAATATTCAATTGCCGTTCGTTCGGACAGGGGCGGAGCCACCTGCGACAGCGGGATCTCGGGCTCGCGGATTGCGGCGGGTGCCTGGCCGGCTGGCATCTGTTGTGCCAGCTTCGCCCGAATCCGCGCCACGGCTTCCTGGCGCAATTGCCGCATCGCCGTCTCGATCTCCACGTCTGCGAGTGCGCGGCAGGACCACGCGATCTCGTACAGTGCCGCGAGGTGCGCAGGGGACCCCGGCGCGATCTTGCCAAGGGCGTCGGTGCGGGTCTGCAGGGCGCTCACCGCGTCGCGAAGGCCGTTCATGGCGTCGCTTAAACTGCGCTGAACCGCCGCGAGTTCTTCCGGCTTCACGCCGGAACGCGCTGCAGCCTGGCGCGCCGCATCCATTTGCGCGGCCAATTCTTCGCGACGGCTCTGCGCCGCGCGCCAGGCGGCGTTGGCGGCGGCGGGGTGTTCGGGGAACTGCTTCATCACGCTCTCGAAAAGCGCCCGCGCTTCCGCGGTTTTGCCTGTCTGCTTGAGGGCCATGGCCTGTTCGTACTGAAGAGGAGGAACTGTGTCTGTCTGGGCAGGATCCTTCAGCAGGCTGATCTCGAACTGAGCCCGGTACTGCTGCAGCGCGGTGATGGCCTCGGCGCCGCGATTCTGGGTGCGCAGCAGGGCGGCCAGCCGTGTCAGTGCCAGCGGCGCCGTGGCGGTGCCCCGCAGTGGATCCTGGGTAAAGCGGTTCAGCTCGGAGATGGCGGCGGGCACTTCGCCGAGCGCGGCCATGCAGCTGGCACGCTCGAAGACGGCCACAGCGGCGGCCGTGTCCTTTGGGAATTGCTGCAGGAGCCGCTCATAGGCGGCGCGCCCGTTGGTGTGCGCCTTCTTCCGTTCCTCCGGGGCGCGCGCCGTTTCTGCGATGCGGCTGTAGCACCATCCCTGCTTCAGCAACGCGTCGGCAACCTGCGGGCTCTTTTCATTGGCTGCGAGGAAGCCATCGAGGAGTTTTGCGGCCTGCTCGGCCTTGCTCAGAAGGTCGGAGGCGGCCACGGCGTCGGCCGGGTTCTGCGCTACGCGGCGCATCAGGCAGTCTGCCAGCAGGCAGGGGACATTCGCCAGATCGCCGCTGTAGGCATCGGCCGGAATGGCAGCCAGCAGGTCTGCGGCGTCCTTGAATTTTCCGAGGCGGTAGTAGCAGGTGGCGGCGGCGTCGCGCGCCAGGTTGGCGTAGGTGGAGTCCGGATACCGGTCGAGCAGTCGCTGATAGCGCGCAATGGCCTCGCCGAGCAGACGGGGGAGCTCCTGGGTCCGGTTGGGTGTTGCCGAATTGGTGGCGGTGGCCAGGGCGGTTGCGACCAGGTAGGCGTTTTCTGCGCGCCGGAAGAGCACGGCCGGGAGCAGCAGGCTGCGCGGATAGGCTTGTTCGAATTGGGTGCCCAGTTCATCCGATTCGCGGTAGTAGCCGCCCAGATGCAGGGCGGTCACACGTCGCTGCAGGGCTTCTTCCATGCGCGTGGGCGTGGTGTTCTCCTGGAGCACGCGCTGGTAGGTGTCTGCTGCTTCCTTGTACTGCTGTAGCGTGATCAGCGTGTCAGCCAGATCCATCAGGATCTCGCCGCGCCGGACCTTGGCGTCCGGGTCGGTCTGCGCCAGCTGGCCGGCCAGGTCTGCGGCGCGGCGCAGATGATTGGTTGCGATCGTCATGGCGGGCCCGTACGTGGCGGGTGTCCTGGGGTCGGCAAGCTTGATCTGGCAGCGCGCGAGCCACCACAGCGCGCGGTCGGCGCGCGGCGGTTGGTTTGTGAGGGCCTGCAGCACGGGGATCGCCTCGGCGCAGCTTCCCATCTGCAGGCGGCAGAAGCCCTGGCGGAGCTGGGCATCGGCAAGGTAGGGCGAAGACGGGTTTTGCTGGATGAAAGTCGTGAAGCCGTCGAGTGCTTCGCTGAAGCGATCGCTTTCGCAGGCCGTCAGCGCCAGATAGAACGCGGCGCGCGAAAGGTACTCCGGCGTCGGGTCCCGGAGCAGCGCCTCGCACAATTGGCGTTTCTCCAGTGTCAGGGCATTGGGGTTCTGCATGGCTGTTTGTGCGGCTGCTTTGCGCCGGGCATAGTCCGTGTTTACGGCGCGGTACTGGATCGCGGCTTCGGCCCGTTCGTCTGCCAGATGGTGGATGCGGCCGAGAAGATAGCGGGCATGCAGGCCAAAGGTCTGTTCGAAAGGGGTTAACTGGCTTAGGGCGCGTCCTGCGGCCGGGTATTCCTTGAGTTCGAACCGCGCGTAGCCCTGATGATAGATGGCCAGTTCCCGGTATGGGGTGCGCGTGAGGCCGGTGTCGCGCAGAAAGGCATCCGCGGCCTCGGCCGCTTCCTTGAATCGCCCCAGTCGGAGCAGCAGGTCGGTGCTGTCGCAGCGCGCCCGGGCTGCCCAGTCCAGATCTGTGGGCCGATCTGCAGCGGGGCCTGGCGTGCCGGCGCGCGCGAGGAAGGCGTTGGCGGCTTCCGAGAAACTTCCGACTGCTTCTGTCAGGCGCTGGTTGGCTGTGGCCCGGCGCGGGTCCGTTTCGGCGGAGGACTTGATGGCAGCCAGTTCCTGTTCGGCGATGGCGCGGCGTGCGGCGCCCAGATAGTAGAGCACAAACGGGCGGTCCGCAAAATCGCCGCGGCTGGAGGCGGACTGGAATGCCTGCGCGGCGTTGGTACAGTCTTTGCGCGGACTTTCAATCAGCGCCAGTCCCAGGCCGTATTCGGCCCGCGCCAGGTCGCGGTGGTTGTTGTACAGCTTGGCAAACTCTTTGAAGCGTTCGATGGCAAAATCGTGCTTCTGCTCGTTGAACGCACGGTTGGCGCTGTCCAGCAGCACGGCCGCTGCTTCGTCCGTGGTCAGCGGATCTGCACCGGCGCAGGGAAATGCTGTGCGCAGTGTCGTCACGAGAACGACGAGCAGGCGCAGCGACAGAGGATGGTTTTGTTTCATGCGATCGTCCCGGAAAGAATTTATTTCTGCCGTCAGGTCAGAGGTTACTAGTATAGCGTGCGCCGTACGGTTTTCGTACACGGATTATTGCGGGCGTGGGCGCATCGGTTGCGTTAGACGTATCGCTTGGCAGGCTAAATATTTCCACACGTTTAAACGTGTGGAAGTGTGGCGGCTTTAAGTTTGCGCCGTAACGTGTTTGAAACAAAAAGGTTATGATATTGAAAGTGGGTTCGGCGATGCGGCGCGTTCAGCGTTTGCGTGCACTGGCGGCTATCGAGCGCACTCCCTTATCCGGGCTGCCGAGCGCGTTTTCCAAAAACGCCAAGGGCGCGCTGCCCCCGCCGATGCGCGGCCCGCGGAGCGAATCTTCGCTCAGAGCCGCAAAAAGACAGGAGCGGACTTCCGTGCGCGGGGAGGTCATCGTCTTTTCGAGTAATCGGAAGGCGCGTTCGTCGCCCACGGCAACCAGAGCTTGGCCGGCGGCCATCGCACAGGTGCTGCACGGCTCCCGCATGCCGGCCGTGTTCGTCGCCCCCACGCGCACGCCGTCCTGGGGGAAGAGGACGTTCCCAAGCAGCGCCAGCGCCTTCTCGCCGCCGATCTCGCCAAGCGAACGGATGGCGCCGGCGCGCACATAGTCGTTCGTATCTCCCAGCGCTCGTTCCAACCGCGTCACCGCCTTTTCCCCGCCCGCCAGGCCAAGGGCTTCCACCGCCGTCTGGCGACGAAAGACATCCAGACTACCCAGCTCGTTATCGAGCAGCGTCCACACCCTGTCGCCGCCCTTGCTGCCGAGGGCGGAAACAGCCGCCAAGCGCACCTTCAGGTCCTGATCTGCCAGCGGCTTGTCGAGGAGCGCCAGGGCGTTGTCGCCACCCAGATCGCCCAGCGCAACAACAGCCGCCAGCCGCACCTCGCTGTCAGGATCCACGAGCGCCGTGGCGAGCAACGCCAGCGCCCTGGCCCCGCCGACCTCACCCAGTGCCGTGGCGGTCGTGCGCCGCATAATGGGGACCTTGTCAGCCAGTGCCTGTTCGAGGAGGGCCAGAACCTGGCCTTTCTGCCCGTCAGGCAGGCTGCCACCCAACTGGCCCAGCGCGGTGATAACATCCATGCGGGAGTACTTCCCCTCGGCAAATGCCTTTTCAAGGAACGCCAGGGACTTCTCCTTCTGTGCGACCGGCAAGTTCCTGGCCACGCGGCCGAGTGCGGCGACGGCGGATGAGCGGAAAGTGTAGTCCGGGTGAACCAGCGCTTTCTCAATGAAGGTCAGCACCGGCTCGCCCCCATCCAGTTGCCGCAACCCGGCGGGAAGAGCATTGCGCACGGCCATGCTCGTTCGCCAGGTTGCCATTTGGTGGTATGATGTCGGGTCCGAATCCGGGGTGGCGAGACACGTTTCGAGCCATGAAACCGCGGTTCCGTCGATAGCCGCGACCAAATCGACGCCGAAGCGGAATAAACCTAACGTGGACTGTTGCCTCACCTGTGCATCGCGGTCCGCCGTGGCCTTGACCAGGAGTGGAACGACGCGCGGATCATCCAGCCAGCCGCCAAACCAGGCCGCCTCGCGGCGAACGGCAATCTCGGTCGAGGCCAGGTCCCTGCGGAGCCGTTCGATATTGGCATCCTCCGTGCCGGCATACAGCACCGCGAGCCTGCCATTGTTCGCCCAGAACAGTTTGAGATCGTGCGCCGCAGCCACGGCTTCGATCAGTTTTCGCGTGGACACCGGTTGATGGCGAAGTTCAGCAGGGACGATCAATGAAAACGATCTTTTCTCCTGAGCAACACTTGACTGGCTGAAAATCGCCACCCGCGGCCCGCCTTTGCGTCGGATTTCCGCGAAGGCATTGACCGCCCGTGCGCCCTGCGGCGTGACCGTGAACTCGGCCGCGGGGACCGCGGGCAGCGGTGCGGGCATTGCGTTCGTCACAACCGGCTTCACCCGCGTCGTCACGGGTGCGGTTCCCATCTTCGCCGTCTGCACCCCCATCATCCTGTCCAGATCCTGGGCCAAAGCCATGCGTGCCGTCATCATGGCGATCACACAGGCAACTGTCACCCGTCTGCGATTCGCACCTGTCCAAAACTTTATTCCGGCGCTGGCGGCTCGCGAGCACGCTCGCCCTGCTTCCGGCGAAGACAAGCCAAACTCGGCCATGACGGGAGGGCG
>SESD01001353.1_pt1 | contig 13637 bp, 10 predicted proteins | sample 3171411 | NCBI WGS metagenome assembly SESD01 (sample SAMN06051880, study PRJNA518727) | freshwater metagenome | biome: subpolar coniferous forest; feature: holomictic lake; material: water; isolation source: holomictic Lake 442, 16.5 m depth | place: Canada: near Kenora, Ontario | collected...
AGCAAAAACAAACGTATTAAAGAGCAAAATACTGCTAAGAATAATGAATTTGTAAAAACATTGCTTCATATAATCACCTTATTAACGTTGGCATTAAAAAAAAATCTATTCTTACATCTAACCGTTATTACTTGTAACTTGTTTTTCTTAAGGCTCTATATAAAAAATACAGTAAAATAGCCGGTTTTACAAAGCCTCACTTCGTGAATCTCAAACAGACATCAATAGGTACACATGAAAAATTATAAAATCGCAGTGCTGGCCGGTGACGGTATCGGTCCTGAAATTACTAAAGAAGCCATCAAGGTACTTAAAGTTATAGAAGAACGCAATGATGTTACTTTTGAACTGATGCCTGCGGCTTTTGGCGCCTGCGCTTATTTTGAATTTGGCGATGCCTTTCCACAAGCAACTATTGATATTTGCGATCAAGCGGATGCTATTTTAAAAGGTACCATTGGTTTAAGTCATGAAGAATCCAAAAAGATTCCCATTGATAAACAGCCTGAACGTGGGGCGTTATTGCCTCTTCGTCGCCGTTACAATACTTATGCAAACTTTCGGCCTGTTTTTTTACCCAAAGCTTTAGGCCATTTTTCACCTCTAAAAGCTGAAATTATCGGTGAAGGCATTGATATTATTATGGTGCGTGAATTAGTAGGCGGCCTGTATTTTGGCAACAAGGAAATGGGTGTTAACGAACAAGGCTTACGCTATGTAAAAGAAACATTGGAATATGATGAATTACAGATTAGCCGTATTTTGCACCAAGCCTTTAAATTAGCCAGTAAACGTAAAAAAATATTACATAACATCCACAAAAGTAATGTTCTAAAATCCAGCGTATTGTGGAATGAAATACTGGACGAAGTCGCTGTTGAATATCCCGATGTTGAAGTCATTCATCAATTAGTCGATTCAGCGGCGACCAACCTTTGCCTGAGACCGACTCAATTTGATGTCATGGTTATGGAAAATATGTTCGGTGATATTCTCAGCGATCAGGGTGGTGGTATTTTAGGTTCGCTAGGTCTTATGCCTTCTGCTTGCTTGGGTGATGACAAAGCTTACTATGAACCTTCTCATGGCTCTGCACCTGATATTGCCGGTAAAAATATTGCTAATCCTTACTCTATGATTGGTTCGGTTGCGATGATGCTGGAAAACAGTTTCGCTATGGCGGAAGAAGCCAAAAATGTTTGGGCGGCCATGCAAGGCGTCTTTGCTGATGGTTACTCAACGGCTGATCTTTCCAAGCCAGGCACTGGTGTTATCATGATTAACACGGTTGAATTTGGTGATAAGGTTGTAGAAAAACTGAGAGCCATGCCAAAAGTGTAACGTTCTCATTAATTGAGCATATTAAAAAGGGCGAGATCAATATTCTCGCCCTTTTTTGTTTGTAGGATTTTATGCTGAACCATCTTTATAATCGCCTAACTATTTTTCTAATTTTTTTGCACTTGTATTAAACGTTTTTAAACTTATATTGTCTGTCATGCGTGTTTAACAATCCCTGAGAAATCCTGATGAGTACACCCTTAGTAAAAAAACTGTTTTTGATGTCTATCTTTTCCACTTGTTTGTCTATACCGCTGACAGTCTCTGCTGCCGGTTTGCCGCCTTATGTTGATGGGCAACCCTTACCCTCTCTGGCGCCAATGTTGGAACACAGCATGCCCGCAGTGGTCAATATTTCCACCTCAACCAATATTCAAGTTAACGAAAATCCCTTAATGCAGGATCCCTATTTTCGTCAATTCTTTAATGTGCCTAATCAATCACGGCAGCAACAGAAAAACAGCTTGGGCTCGGGTGTGATTATAGATAGTAGCCAAGGCTTAGTGCTTACTAATAACCATGTTATTGATAAAGCCGATAAAATCATGGTTACTTTAAATGATGGCCGCCAACTTAATGCCGAATTAATTGGTACGGATCCTGAAGCTGATATCGCTATTATTAAGGTGCCCGCCAACAATTTAACGCAACTTCCCATTGCTGATTCCAGCCAATTAAAAGTAGGTGATTTCGTCGTCGCCATTGGTAATCCGTTTGGTTTGGGTCAAACCGTAACCTCAGGCATTGTTAGCGCTTTGGGTCGCTCAGGTCTTGGTATAGAAGGCTATGAAGATTTTATCCAAACCGATGCTTCTATTAATCCGGGCAATTCGGGAGGTGCTTTGGTTAATCTTCGAGGTGAATTAGTCGGCATGAATACCGCTATTCTTGCACCCAATGGCGGTAATGTCGGGATAGGTTTTGCAATCCCTACCAAGATGATTATGCCCATTAAAGATTTACTGGTTAAACACGGTGAAGTTAAACGTGGTTTGCTCGGTGTAACCACTCAGGATTTAACACCTGAACTGGTTAGTGCCTTTAATCTTGAAAATAAACAAGGCGCCGCTATTAGTCGAATTGAAAACAACTCACCTGCTGCAAAAGCCGGATTGGAACCAGGCGATATTATTGTGCTGGCTAATGGTCACCCTGTTAAGAGCAGTCAAGATATCCGCAATATAGTGGGCTTATTGCAAATTGGCGATAACGTTAATATTGAATATTTTCGTGGTAACGAAAAAAAATCAGTGGTTGCGACTATTGGTAAACAGGAACAGCCTCAATTGGCGGGCGAAAAACTTCATCGCTTATTAAAAGGTACGGTATTATCCACAACCGAAAAAGATCAACCTGAAGGTATTTTAATCGAGAAGATACAAAACTCGTCTTATGCCTGGCGCATGGGTTTACGTCCCGGCGACGTTATCATTTCCGCAAATCGCTATCGTGTACTTAATCTTGCTGAATTACAAAAAGTTGTCGACCCCAACAATGCCTTGCTCATTAATATTCAACGCGGACAGGAAGGCTTCTTTGTTGTGTTAAGATAACTGTAAAGGCAATCCTTGGCGGTTGCCTTATACAAAAGACTACTCCGATATTTACAAATCACTGAGCATAAACATTGAGTCCAGAAAAACAATTTATCCCCTTAAACATTGCCGTATTAGTGGTTTCAGACACGCGCACGGATGCGGATGATACCTCGGGTAAAACGTTGGTAGATCGTGCAACAGAAGCTGGACACCATGTTCTGGAAAAGAAAATAGTACCCGATGATATTTATCAGATCAGGGCTATTATCTCAAACTGGATTGCCTCAGATAACATCAATGTGGTGATAAGTACAGGTGGCACAGGTGTTACCGGCAGGGATGGAACGCCTGAAGCCGTGGCGCCTTTATTGGATAAAGTACTGGATGGTTTCGGCGAAACTTTTAGGATGCTGTCTTATCAAGATATTAAAACATCAACCATACAATCAAGAGCACTTGCCGGAGTCGCTAATGCTACTTATCTTTTTTGTTTACCTGGTTCCTCAGGTGCATGTAAAACCGCTTGGGATAGCTTAATTAAAGAACAACTGGATTATCGAACCAGACCTTGTAACCTAGTTCAATTGATGCCCAGATTAATGGAAAAATAATATGCAATCCGGTCTTTTATTTCTAGGCGCACTCAGCGCTCTGATTGGTGTTGGAATGGGTGCTTTTGGCGCTCATGGTTTAAAAGCCATCTTAAGCCCCGAAATGCTAACCGTCTATCAAACCGGTGTCACTTACCAAATGTGGCATGCGTTAGGGTTGATTGGTATTGCCCTCATACGCCAGCAAGTTCCTGAGTCCAAATTACTGATTTGGGCAGGCTGGCTTATGTTTGTTGGCATACTCATTTTTTCTGGAAGCCTGTATCTATTGGCAATACTCGATTTAAAATGGTTAGGCATATTTACCCCAATAGGCGGAGTCAGTTTTATGATGGCTTGGGTTTTAATCGCTATTTTTGCATCCAAAAAACAACATCACAGCAGGTATGAAAATGCGCGAAACTAGCCCACAAACTATTTATTTAAAAGACTACACCGTACCAGATTATCTAATTAGGACTGTTGATTTAAATTTTACACTAGCTGAAGAGAATACCACGGTTGTCTCACGGCTAACTTTAAGTAGAAATTCTGACAGTCAAACGGGTGATGTACCACTTATTTTGGCAGGTGAAAACCTGACATTAATCAGTATAGTTATGAATGACGACATGGCGTTAACTGAAAAGGACTATCAGCAAACAACTGATTCATTGATCATTCATCAAGTCCCACAACACCGTGATTTCGTATTAACCATCGAAAACACTATTAACCCAAAAGCCAACACGGCTTTAGAAGGCTTGTATCTTTCCAACAGCATGTTATGCACCCAATGCGAAGCAGAAGGTTTTAGGAAGATCACTTATTTTCTTGATAGACCTGATGTTATGGCAAAATTCACCACGACGCTGACGGGCGACAAAGACCACTATCCGGTTTTATTATCTAACGGTAACAAAATCGCACAAGGTGAGTTAAGCGATAATCGACACTGGGTCACTTGGAAAGATCCCTTTAACAAGCCCTGCTATTTATTTGCGCTGGTTGCAGGACAATTGGATTGTGTTGAGGATAGTTATATAACTCAGTCAGGTCGCAAAATCAGCTTGCAGATTTTCGTTGAAAAGCATGACCTGGATAAATGTGCCCATGCAATGCAGTCACTTAAAAATGCAATGCACTGGGATGAACAAGTGTATGGCCTTGAATACGATCTGGATTTATACATGATTGTAGCAGTTGGTCATTTTAATATGGGCGCAATGGAGAACAAAGGCCTTAATGTATTCAATACAAAATTTGTACTGGCACGTCCTGATACTGCAACCGACTTTGATTATGAACATATTGAAGGTGTTATCGGCCACGAATATTTCCATAACTGGACGGGTAATCGTATTACCTGTCGAGACTGGTTTCAGCTAAGTTTGAAAGAAGGATTTACGGTATTTCGTGATCAAGAGTTTACCGGTGACCGAACATCCAAAGCAGTTAAGCGGATAGAAGATGTAATTAATCTTCGTACTCGTCAGTTCTCAGAGGATGCAGGTCCTATGGCGCATCCAATCCGACCCAATGCCTATATAGAAATCAACAACTTTTACACCTTAACTGTTTATGAAAAAGGTGCAGAAGTTGTGCGTATGATCCATACCTTAGTCGGTGCGGAAGGGTTTCGCAAAGGCAGTGATTTATATTTTGAACGTCATGATGGTCAAGCCGTTACTTGTGATGATTTCGTCAACGCGATGGAAGCAGCCAATGACATTGATTTAACACAATTTCGTCGCTGGTATGAGCAAGCAGGCACACCCGTATTAACTGTTCAACAAAATTACGACTCTGTTGCACAAACCTTATCGATAACTATCAAACAACATTGCCCTGCAACTCCAGGACAGGACGTTAAAGAACCGCTTCATATTCCGGTTACGGTTGGTTTAATCAACAAAGATGGCGCAAAAGCGCCTTGTAAATTACAGGGTAGTACTTTGACTGATGAAGTTATTTTGCAACTAACCCAAGCCGAGCAAAATTTTGTCTTTGAAGGCCTAAAAGAACAACCAATCATTTCAATTTTAAGAGGTTTTTCAGCACCGGTTAAATTGGTTATGAAGCGCGACCCTGAAGAACTGGCATTTTTATTAAGCTTTGACAGTGATACATTTAACCGCTGGGAAGCAGGACAACAACTTGCCGGACAAATTATTACCGGACTGATTACTGATTTTAAAAATGGACATGAATTAAAAATAAACCCGATTATTATCAAAGCATTTAAACAAATACTGGATCAATCATGGGGTGACTTGTCTTACTTTTCCTTGTTATTAAACTTGCCTTCGGAGACGTATTTAGCTGAACAAATGCAGGTTGTTGATGTTGAAGCCATCCACAAGGCGAGGGAATTTGTCTTATTATCTTTAGCTGAAGCATTACAATCAAAATTTAAAAACCTGTATCTGGAAAATAATCGGGAAGAGTCTGGTTTATTTGACGCCGGTGCAATAGGCCGCAGACGTATCAAGAATGTTTGCTTGGCTTATTTAGGTAGACTTGAACAAACCGAAATACAGCAGTGGTCACAACAGCAATTTATCAGCGCTAAAAACATGACCGACCAAATGGCTGCCTTGGCAGTGGTTGTCAATAGCTTACATCCTGCCAAGCAAGAATGCCTCGCTAGTTTTTATCAACAATGGAAAGAAGAAGCTTTGGTAATTGACAAATGGTTTGCGTTACAAGCGTCAAGTCATAATTCGGATACCTTTGCCGTTGTGCAAGCCTTAATGAAACATCCTGCTTTTGATTTAAAAAATCCAAACCGAGTTAGATCATTAATCGGTGCATTTAGCCAAGCCAATCCTTTGCATTTTCACGCTGCAAATGGCCAAGGTTATCAATTTCTGGCTGATCAAATCATTGCTCTTAATACTTTAAATCCACAAGTTGCTTCTCGTATGTTAAGTGCCTTAACCTCCTGGCGACGATATGACACAGGCAGACAAGCGCTAATAAAAGCAGAACTTGAAAGAATAATAGCTACTGAAGACGTTTCGAAAGATGTTTATGAAGTGGCCAGTAAAAGTCTGGCTTAAGCAATATTGATCTATAGTTGAGGCATTAATTAACAAATGCCGGGGAAAATCCAGTCACATAAAAAGAGTTTTTTTAAACCTCTTAGGTGAAGGCTGTAAGTATTTTTACTGATTGCAAGCAAGTCAATGCAGGTCTATTATTTTTGTGTGGAAACTAAATATCTTTTTTCATACCCATAAAAATAACTATAGCTGTTGAGGTTGTTAATGTATTTAAAAAAGAAATCTGTATTTATTGGAGTAATTTTTTTAATTTTCTGTAGTTTTTATAGCCGGTTTATTTGGGCTAAAGGTGAGAAAAATATGACTTTTGTGCTATCGTCATTAGATTTTAGTCACGAGGGAGAAATTCCTCACACATTTACCTGTGATGGAGATGATATTTCACCTGCTTTAAACTGGCATGGGATACCTGGTTTAACTAAAAGTCTGGTGTTAATTGTCGATGATCCCGATGCGCCTGATCCAGCCAAACCAAAAATGACTTGGGTTCACTGGTTGCTTTATAACATTCCACCAAGCATTACTGAACTATCCCGTGGTATTGCTGAAAAAGAGTTACCTATTGACACTCAACAAGGTAAAAATGATTGGAAGCAGACAGGTTATAGAGGTCCCTGTCCGCCGATTGGCAATCATCGTTACTTTTTTAAACTTTATGCACTGGATATTGAGTTGCCTGACCTTCACTCACCAAATAAGACAAAGCTTGAAAAAGCAATATCCGGACATGTCATTGAACAAACAGAGCTTATTGGTAACTATCAGCGTCATTGAGGGGCAATTACTATAGCACCGACATACATATAGGATTTACTAGTTTTAGTAAAGATAGTGTCTTTGATATTACCTTTCAAGTATCTAAGTAACAATATCTTGAGAAATGCCAAAAAACCTACATTTCATCTGTTAAATCGTATTTATCTTATTAATTTAGTAAAGTTATAGTAGATTGGCTACTCACCCTAGGTAACATTTTTATTGAACGAAAACTTACCAACTTTTGCTTTTGTTCATCCCATAGGTTGAGCCATAGTGATTTAATACTTTTACTTAAGGTCAATGGCGTCTTTACCTGTAATGCAGAAACCTCATCGTAGCAACATTGCAGATTATAGTTAGGTATATTAGCTTTGAGATGATGTATGTGGTGCAATCCAATGTTACCTACTATCCATTGCAATATCTTAGGTAATTTATAATAAGAACTTCCTTCCAGACCTGCCATCGTTAAATTCCAACTTTCATGTCGAGTCCAGTAAGTATCTTCATATTGGTGCTGCACATAGAACAACCAGATACCGGCAGTTGCCGCCATCATAATGATAGGCATCTGAATTAACAAATAGTTTTTAAAGCCCAACGTCAAACTCATTACCGCAATTATAACGACAATAGCGATGTTGGTAAGAATTACACTATCGCGCTCACGTTTTCTTGCTCCCGAACTGGGGAAGCGTTGCAGAATTAAAAACAGAACAAGAGGTATGACACCAAATAGCAATAAAGGGTTACGAAAAACCCGGTAAGAAAATCGTTTAAGTCTGGGCGTAGCAAGATACTCATCCACAGTCAAGGTCCAAATATCACCCACCCCACGGCGATCCAGATCACCTGATGCAGAATGATGGATGACATGAGTGCGCTGCCAATCTTCAAACGGAGTAAAGGTCAGTATCCCGGCAATGTATCCTAATATTCGGTTTGCATGACGTGAAGAAAAAAATGCGACATGGCAACAGTCATGAAAAAGGATAAAGATGCGCACCAAAAAACCAGATGCAAAGATTGACAATAGTAAAGTTATCCAATATGAAAAGCCATATAATACCGAAAAAATCATTGCGACCCATAGTCCAAGATAAGGAATGAATGTATTCAATATTTGCCATGTAGCTTTCCGATTATCGGCTTTGGCATATTTTGAAATGTTTTGGATTAGGTCTTCTCTTTTGAGATGGTTATTTATAGAATTAGCAAACTGCTGTGACATAAAATTAGTTTTATTCAGTAAAAATTTTGGATATACCGTCATTTATCCAAATACAACAGATAGCTAAGCTAATGGTAATAGGGACTGGAAGTCGGCTGTAGGTTAAAGCGGTAGGCGGGAAATAAACGGGGCATTTCAGGCAATACACGAAGTTCTGTATTCTGGTGTATCAAACCAGGAGCAAGAACAAGCAACTTTTTTATTTAAGCAGTTGCCAGATTTTTCAATAACTGAGCATTAGTACTAAAAATAGTAATTAAGTTCCAAGACTATAAGAAAAATATCTACAAACTTTATTTTAGAGACGAGTTCAATCTTTTCTATCCATCTTTACTTATTTGGGAGAGAAATAACTGAACTCTTAACTGATTAATGCCCGAATAACATAAACATATTAATATCTGATAAATCACAAATAAATTCTTATAGCTGTAGATTGCAACCTTTCGATTTTAACCGTTAGTCGACGCCATATAACGCCTATGGTAACATTACAATATTTTTCTATGGCTCAGTAAAAAATATAATCGAGCGAGGTCGTCAGATCTGAATTTCATAATCAGTGAAACTACAATAAATAAAGCAACTTCCTCAACACGAAAATCAACACCATTCTTATCTAATCCCCCTATACAGGCACTAAACAAACGATGAATTTATCTTCTGACCAAGTAAGCCACTCTGTCGATGATGGCAGGCTGTACTTTTTTAAGTCCAACCGCTGGATGCTGGTTTTTACCTTTATTCTTAGTGCCTATATGCTTTTCGGTCACTTGGGTGGACTCGCCTTAATCTCACCTGATGAAGGACGCAACGCAGAAGTTGCAAGAGAAATGAGTTTGTCACACTCCTGGTTAGTGCCAACCTATGATGGACTGACTTATCTCGACAAGCCTGCCTTTTACTTTAAAACAGTGGCTCTGTCTTTTGAAATGTTTGGTGAGTCAGAAGGGATTGCCAGACTTTCTTCAGCTTTTTTTGGATTTTCACTGGTTGTAGCGGTATTTTTCTTTTGTCGTAAAATGTACGACCTGCGAACTGCCATGTTAGCTGTGTTAATTATATCGTCAACTCCACTGTATATCGCATTTTCACGGATTGTCATTTTTGATATGACACTGGCCTTTTTTGTATCCTCAACTATTTTTGCCTGTTTTCTAGCTGAAGAATACGAAGGAAAGCAACGTATTCGATGGTATTTTATTGGTGCTTTAGCCGCCGGTTGTGCCACTCTGGTTAAAGGCCCGGTAGGTTTTTTAATTCCCACTTTGGTCATTGCTATTTTTAATGGCTTTGAAGGTAGACTTGTCGCCTTAAAACGCGTTTTTGCCCTGCGTAATTGGCTTGTTTTTTTTGCTATTGTCTTGCCATGGTTTATCGGGTTGTCCCTGCTTCGCCCTGACTTTCCTTATTACGGCATTATGAGAGAATCCGTTGCCCGTTTCACTACCACTGAATTTCACCGCACAGCACCTTTTTATTATTATGCTCCTATTATTGCCAGTACTTTTTTTGCCTGGAGTTTCTTGCTACCGGAATCTGTTGTTATAGCTTGGCGAAACAGAAAAGACTGGTCTCGTGCTGATCGTCTTTTTATTATTTGGGCGATCGTTGTTGTATTATTTTTCTCGGTTTCTCAATCAAAATTACCCGGCTATATTCTAACGGGCGTAATGGCTCTAGGCGTTTTGACTGCGCGTATTTTTGCATTGGCTTTACAGAACACTACTGGCCGTGAAGCCAAAATCTTGTGGCATGCAACGATACCTTTACTTTTATTAAGTATAATAGCGGCTGTATTGTTAGGGATTATTGCTTTCAACCCTGAATTACTAAAGAGCAAACTATCATTAAATCCTGAGCTTTTTGATCTTTTCATACCTACTATTCTACCCATGGCACTTTCCTTTGGAGTGGTTGCCGTGCTTTCTATTTACGCACTTTGGAAACAAAATACTAAACTTATTTTTGCGGCATTTATTAGTTTCCCTGTACTTTTAATGACAGTTAATTTTGATGTCTTATCGCTTTATGCTGAGTCTCGCTCTGCACGTACTTTAGCAAAGAGTATCCCGACCACTTTATCGACTGATACCGAACTGGTTTGCATGGAATGCCTTCCCAATGGCCTGCCCTTTTATCTCAAACGATTGGTAACCGTCTTGAGTAATACGGGCAATGAATTGACCAGTAATTATGTAATATTTACCTTAAATTCTGGTACACCTTGGCCCGAAGGTATAGTGCCAGTGACACAATCAAAAAATTGGTTAGCGACACGCAAACACCCCATTTATTTAATTGCCGATAAAAATCATTTATCAACGCTTCAATCAATCGCTGTTGAACATGGGGTTGAAGTTAATGATCTGGATTCTAAATACTCGGCAGTATTAATACCCTCACCGGCGGTAAATTAAGATGTGCGGTATTTGTGGCGTAGTAACTCCCGAGGGCATTAAAGAAAGTAATTCTGTCATTTTGCATGTTAATCAAATGATCGATGCATTAATGCATCGAGGTCCTGATGACACAGGCATTGACGGTGATAATTCAGCTGTTTTTGGAATGACCCGCCTTGCTATTAGAGGTTTAAGCGATGGCAAGCAACCCATTATTGACCATGATACTGGCGTCATGATGGCTTGCAATGGTGAAATTGACAACCATCTTGATCTACGTGAATGGTTGCTTACTCGTGGCCGCACGGTTAAACAAACTACTGATGTTGCCGTAATTCCAGCCTTATATCTGGAACTGGGTGATGCTTTTGTAGAAAGACTCAAAGGCGCTTTTGCTATCGCAATCTGGGATCCACGCGATAAAAAATTATTACTTTACCGTGACAGAGCTGGTGAACGTCCACTATTTTTCTCAGTTAATGAGGGCATTGTTTCTTTTGCCTCTTTAATAGCGGCGCTGGTATTACCAAACCCTAATGTTTTTAATATAAGTATTGATGCCATTCACAGTTATTTGCAATCTGGCTTTTTTGTAGCTCCAAAGACACCTTTTGCTGAGATTCAAAAAGTATTACCAGGTGAAATGGTCGCAATCAATGCTCTTGGTATTAAACGTAAACGCTATTGGCAATGGAATGCCGTACAAACCAATAAACAAAGTGGTTCTTTAGCTGCTTTCGATGACATTTTTAGGGAAGCAGTAAGAAAACAAAGCGAAGTTGATGTCGATTTTGGATTGTTTTTAAGTGGTGGTCTTGATTCTTCTTTAATTACTGCTGTTACTAAATCCATCCGTCCAGAGAAAACACTAAAAGCTTATAGCCTTCGCTTTACAGAAGCCTCGTATGATGAAGGACATTATGCTGAGCAAGTCGCGAACACATTAGGAGTTGATTTTATCCCTGTCTGGGTGCGTCCCGAGGACTTCCCCCCGACTATTGCAAAACTAGTTCGCCAGGTAGGTGAGCCACTGGCTGATCCTGCTTGGGTACCTAGCGCTCTTCTGGCAAAACGTGCAGCACAAGATGTTCGCGTCGCGCTGGTTGGCGAAGGTGCCGATGAACTTTTCGGAGGCTATCCGACCTACTTTGGAGCTGGGCTTGCAGGGTATTATGCCAAACTCCCTGACACAATAAGGACTTTGATTCGACGTACTGTTGAAAATTGGCCGGTTAGCGATAAAAAAGTGACGATTCCTTTTCTACTTAAGCGCTTTATTCAAGGAGATAATCTTGATTTTCTGGGCCGTCATATTCTCTGGACTTCCTGCATATCGCCTGAGATATTAAACCGCTTGGGTGTCTCGCAACCTTTAATTGAACGTCCTAATTATGCTTCATCAGAAATGATGGATAGACTTCAACAGCATGATTTGGAAACTTCATTGGCAGAAGGATTATTGACCAAGGCTGATCGAGCCAGTATGAAATCGGCACTGGAATTACGAGCACCTTTTCTTGACCAGGAAGTCATGGAGTTTGCAGCCACTCTCACTGAAAAAGAACGTGTAAAAGGCTTACAAACTAAAGTTTTTTTAAAAAAATATGCCCTTCGATACCTACCCAAAGATATTGTTCATCGTAAAAAAAGAGGGCTTTCTGTGCCTTTAAGTAGCTGGTTACGGGAGCCGTTATATGATTGGGCAAAATCAAAATTATCATCGCCCTTTTTAGAAAAAGCCGGCATTAACTGTTACGTCGCTTTAGAGCTATTGCAGGAACATTCACTACGAAAGACCGACCATGCCCGGGCAATTTGGACATTATGTGTGCTTAGTGAATGGCTGGAATGGGTATCCGAAACAGATGTTAAGCCAATCTAAACGCTACCGCACGCATAATTCTAGCTTATGCCGATGTTTTTCCGTTGTCTCTGACCTAAAATCCACTTCAATGACAAGGTCAATAAAAAGAAAGTGCAAGCTGCTATGGCAAGATATTGTGCTAGATGCGACATATCCGCTTGTATAGCACCAGCACCGACTAGCGTTGCAGTCACGCCAAGAGGCAAAAAGCCCAACGCTGTGCCAATCCAAAAGTCACAATGGCTTACAGAACTCATCCCCAACAAAATATCGTTATATAAACCGCTAATTGGCAATTGACGCATAAAAAGGACTGAACGCCAGCCATTGGCGTGAGTGGATTGTGATAACGCGATGATTTTTGGAAATTTTTGCTGAACAAATTCTCTCCCACTCCAGCGTGCAAAAATAAAGGTTCCATAAGCACCTAGCACTGTCGCAAAGTGGCTTAACAAAAATCCCCATGTAAATCCGAATACCACCCCCGCTAATGAACATAAAATCAGCCTTGGCATGCCAATCACGGTAAGTAAAGCGGCTACCAGCGTGAATATGGCGGGCGCAGCATATCCAGTTTGAGACAACCAAGATTTAATTTGATGGCTCTGATTGAGTACATCTTTTAATGGCATGGAGTAGATTAAAAAACTACAAGCAATCACAACAATAAGAAGTAAAACCATTGCTATTTTTTTGGATATCTTGTTTTTTGATTCTGCCACTGTTTACCTGAAAAATTAATCGGGGGGGTTAGGATACAAAAAATACTGGAAAAATTAAAAAAATGCAAGTTATAACAATAGATTATAGCAACGCCTCTTTTTGCCATGCTGAACCAGTTACTTCT
>SESD01001354.1_pt1 | contig 13635 bp, 11 predicted proteins | sample 3171411 | NCBI WGS metagenome assembly SESD01 (sample SAMN06051880, study PRJNA518727) | freshwater metagenome | biome: subpolar coniferous forest; feature: holomictic lake; material: water; isolation source: holomictic Lake 442, 16.5 m depth | place: Canada: near Kenora, Ontario | collected...
CCTTTTCTCTTTGTACCATCTGATCTTGAGCAATACTAACCGTAGAGTGTAATTCGTCTTTACTTGAAATATACAAGGCATACTCTTGATCATAGGTTTGTGGCGCCTGATCCTTGACTTCTTTAGGTGGATTAAATGCTGTGCCATCTGCCAGCGCTTTTAACCTTGCTTGTTTGGCTAAAAGTGCTAAATACTGGGTTTGGTTTTCTCTTAACGAAGAAACAGCCCTAGTTTCGTCAATACGAATGAGCGGCGTACCTACTAATACCTTTTGCCCTTCAGTGACTAAAATTTCAGAAACAATACCACCATCTAAAGACTGCACTATTTGTACTTGCTTAGAGGGTATCACGCGTCCTTCGCCTCTTGTTACCTCATCTACTTTGGCAAACCAAGCCCAAATTAGCAACACGAATAGAGTCAAAGCAATGCTATAAATCAACACTTTAGCTCTCAGTGGCGCCTGCTCTAAAATAGCCAAGTCAGCTTCCTCGTCCCAAGGCAAATCTTCTTTTGTTTCTTTTGGCACCCAATGATCTAAAAAATAATTAATAGGCTTGGTAATCCAAGTTTGTCTTTTAAAGACCTCATTAGCCGTGCCGATTTTTTTAAACAAGTTTTCACTCATAATGCTTTCCCTACCTTGCCATTACGCAATGCTTCTGCCACTTGTTCTTTAGGGCCATCGGCTACAATGCGGCCAGAGTCGATGACGATAATACGATCAACCAAATCGTATAAAGAGGATCGATGTGAAATTAATACTAATGTTTTATTTTTAACCGTATCAATCAAGCGTCGTTTAATCGCATCTTCACCTGAATGGTCCATCGCACTGGTAGGTTCATCTAATAACAATATGGAGGGATTGCTAATCAAGGCTCTTGCAATGCCAACTCCTTGTCGTTGACCACCAGATAAAGTTTCGCCACGCTCGCCGATTAACATATCAAAGCCTTTAGGGTGCGCATTCACAAATTCATCAATACCTCCCACATGCGCAGCCGCCAATACCGCTGCATCGTCCACATGTCGTGCCGATATAGTTAAATTTTCCCGCATGGTGCCATAAAACAAATGGGTGTCTTGCTGTACATAGCCTGCACAGCGCCTCAGCTCAGCAGGGTCAATTTGCCGCGCATCTATACCATCAATCAAAATAGCGCCAGCAGTGGGTTGATACAAACCAAGAATCAATTTATGGATAGTCGACTTACCCGAACCCATACGGCCAAGTAAAGCCACATGTTCGCCCGCTTTAATTTTAAAAGAGACTTTAGTGAGCGCATCTTGTTCGGTGCCGGGGTAGCTAAAACTCACTTCTCTAAATTCAATATTGCCGTTAAAGGCAGGCCTAGATAGAAACTTAGCATCTAACGGACGCTCGACTTCTCTGTGCATAATTTCATCAAGTGAAGTGAGTGCAGTTGCCGCATTATGATATTGCGTTAACAACCCTGCCGTTTGTGCAATAGGTACCAGTGCTCGTGAAGCGAGCATGGTGCAAGCGATTAAGCCCCCCATCGTCAAATCACCATTGACTACCAAGTAAACCCCGAGCACCACCAGTGAAATATTGATTAATTGCTGAATAGTGCTTGCGCCATTATTAATGGATGAGGACAACAACCTTAATTTACTTGAGACTTCAGTTAAGAAATGGGCGCTGTGCTCCCACTTACGTTGCATTTGACCTTCAATGCCCAATGCTTTAACTGTCTCAAGGCCAACTAAACTTTCAATGAGCGTTGCATTTCTAATAGCGCTCGCTCGATACATGGTTTCGGATAATTCATGCATTTTTGTTTGCACGCTAAACGAGTACACTAAAATTAAAATCGCCCCTATCACCACAGGAATTACCATAGGCAATGCAATCCAAGCCATCACCGCGACAAATATTAAACCAAATGGAATGTCAATTAATGTTGTAATTGTGGCAGAAGTGATGAAATCTCGGACGGTTTCAAAAGAGCGTAAGTTTGATGCAAAAGAACCTACTGAGTTGGGCCTTTGTTCAAGCCGAATACCTAACACCTGCTCCATAATGCGGGCGGTAAGTTTTACATCCACACGCGTACTTGCCCAATCGAGAAAATAACCGCGCATGGTGCGCAAAATTAAATCCCCAATAATCATTAAAGATATACCAATCGCCATCACCCATAACGTCTCAACGGCACGATTTGGTAGCACTCGATCGTAAACATTCATGGTGAAAAGTGGCATGGCTAAAGCAAACATATTCACCACAAAAGCAGCAATCATAATGTCGCGATAAATGCGACTATTCTCCGCCAAAGTACCCCAAAACCAATGACGCAATCGCACTTTTCCTACACTAGGCGCGCGCTGATCAAACGCATATTTAGCTTTTGCAACAATTAAATAACCAGAATATATTTTCTCTAACTCACTGATTGTCATCAATATTTCAGAGTCGCCCAGCTCAGGAAAGATAACGCCGACCTGGTTAGTATCTACCTCAAATTTTGTGATGACGCAGGCTTCATCTTCTTTGAGCAGCAAAATTGCTGGTAGAAATTCTGGGCGTATTTTATCGAGTGATTTTTTTAATGTACTGACCGTAAAATTGACTCGCTCAGCAGCGCGTTTCAATAGCGCAGGTGTCATTTTACCTTCGCGAAGCGGTAAGCCAGAAATGAGCGCATCTTTAGAAGTAGCCACCCCTTGAATGCGGCAAATTAGAACGAGGCTATCCAATAACGAATCTACAATACCGCTAGCGCCAATTCGAATTAGATCTTCTGTACTCATGTTTTTCCCTGTATTAATTGTCATCAAACAACGGTAATTTTGATGCTAGCTAATAAACGCTTTATAGGCAATATGCAAGTTTAATGCCAAAGATAACTAAGCCACCTGTATCAGTGATGACAGCTAGAATATCTAATAAAACGCATTAGGAAAATATACCTTGAAACAGTAATACTTGATGTGCAGTACTAACTGGTTTTTATAGGCTACATTGAAGATTTAACAGACTTGATGAGATTTAAAACAGGAGGTGTTTAATGATTAATTGATGGAGGCGCGAACCAGAGTCGAACTGGTCTAAACGGCTTTGCAGGCCGCGGCATAACCGCTTTGCTATCGCGCCATGTGTGTGAGAATTATTTTGAACTAACAATTCTACATTACGAGCTGAAACTAAAACGGCGAAGCATATTTGCATTCGCCGTATTATGCCATTTGAATAAATTCGTGGAGCGGGAAACGAGACTCGAACTCGCGACCTATACCTTGGCAAGGTATCGCTCTACCAGCTGAGCTATTCCCGCGTCATTAAGACAGGCGCCATTATAGCGATTTTAAGAATAGCGTCAAGACCAAACGTGACTCTTCGCACTTATTTATTTATCTTTTAATTTAGGCCAAGCGGCTTTCAGGTAATAAGCCATTGATAGCAATGTTAAAAATGCCGCAATTACAATTAAAACGTGTCCCAATATTTGGGTTGGGAAAACACCCAGCCCGCCCAAATCGATGTCATCCCAAAACAACAAGAACAATATCGCAATCATTTGCACAGCTGTTTTAACTTTGCCTATCATCGCCACACCCACACTGCTACTTTGCCCTTCTCCGGCCATCCATTCCCGTAAGGCACTCACAGTGATTTCACGACCAATAATAATCAATGAAACAATCGCGCCTACTCGCCCAAACTCCACCAGCACAATGAGTGCGGCCGCTACCATCAGCTTGTCAGCCACCGGGTCTAAAAACGCGCCGAATGCCGAAGTTTGATTGAGCCGTCTTGCCAAATAGCCATCTAGCCAATCCGTAATGGCGGCAATCAGAAATATCGTAGTAGCGAAGATATTCACCTGATGAGAAGGCATGGCGCTTAATTTGTGTAGATTCTCAGGCCAGTAAAATGCACCGACAAATACCGGAATCATGAGAATACGCAACCACGTGAGCATAGTAGGAATGTTTAACCTCATTTACCGCCCCGCTCTATTAATATCAATGCTCATCAATGTAGCTCTCCGTATATTTTCTCAGCCAAGCTCTGACTAATGCCTTCAACCTGGGCAATTTCGTCAATACTAGCACTCTTTACACCCTCTAAGCCACCAAAGCGTGTTAACAAGGCCTTGCGGCGCTTAGCGCCGATACCTTCGATATCCTCTAAACTTGAATGCATACGTGCTTTGGCACGCTTAGCTCTATGCCCAGTAATCGCGAATCGATGGGCTTCATCACGGATTTGTTGTAGCAAATGTAAGCCCTTATTGTCTTTTTCTAAATTAAGCATTTCGCCTGTGTCAGAAAAAATCATCGTTTCCAAACCTGGCCTACGCTCTTCACCTTTAGCAATACCTACTAATAAGATATCAGACAAACCAACCTCCGACATGACTTCGACCGCAACACCTAACTGCCCTTTACCCCCATCAATAAAAATCAAATCCGGTCGAACCCCTTCGCCTGCCGCTACTTTTTTATAACGGCGCGTCAGTACATCTCGCATGGCCGCATAATCATCGCCAGGCGTAATGCCCGTCACGTTATAGCGTCTATATTCACTATTTTGCATATCGCCTTTATCAAACACCACGCAACTACCTACCGTTGCCTCACCCATGGTATGACTAATATCAAAACATTCAATGCGTTCTGTACTCTCGGGTAAATTAAGCGCCTCACGTAACGCCAGTAATTTAGCTGTTTGATTGGCTGAAGTTGCCGCACGCTGACCTAACGCTAGCTCTGCATTAGTTTGCGCCATTTTTAGCCATACGCGCTTATCGCCGATGGCATTAGTATTGATTTTTATTTTGCGTCCCGCCAGCTCACTCAACACCTCTTCTATGAGTGCTGTTTCAATTTTAACGCCCACTACAATCAAAGGAGGCGTATTTTGCGCCACATAATGCTGTGCCAAAAATGCCGCCATACTGGTTTCTAAACTTTCACCATCCGTATGCTTGGGCATATAACTTCTATCCCCTAGATGGCGGCCACCTCGTATCATCACCAAATTAATACAATGCTGTCCTTGTAGTTCTGCACAGGCAATCACATCAGCATCAGACACATTAAAATCACTCACAAACTGCTTGGCTTGTACTTGACGCAGCGCCTGCATGCGATTTCTAAATACCACCGCCAGTTCGTATTCTTGATTGGCTGCGGCGCTATTCATTTGCTCACCTAAGGCATCAATCACCTCGTTGGTTTTTCCTTGCAAAAACATAGCCGCTTGATGCACATCGTTGTTGTAATCTTCATCCGTAATCAGCCCAACGCAAGGCGCCGTACAGCGCTCAATTTGATGCTGCAAGCAAGGGCGACTACGATTGGCAAATACTGTATTTTCGCAAGTACGTAACTTAAAGACTTTTTGTAACAACTGAATACTCTCACGCACTGCTAGCGAATTAGGAAAGGGCCCGAAGTATTGATTGCCCTTGCGCTGCGCGCCACGATGAAAAGCTAAACGCGAATATTCATCTCCCGATAGCACAATATAGGGGTAGGATTTATCGTCACGGAATACCACGTTATAACGCGGCATCAATCCTTTAATGAGGTTATTTTCCAGCAACAATGCTTCCGCTTCATTGTGGGTGACGGTGGTTTCTATTTTGGCGATGTGACTCACCATCATGCGCGTACGCGGGCTGGCTAAATTCTTATTAAAATAAGAGGAAACGCGCTTTTTTAAGTCTTTGGCTTTACCGACATAAATCACTTCATCTGTGGCATTCATCATGCGATATACGCCAGGCAGATTGGGTAAAGTTTTTAAGATGGGTTTGGGGTCAAACATGGCGTTTATCGTCAACAAATCATGATGAATTTAGCTGGCTTTATCTTCTGCCATACGTAACAAGCGCATTTCTTCTGCTTTTTTAATATCATCAATCTCACGCATTACGCTTTTTAAATCAACCGGTTTATTGGTTTGCCTGAAGCGGCCGGTAAGCTGAGTTTCTAAGGTTAAATCGCCATGCGCATATAGCGCCCAAATTTCTTTGCCATATTCAGTGCTAAGCAGTTCAGGTGCAAAACGTCCGAAATAATCACTTAGGTTTCTGACATCGCGCTCTAGCATGTCACGCGCGTTGTTGTTCCCTGCCGCATCTACTGCTTGTGGTAAATCAATAATCACGGGGCCATCTGCACTCATTAAAATATTAAATTCAGATAAATCGCCATGGACGATGCCGGCACACAACATGCGCACCACTTCTTTAACTAACGTCTGGTGATGAATACGCGCTTCTTCTGCGCTGAATGTAATGTCATTTAGCCTAGGCGCAGCATTGCCATTACCATCCACCACCAACTCCATCAATAACACGCCTTCGTAAAAGTTATAAGGTTCTGGCACACGCACACCCGCATTAGCGAGACGATACAAGGCATCTACCTCAGCACTCTGCCAAGCCGCTTCTTGTGACTCACGACCGAATTTAGAGCCTTTAGCCATCGCGCGACCTTGACGACTATTTTTGACTTTCCGACCCTCGGTGTAATCGACACTCTGCCTAAAGCTCCGTTTATTGGCCTCTTTGTAAACTTTGGCACAGCGCACATCATCACCACAGCGCACCACATACACGGTCGCTTCTTTGCCGCTCATCAGCTGACGGACAACATCATCAATCAAGCCATCTTCTAAGAGTGGCTCTAGTCTTTGGGGAGTTTTCATGGGAGCATTCTAACATCAGACCTGTGCGAATATGCTTCAGGCCTGATACCAACCGAAAATAGCTTAATCAGACAATAACTTTCCGCCAATGGCCCAATCTTCATAAGCCACTTCCTCAAAGGTAATGTAAGTATAAGATTTAGGCTTATGGGCAACCCGCTCTAAGGTTTCAGTAATCTCTTTAGCAATTTGCGCTTTTTGTTCATGAGTGACTTCACCAGCAAGCTTAATATTGACGTATGGCATGATCATGCTCCTTAAGTATTAATGAATTACAAATGGTATCGGTTGCTTAGCATAAGCTATATACAGTGGATGCTGAGGACTACCATCCGCATTTAATTGCAAACACTTTACTTTATGTTGCAGATTAGCACGCGTTAGCATGCCCATTATCGCTTGAGCTCTAGGCGCCGCCAGCGGGTGCTTGCCCCAGCCGCATACCGTCATGTCAGACAATTGAACTGCACGCACAATACTATTGTCGGCTTGACTCACATCACCTAATAAATCCACTACGGTATTGAGCAAACTTGAATCTGTCATGCGAAATGGAAATAAATTAACAATAATCATACTGCCATAACCCATGGCGATAGCCCTTCGCTGGCAACGCTCTATGGTGGGATCATTATCAACTTCATTAGCGGTGCTAGGATTGAGCATTAAAAAACTAATGGCATTCAGACTAAGATCCCAATCCCTACGCAACCAATAGCGATACTTTTCACAACTTGAAAAGTGCGCCACTGATTCCTGTATTAACGTATTGTGCTGCTTAATGACTATGCTCATATACGCCGACTCGTTCGTAGGGTTTTTCCAATATCACCCATCAGATTTAAGGTAAACACCAATAGCAATACTGAAATAAACAAAGATAAAATCGGGTCTATCGGCATCCAGCCAGTCAAATAAATCACTAGCCCTGCTGCAACTGCGGTCACCGAACCTAACAAATCACCCATGACGTGTAAAAATGCCGCCTTATTATTTAAACTTTCACCATGATGCAGTGTTTGATGATGTAACTGCTTAGCCACGATTAAATTCACGATTAAGCCTAATGTTGCAATAATAATAAGTCCCAGGCCTTGTACTGGCTGCGGATGTTTAAACCTGTGAATGGCTTCCAGAACCACATACACAATCACTGCCAACATCGTCAGGGCGTTAATAATTGACACGGCTAACTCTGCATAACTGACACCAGATTTATGCCGTGCCACATGAGGGTTTTTGGCAAGAATAGCGGCTAACCAAGCTAAGCCTAATGCTGCGACATCTGTAAACATATGGCCCGCATCACTTAATAGCGCTAAAGAGCCGGTATACCAACTACCAATCGCTTCAACAATCGCAAAGGTGAAAATAAGTAGGAATGGCACAAGATAATGGTCATGGTCATCATGATCGTCGTCATGTAAGGATGTAGATAAGTTTGTCATAGATGAAATGCTAACCGAAAAGTCATTTCATTGAACATTTTTATACCGAAAAATTTAATGGTTGAATTGATCAAAAAGTTATAATGCTGACATCTTATGGAAACCTCTTATGCTTAGTTACCGCCACGCCTTTCATGCAGGCAACCATGCTGATGTGCTTAAACATTACGTATTAGGCCTAGTGCTCGACTACATGAAGCAAAAGGATAAGCCTTTTTGGTACATTGACACGCATGCAGGCGCAGGCTTATATGGTTTAACCGAAGGCTATGCCACGCAGAATGCAGAATTTGAGCAAGGCATTGCCAAACTTATGGCAGCGACGCATCTACCTAATTCACTGACAGATTTTGTCGCTCAAATAAAACGATTTAATCATAATGCGCTGGCGTTTTACCCTGGTTCACCCATGGTGGCGCAAGATTTTTTACGTGCTGACGATAAAATGCGCTTGTTTGAATTACACCCCAGCGATTGCAAGCTACTGATTGAAAATTTCAAAGGTCAAGCCAAACAAGTCAAGATTGAACAACAAGATGGCTTCACTGGGATTAAGGCCTGCCTACCACCACCCACGCGCCGCGCCGCGGTGTTGATAGATCCGCCTTATGAAGACAAGCAAGATTACCAACGTGTGGTCAGTATGATTAAAGACTGTCTGACACGCTTTGCTACTGGCACCTATATGATTTGGTATCCATTACTTCAGCGCCCAGAGCCAAGCGAAATGATCAATGATTTGTTAGATTTAAATCCAGCAAGCTGGCTACATGTCACGATGACTATTCATGGGCCCTCTTCCGAAGGCTTTGGCATGCATGGTAGCGGTTTATTTATTATCAACCCACCTTGGACATTGCCGAGCATTTTAAATGAATCGTTGCCGCTATTAACGCATGTATTAGCGCTAGATGAAACTGCACATTACACACTAAGCAGCCAAATAGCCTAAGCAATCATGAGCTTTTCTAACAAAAATTATTAATATAGCTGTGTGACTGGTGGTGAATTAGCCTGCACTATCTCAACACTAAACTCTTGGATTGCCACCGTTTTATTATTCTCAGTTTCTACTGCAACACGCCAATCACCGGCCTGTAGGCCCTGCTTAAAGGTGTATCCTCTAAAACCATTTTGTCGTCCACCCGCCAAGGTGTAACCAATACGCGATTGGGTTTGCCAGCCACTTTTTGTATCGTAACGCTGCCAAAGATGATAAAGCCTAGTATTTAAGCCGTTGGGGGCGAATACCGATGAAAAACAATAAACACGTTGCCCTGGCGTAGTCTTTAAGTCATTACTGGTTTTTCGCCAGAAAACCCACCAATCTGACGACTGCTGACTTAGTTGATAATCCCCTGCTACCTTTGTAATGGCATAGCCTACTGCCATGTCGCGCTTAACTAAGGGCACTGGCGGTATCATATCAAAGGTATAAGCCAGCATTAAAGCAATAGCAATAAGCCCTACTGGCTTAATGCTACCTGAATGATGAGGCGTTTTTTGATAAAGCCAATAGGCAAACCCTGCCCCTAACAAGGTACTTAAGTAAAACCAAATAGCATGAATGCTACCCAGTAGAAATGGCAAAGCAAAATTAAACAATAACATTGCACAGAACCCAAACAGCGCCCAGCTAATGGTCAATTGCCGATATTTATCTTCTAAGTATTCATTTCCCACCAGCAAAACGCCGAGCAAAACGGACATTAGCCAAGCCAACCAATGACTTGCACTCTTAAAATATAAAATGAATAAGGCGCTCAGCATGCTGCCAAACAGAAACTGCAGCATAAAGTAAGGGAAATTTGGCCAATAAAATCTTGAACGGCAAAAACGTGTAGAAAGGTTGCTAGTTAATCTAGGAATCCAAGCAGGTAATTTGCTGATATCCCCTAGGGTAAAATTTGGCTGCCCAATAAAATATAGAATACTTGCTGCTGCCAATAGATAAGCTGCAAGAATAAACAAATCCAAAGCGGCAACATTACGGCCTATGGTGAGCGCATCCCATAAGAACCCACCAAAAAAGAAAATGGCCGGTAAAAAATCTGTCAATTTTAGAAGATGCTGATAAGCACGAGATTGTTTTATTTTAGTGATGACCATACGGTGAAATTAAGCCAATGTCCTAAATCAAACTACCCATCACGAAGCCAATCACAATGCCTGTGAGAAGCGCAATGGTGATGCCACGGTAGCTCAGCACATCTTTAGAATAGCCACGCTTAATTGCTACATAGGAGACCAAATAACCGACTGCATTTAACAGCCAAATAATAGATAAACTGAGTACTTTAACCAGTATAGGGCCAATAATAGGCACTAGCGTAATGATGCCTAATATCCAAGCAAGCACATGAGACCCAGCAGCAACCAGTACCACCCCAGTAGTCACCGCCTTGGCATGCCAACCAAACCGCCAAGCAGCAAAAACAGCAGCGGCCAGCACTAAAGTCAGCGGCAACATCCACTTCCATGCACCACGTTTTGGAACCTCAGCTAAGGTTTCCTCATTAAAAATATGGGCGTTTGGATTATCGATTTTGATATCGTTGTCTTGTGGGGGCATACTGCAGTCTATAAAAAATATTACCCAGCAATATAGTCTTACGCTCATCCTTTTACAAGTTAAAGGATGAGCGTAAAGTTAAATATCGCAATTAATGAGCGACTTCAGTAATTGGAATGATTTTTTTCGCTTTTGCCATGCTTGCAGAATAATCTGGCATTTGATCAAAGTTAAGGTATTTATAAATTTCAGCAGTATTTTGTAATTTATTGCCGACTGTTTCCATGTATTCAGCATGCGTTGGCATACGACCAAGTTTTGCACACACTGCCGCCAACTCAGCTGAACCTAAATAAACACGAGCATCCATCCCCATACGATTATCAAAATTACGCGTACTGGTTGAGAACACTGTAGCCTTATCGGCCACACGTGCTTGATTACCCATACATAAAGAACAACCTGGTATTTCTGTGCGGGCACCGGCTACGCCAAACACGGAATAAACACCCTCATCTCTTAATTGTGCTTCATCCATACGAGTAGGTGGCGCAATCCATAAACGCGTAGGAATATTGCCAGAACCTTCTAAGACTTTTGCTGCGGCACGGTAATGACCAATATTGGTCATACAACTCCCAATGAATACCTCGTCAATTTTATCGCCTACCACCGCTGACAATGGTTTAATGTCATCAGGATCGTTAGGGCATGCCACTAATGGCTCTTTAATTTCATTTAGATCAATTTCAAGTGTGTAGGCGTACTCAGCATTAGCATCGGGCTCTAACAGTTCAGGTTTTGCTAACCAAGCTTGCATGCTCGCAATTCGACGTTGTAGTGAACGGGCATCTTCATAGCCATTATCAATCATGTTTTGCATGAGGACGATATTCGAACTTAAAAACTCTATCACGGGCGCTTTATTTAACTTAACCGTACAACCATTCGCAGAACGCTCGGCAGAGGCATCGGCAAATTCAAAGGCTTGTTCTACCTTCAAATCGGGCAAGCCTTCAATTTCTAAAATTCGACCATTAAAGACATTCTTTTTGCCTTGTTTACCCACCGTCAGCTCGCCTTTTTGAATGGCTGCATAAGGAATGGCATTAACCAAATCGCGTAAGGTAATACCCGGTTGCATCGTGCCTTTGAAACGAACCAACACTGATTCTGGCATATCCAAAGGCATCGCCCCCATGGCTGCAGCAAATGCAACTAAACCAGAGCCCGCTGGAAAGGAAATCCCTATTGGGAAACGCGTATGCGAGTCGCCGCCAGTGCCGACGGTATCTGGCAATACCATGCGATTTAACCATGAGTGAATCACACCATCGCCTGGACGTAAACTCACGCCGCCACGACTACTCATAAATTCAGGTAAGCTATGATGCAGTTTAATGTCTACTGGTTTTGGATAAGCCGCCGTATGACAAAAACTTTGCATAACTAAATCTGCACTAAACCCCAAACAAGCTAACTCTTTAAGCTCATCGCGCGTCATACCGCCCGTAGTATCTTGTGAGCCTACGGTTGTGGCTTTGGGTTCGCAATATGACCCTGGACGAACACCCACCCCTTCAGGCAAACCACAGGCTCTACCCACCATTTTTTGTGCTAGCGTGTAGCCTTTACCACTGTCTTTTGGCATCGCGGCACTGATAAACAATTCTGTTGGCGGCAAACCTAAAGCTGCACGCGCATTGGTGGTTAATCCACGGCCAATAATCAATGCAATACGGCCACCTGCTCGCACTTCATCGGGAATGGTTAAGGGTGCTAAATCAAAACTAGAGATGACTTCACCGGCTTCATTTAACACTTTTCCTGCATAAGGCTGAATGGTGATAATGTCACCTGTGCGCATTTTTGAAACGTCACATTGAATTGGCAGTGCCCCAGAATCTTCGGCAGTATTGAAGAAAATAGGCGCAATTTTAGTGCCTAGAATGACGCCGCCTGTGCGTTTATTGGGAATGTTAGGAATATCATTACCCATGAACCACTGCAAGGAATTAATCGCCGATTTACGTGAAGACCCAGTACCAACCACATCACCCACATAAGCAAGGGGCAAGCCTTTTTGCTTCAAAGTATCGATGAGCTTTAAGCCTTCTGGCATTTTATTGACTAGCATCGCTTTAGCGTGCAAAGGAATGTCTGGACGACTCCAAGCATCTTGTGCAGGGCTTAAATCATCGGTATTAGTTTCACCATCGACTTTAAAAACTACCATTTTAATTGCTTGAGCTAACACTGGCGCATTACTAAACCATTCTGCATTCGCCCATGACGTGATTAGTTTTTTAGCATGCAAGTTACCTGCTTTCATTTTTTCATCAACATCATGAAACGCATCGAACATTAAAATAGTTTTAGATAAAGCTTTCACAGCCGTTTCTGCCATAGGCGTATCAAGTAGCGCCACTAAAGCTTGTACGTTATACCCACCTAACATGGTAGCAAGCAAATCAACAGCTTGCGCCGGACTCATAAGTGGTGAAACAGCTTTACCATTGGCAATGTCGGATAAAAATGCAGCTTTAACATAAGCTGCCTGATCCACCCCCGCTGGGGTACGGTTGGCAATCAAATCAATTAAAATTTCAGCTTGCCCGGCAGGTGGGTTTTTAAGTAACTCTACGACTTGAGCGACTTGCTCAGCCGTTAGCGGTAATGGTGGTAATTGATTAGTAGCACGTTCTTGCACGTGAGCGGCATAAGCTTTTAACATGGTGTTTTGTATCTTTAAAGTTGGTTAAAATAATTCGTCATCATTATACAACCAGCTCAAAACACGTGGTACTTAGACCCAGTAGATTTTGAACTGACTGCTTATTTATCTAGGTATAACCTTTTTGCAAATGGTGAGTTGCAGCTTTTACCCATAGCTGAAGCTTCCATTTTATCCAATAGGTCTTTTTCATAACCTTTGCCATGCTTTAATTCTAAAAAAGCACGTACTTCATATACATCCGCAAAGCCAT
>SESD01001355.1_pt1 | contig 13635 bp, 13 predicted proteins | sample 3171411 | NCBI WGS metagenome assembly SESD01 (sample SAMN06051880, study PRJNA518727) | freshwater metagenome | biome: subpolar coniferous forest; feature: holomictic lake; material: water; isolation source: holomictic Lake 442, 16.5 m depth | place: Canada: near Kenora, Ontario | collected...
GCGCCGCCATCAAGGAGGCCAAGCTCAGGACCGATCACTTCATTGGCCTCAGCGGACCGGAATGGCAGGATGACGTGCTCGCAGTTGCCCTGTTCAACCGCGAGGCTGTGAGCATGCTTCCCTGCTGCGCCTCCTGTGGCAAGTCCGCCGAGTACAAGCGCCTCTTCTGCGGCAAGTGTGGCATCGCCGTGTACTGCGGCAAGCAGTGCCAGAAGAAGCACTGGGACGAAGGGCACCGCAAGCTCTGCCGCCAGCAGAAAACGTGCGGGGCCTGCAAGAAGCTTCTCGAGAAGCCCATGAAGTGCGGCAAGTGCAGCGCCGTCTTCTACTGCAACAAGGAACACCAGACGTGGCACTGGAAGCACGGCCACAAGAAAACGTGCACGCAGCTCCGTCGCACGATCGACATCAGCGGGGACGTGCACGCCGTCGACATCGAGCCGCAGGCGACAGGGCGAATCGAAGATGCGCTCGCAGCACTCTCGCTCTCGGAGCACAAGAAAGAGTGAGCCAGATAGCGTTTCGTGTATTAGCACAAGAAAGAGTGCATTAAACGCAATTAAACCACAGCGTGCGCGGTCGTCTCGGAGTCTGGGTCCGCTTGCACGTCTGCCTCTGCGCGGCCCACCCGAAGGCCTTCAAAGCGCCAACTACAGGCTCTGCGTCATGATCATGATGTCCACCGGCTCGAACGGCCCCGCCCCGTTCAGGCACTTCCCGAAGATCCGCACCTTGTCCCCGTGCACCTCCCCGCCCATGTGCGGCACGTACGGCTTCGGGTACACGAAGTTCTCGCGCAGCGGCTCCTCCAGCCGCCGCCGCTTCTGCCCGATCACCTGCGGCGCCGCCGCGCGCACAGTCACGCGCTGCCCCACCGCGCCCGCGTCCCCGTGCGCGCTCGCAAAGCTCGCGTGCTCAAAGTCGAAGTACCACTGCACCAGCTGCCCCGCGTGCATCGCAAAGTGCCCGTTCACCGCCGTCACGCACCCGCCAATCAGCACCGAAAACACCGTGTCCCCGGAGATCGGGCTCGCCCACGCGCGCCCCAGCGAGTACCCCTGCCGCCACAAACGTCAGCATGCCAGCGCGCACAACGCATGCAACACAAAGCGCTACCTGCAGCTGGTAGAACGGCATCGTCCGCAGCTCCTGCACCAGCGCCTTCCCCGCCGGCGTGCCCGCCCCGCGCAGCGTCGCCAGCCCCGCCGCGCCCGCCGGATACGCCGCGATGAACGCGTCCACCGCCCGGTTCCCGTCCCCCGCCTGCCCGGTCACGAAATCGTGCACCGCAAACACCTTGTCCGCCTTCCCGATCGCCGCGATCATCGCGTGGTAGTCCGCCGCGCTTCTCTGCGCGAACAGCGCCGCCACGATCAGCCGGTACGCGTCCGTGCACTTCGCCAGCGTCGACACGACCGCCGGGTACGCGTGGAACGTGCGCGTGTCCCGGCACGCCAGCAGCCGGCTCACGTTCAGCACCAGGTCGTCCTTCTCCGTCAGCAGCTCCAGCCGCTTCTGGTGCATCGTCTGCAGGTCCGCGTTCTCCACGCCGCAGTACACCTTCATCAGGTTCGAGTCCACCTTCGCGGGCATGATGTGCTTCGCCGCCGAGTCCACGCGCGTGCGCGTCATGCTCGCGATGCCGCCGACCGCCCCGCTCATCTCTCTGCACACAGTGACTTATATACCCCGGCACGCGAAATCGCATATCGCGCACCCGCCTACGCGTCGCGCCCAAACACCGCCGCCAGCGACCCCGCCGTCGCCGCCCAGAACACCACCACCAGCGCGTACGCCGCGACCGCCGCCGCCAGGCGCGCCCCGTCCGCCGGCATGCCCGCTGCGCGCGCGTCTTAAATACGGTTTTCTTTTTTCCGAAAAACAAATAAAAATGCGAAAAATCGCGCGTCTTAAATACGGTTTTCTTTTTTCCGAAAAACAAATAAAAATGAAAAAAATCGAAAAACGAAAATCGAAACCACACGCGAACCGCTCTCCATAAAATCAGCAAAGCCAGCGAGCACCCAGCCAGCAGCACGATGGAGACGCAGCGCACAGGCGAGCGCGCGCTCGCGCAGGTGCTCTTCGTCCTGCCCACCGACGTCCTCGTCGCCGCCGGCTTCGACGCCTCCGCCGCGCTCCTCCGCCTCGTCTCGCGCGCCGTCCGCGACGCCCTCGCCTCGCGCCCGCACCCCCTGCCCGTCGCCTTCTTCCCGAGCGCCCTCGCCGACATCGCCCGCCAGTACCCCGTCACCCGCCTCCGGCCCACCCGCGAGAAGACCGCCGCCGCCTACGCCGCGACCATGGCCAACTTCGCCGCGGCCCTGCCCTTCCTCGGAAGCCTCTCCATCCTCGACCTCAGCGCCCTGCGCCTCGACGAGGCGCTCGCGCCCGGCTTCCCCGCCTTCGACGCCCGCGCGTTCTACGCCGACCTCCAGACGCACTGCCCGCGCCTCAGGTTCGTCCTCTTCGGGCAGCTCGCGATGCACGTCCACGGCGACGCCGACGGCGGCCCCGACGTCGCCGACGCCGACGTCGCCCACGTCGCGGCCTGGGTCGCCTCCACCGTCCCGCGCCCCGCGCACGCGCACCACACACGCAGGCCCACCCTGCGCAAGCACGTGCTCGAGGTCCTCCGCTTCGACTACCTGCGGCTCAAAGAGGAGGAGGCGCACGTCCTCCTGCTCGCGAGCCTCGCCACCCCGACCGTCCACATCCTCAGCTTCGCCGGCAACGGCATGTACCGCCTCCGCGTCCTCATGCGCGACGCCGCCGCGCGCGCCACCGGCCTGCGCAAACTCGACCTCTCGTGGAACTACTTCGGCGGCTTCTACCACTCCGACCTCACCGACAACGCCAAAAAAAGCGCCGCCGACCTCGCCGCCCTCGTCACCGACATGCCCTCGCTCTGCGCGCTCTCCCTCAAGCACAACCGCCTCACCGACACCGACGGCGCGGCCCTCGCCGCCGCCCTCGCCCGCCACACCCACCTCACCACCCTCGACCTCCGAGACAACGACGGCCTCAGCCCCGAGATGCATCTCGCCCTCCGCGCCGCGTGGGCCGGGCCCGCGGAGAAGCTCCTCTTGTAATAAGTGTTTAGGATGTTATTATTAAACACACAAAGCGCACGCAAAAGACGCGACTCAAAGCGAACGTATTAAGCACCCGCGCCGCGACGCAATGACCGCGCCCGCGCACGCCGACGACGTCGTCGACGTCGGACGCGACGTCGAAATCGCGCAAGACGACGCCCGCGAGCTCGCGCTGCTCGACATCGAGCTCGCGCTGCCCGCGCACACCACGCGCGTCACCTGGCGCAGCGAGGCCCTCGAGGACGCGCCCGTCCTCCTCCGCGACGCGCGCCCCGCGGAGACCTGCGCCATGTTCCACATCCCCATCGCCGACGTCGCCGTCGACGGCCTCGGCGCCCTCTGGCACGACGCGCGCACCCACAACGCCGCGCAGCTCCCGTGCGGCCACGTCTTCCACGCCTGCGCCCTCGCCGTCCACTTCGCCACCAACGACATGCGCTGTCCCGTCTGTCGCCGCGGCCCCGCGCAGCGCGCCCAGATCGCCAGCATGGCCCCCGCCATGCAGCCCGCCCTCCTCCGCACCAAAAACGAGATGCGCGCCCGCGCGGACGACGACGGCAGCGTCGTCAGCGTCGACCTCGACGCCCTCGCCCGCGACTTCGTCTTCGAGGTGAGCCCCGACACGCACTTCCACACCCTCGCGACGTAGCTGACATTTGCTAACAGGTCGACAAGCAGGTCTACATGCAGTGGGCGCCCCCGCAGACGACAACCCACGACCTCACGCTCGACCTGTCCGCGCGCCTCGCCACGCCCCTCGCGCGCGAAAACGCGCGCGACGACACCGAGCCCAGCGAACGCGCGCGCGGCGCGCTCGAGCCGTACCGCACGCACCGCAGCTTCCAGCGCCGCTTCAACTGCGCCCTCAACCACATGCGCCCCGGCGAGAACGTCATGTGCCTCGGCCTGGCCCACCCGCTCATGCCCGAGACCGTCCGCTCCGCCATGTTCGACAAGACCGCCCTCCTCGCCGCCGCCGCCGCCGGCACGCGCATCCCCCTCGCCCGCGACGTCGGCTTCGTCCTGCCCGTCGCCCGCGACGCCGGCCTCTTCCTCACGCTCTTCCTCAACACCGAGTACATCTCACTCGTCGTCGTCCAGAGCCTCGTCGACTGGGACGCCCGCCTGCGCCTCTAGCCAAGGGCCACGCAAAACGCGAAAAAAGACGCAAAAAAAGGTTAGACACGCAAATAAGCAACGACGCAAGAACGATAGCAAAGGAACGCGCACTCAGCATGCGCTCGCCCCTCGCGCCCCTCTTCTCCAACCCGGCAAGCCCCTGCGCGTCCCCCCGCAAGGCGCCCGCGCTCCTCGCCGCGCCCGCCGCCCTCGAGGACGAGTTCGCGCTCTTTTGCCACGAGGACCTGCCCACGCCCGAGCACCTCCGCCGCCTCGCCTGGGACGAAGAGGCCCGCGCCGACGCCGAGGCCTGCTGGTGCCTCGACCAGTGCCCCGGCCCCTGCCGCAACGCGCGCCCCGTGCGCCCGTTCCCGCCGCCGCTCGACGACGCCGCGCGCGCGCGGCTCAAGCGCAAGCGCCACGACCGCGCCGACGCCGACGCAGACGCCGCAGCCGCCGCGTCCAAGCACCACTCGCGCTGGCCCCAGCGCTTCGACCTCTGGCACGCCTCCGACTTCAGCAAGACCGCCGTCGAGATGGACTGCACCCTCGCGTTCCGCGACGTCTTCCACGAGCTCTGCTGCGACGAGCGCGTCCCCCGCGCCGCCGTCCAGTTCGTCTGGGCACGCAGGTGCGCCTCCGGCGCCGTCCAGCTCGTCGTGCTCCGCGACACCGACACGCCCCGCGACGTCGGCATGCGCGACGGCGTCCCCCAGACCGTCGAGGCCGAGTTCATCTAGCAGCTCCTCGCGATCCGCGATCCGCAATCCCGCAATTTCGCGTTTTTTTCCCCAATAAAAACGTGCAAACCCTGCACCTCCTCGCGATCCGCAATCCCGCAATTTCCTTGCACCGTTCACGTCGATTCATATAAAGTCGCACGCGAGCGCACACGACGCATAAAGTCGCACGCGAGCGCACACGACAGCACAATGCCCCCGCTCACGCACACGACGCCCGACCGCCCCACCGACCCCGCAAACCTGCGTCCGCACAAGCGCGCCCGCACGCGCCCGCCGCTCCCGCCCGGCACGTGGACCCTCGCCCCGCGTGCTCTCGTCTTCCCGCCCGACGGCCTCGCGATCCCGCCCGCCGCGATCGCCGCGCCCAGCCCCGCCGCCGCCGCCGCCGCCGCCTTCGACGAGCTCTGTCTCGCGACGAACTAACAGTATCCGTTATGACCGAAAATTAAAAACTAGAAACGCACTTCCGCTTGATGCGCACGATGTCCACGCTGCTCACAGCGACCGGCTTGTTCTCCGTCGCCACCTTGATCACCATGCACGCGCCCTCCCCGCCCCGCACGCACACGTCCAGAATGCGGAACGGCGAGTAGCTCTCGATGTCGCGCATGCTCGCCAGATTCACGGCCACGTCCTCGCCGCTCCACGGCAGCCGCAGCGTGTACACCTCGCCCTGCTTGTCGACCTGCGCCTTCGTCACGTCCAGCTCGGGCACCACCTGTTGAGGAGGTGCAGACGTTCAGCGTCTGTATTAAGCAAGGTTAGACTACTGAGCAAGGCTAGACAGGGCTTACTTGCTGCGCCAGCAGCGCCACGTTCTCCAGCAGCGCGCGGTCCGCCGCCGCCGCGCACGCCAGCGCGTGCTCGGGCACCGCGCGCCGCAGCACCGTCGCCAGCGCCAGCGACATCCCCGCGCGCGCGCGCGCACATAAACGAAACGCCCCCGACCCGCGCTTTGCGCGCTACTTTGCGCGCTACGTAGTGTGCGCGTTAACATCGCGCGCATATAAAGGAGCGCCCCGCCCCTCCGATGAACGCAGAGCTCGACGCGATCCTCGCGTCCCTGCGCCGCACCGAGGCCGCCGTCCGCGCGCCCCCAGCGCTCGTCCTCGGGGTCACTTTTGAAGAGGTTCAAGTAGAAGTACAAGCCTGCACTGTCGACAGAACCACACTCGTGCAATTATGTGACCAGAACAACACACTTATCAACTTCTACCTATTCGAACTCGGGCAAAAAGACTGGAAAAACAACGAGACGGCGCCAGTATCTTTTGAGACAGAGATGACAAATATCGAAACGCGGTTTGCCGCCTGGAGAAGCCGTGCGTCACAAATTCGGGCACAAGTCATCGCTGTAGAAAACCCACTGCTCGTTGATCTTAAAACCCAAACAGTATCTGTTTTGGACAACGACATCGCCGAAACGACAAAAACAGTGCAGGCGTGCACCGCGCGCTTGCAGATGGCAGCGCGCATCGCGCTGTTTCGCCAGCAACTCGCGGAAACCACAAAGAATGTGCAACACCTGAGACAACAAGTACCCGAGTTGACAATACGCACAGTAAAGGTCAACGCAGAGCAATACACCACCGACATCACACATCTACGAGCAACGCTTGAGGATATTAACGGCAGCGCTCCCGTCGACACGTGGAAAGGCACTGCAACGGCAGCCTTGGACGTCCTCCTCCAAGAGCTCGAGCCACTTACACAAGCAGCCGCGCCCGCCGCGCTCGAACCAGTCGCGCTCGAACCAGATGCAGAACGAGAAGACGAGTCACACGCCGCAGACGAGTCACACGCCGCACAGACAGACGCCGCGCACACACACGCCGCACAGGAAATCGCGCACCAAGAAAACGCGCACGAATTGCCGCTACGGTACCAGGACGAACTGACCCGCGGGTTGCTGTCGGTGACAGATTTGTCTCGATACGTTCTTGCATCAACAGAAAATTTCGACAAGTGGAATGAGAGCTTGGACGATATGACCAGCGAACAAGCCGAGGCCCTCGAGGTCCTCCTCCGCGAGCAGAGCCATGAAATCGACGTCAAAATCAAGGCAGCCGACGACGACATGGCCGCACTGAGAGCAGCTGTAGGCGATGTCGAAAATCCGGAACAAGTGCAACACATCGAACTAATTTTGAACGACGCAAAAGGATTTTGCACCGGCCGCGCCGAAGCCGTGAGCAACCTCATGACACAGCTCGAGAATCTGCTCGCAACCACCGTCGTGTCAAGAAAAGCGCACCACTCGGCGCACGCGTTCTCGCAGAGCGTCTTTAACGCAGACCCCAGCATCAATGACTGGAATGCGGAAATGGAACACGGAGAAATGACGCAAACACGAGCCGGCGAGATCCTTCTCGCAGTCCGTGTGATGAAGGAGGACATCTCCACGAAACAAAGCACCGCCCAGGCGGACTTGGCGGCACTGATAGCCGAGAAAGAGGGACGCGTCGACCATGTCCAGGAACATATTGCCAAGGCAGTAGAACACTCCAAAATCGTCGCAGAAAGGTCTGCAAAATTGATCACTGCACTCGAATCCATCCGCGACACCGCGCCACAGCCAGAGCAAAAAGAAGAGGACAAAGCGCCCGAAGCAGACATTTTGAAACCACAAGACATAGCGACAGCACGCGCCGAGGTACAAGCCGCGATGGCGCACACCAAGGCAATTATCGCTGAGATTGTGGTATACAGAAAGTCGCTGTCTTTCAAAATTTTCGACATAAGTGAGTACCACCTCGCATGCAAATTGCGCGACAGTCGATTAGCATACGGCAAAAGCGTGGCGCACTTTTATGGTTTCTTACAGCATCAACAGGACGCGCAAGCAGAAGAAAATAAGTTGATATACACAAAGGAATTTGAAGCGTATAAATCCGTGAATAACCAAGTGCTCGAGATACACGCCGAAATCATCAAACATCTAGAACAAGGCAAGAAAACTGCAATTCCTAACACTTTCGCAAATTGCCACTTTGCAGAACTCGAGGCATTCGCACAAGCAAACGATACTTTCGAAATATGGCTCGATTTAACGGATGCAGTATTCCAGATGCTGCTACATGAAAAAAAATGCAATGACACAGCGACTACCGTCGAGCGCGAAGCTTTCAACTATCGCACAAAAGCAGACTCATGCAGGGACCAAGCAGCAGTGCACATGCAGTCGTTCGCGTCTGTAATGGGCTCAAAAAGATTCGTGTTCGACAGGTTCACAAAATACAAAAATGAGCACACAGAAAATGAAAGAAAGTGGGATGCCGCATTTCATTCGATAGCGCACTTATTCGATGAAAATCGAATCAAGGAAGAAGCTTTCAGGGTAACACTGCGACAACTCGAGGACAACGTACGCTCAATCAGGACCAATGCGCCAGACCGTGTCGCGGCCTGCGTCCAACTCGAAGAAATCAGGAGGCTTGCAGACATGGTCCCAGTCGATTGGAGAAGGGATTTGCGGACACGTCACTTGAATGCAACTGATAATGCCGTGATCGTGAAAGCGCTAGCAGAGCGCATCATGGATGAATGCAAGAAGCGCGACGCGGCGCTGCTCCGTGTCACGATCAGCGATTTCAATGTTGCATATGGAAATCTTGAGACTATGTGGGGAGATCGTTTCGACACAGTCACAAAGATCGAAGAACGACTCGGCGATCGTAATTATTCAGCAGACGAAAGGCATGGGCAACTGCAGCGTCTCGCGGAAATCGAAAAGGAATTACCACAATGGAACAAACAAGTGGACGCGGCATTCGACCCGATGACAGCCATGCATATCGTGCACTTCGACGCGACAACAAAGGATAAAATGACCCAATATAATACTAAACATAACGACCTGAAAGAAAGGATGAAAATCCTAAAGAGCAGGCTAACTGCAAACCCACATGCAGAATTACTACCGGCATCCATCAAAGTCGCGCCTGTCGCACCGCAACCGCACGTCCCACATACACTACCACCACCGGCACGCACCGACGTCGCGCATGTCCAACCGCCACAGCAGGTCCCACATCCACAACCGCCAAAATCAGACGGAGTGCAATCACCACCGGCACGCACCGACGTCGCGCATGTCCAATCGCCACCGCCAGACTCCAGGACGAACGTGCACGACCCGGTGCGACACGCGCGCGTACACACGGAGCAGCAGCACACAGATCAACCGCCGCAAGGTTCGCGCATTGAATATGTGGACGAGACGGAGCAGCAGCACACAGAGCAAACGCGCGACGACCTCTTCGTTCTCGCGCAGATGACCGTGCCCCTCGCGCGGACCCTCGCCGCGCTCGTCGCCCCGCCCGCGCCCGCGCCGGCGTGGCCCGCGCGCGAGCCCGTTCGCGCTCGCCGCGCCCAGCCCGCGCCGCCCGACAGCGCCGCGCGCGCGCTCTGCGCGCGCGTCGCGCACATCGCGCGCCTCTCCTGCCACAAAAACACCGCCGCCCTCGCCGCCCTGCGCCTCGCCGCCGAGCTCGCGCCGCCCCTCGTCGCGCTCGCGCTCGCCCCGCCCGCGCCCGGCAAAGGCGTGGGCCACATCGACCGCGCCGCGTTCCGCGCCGCCCTCGCCCCCGCCGCGCTCGCGCCCCTCCTCCGCCGCGCCGCGCTCGCGTCCGCGACAATCGACCGAGCCGCGCGCGCGCGCTACGACCCGGGTGAAACCAGCGACTCCGACTGACGCGAAAACAAAAACAAAAAAATAAAAAAATAAAAACGCGAAAAACGCGAAAACAAAAACAAAAAAGCAAAAAAAACGTTTCGCGATTTGTTATATTGCGAAACAACGAAAGAACGCGAAAAGAACGCGAAACACGCGAAACATGCACGCGACGAAGGAGGTGCGCGTGCGCGCGCGGCACAGGACGTGGATGCGGCCGCCGCGCAAGGAGGCCCACATCACGCGCGCGACGCTCGCCAAGCTCTTCGGGCTGCCGGTCCTCGACGCGGCCGCCGCCCTCGGCCTCGGGCGCACGTCCTTCAAGCGCGTCTGTCGCCTCCTCGGCATCAAGCGCTGGCCGGACCCGCGCTCGACCGAGCTCGCGGGCCGCGAGGAGGTCGCCCTCGGCTTCCTGGCCTGAGCGCTGGCATAGCACAGAGTAGAATCGCGCTTTTATTCAATAAAACAGCAGACAACAGCGTCTCACGACTAGACTAGCAACAGCGTCTCGCGACTAGACTGGACGCGATTGCGCGTATAAAGGACCGTGCTTGGTCGTGCATGCCGGGTGCCCAATCGCAAATCGACTATTACGAGCACATCGCGTCCCAAGCACGCGAGGCGAGCAAAATATGCCGCGATCTGCAGGTCGCGCTCGCAGCGCTCGTCGACAGCACCACCACGGATCTCGACGCCGCCCAGTACACGGACGCCAAGAGAAGCACGCTCGCAGCGCAATGTTTTTCTCTGCAACAAAGCATCATTTCTCGTGCGAACGACGCGCGCAGTAAGAGCGCCGACCTCTGCGATCTGCTGAAACATAATGCCGCGCTCGACCAGGCGGGCGACGCGCAGTGGGTCGACGTCCTCCTCGAATTCGATTATGGCACATTGTACAGGTCAACAAACGCACAGATAAAACGCCTCGAAGCCTTCCTCGCGAGTCTCCCGCCCGCAAACCCCGACGCCGCGCTCGCCGCCCTCGAGGCCACCACCCCAGCGCACGTCGCGGCCGCTGAGCTCGAGGCCACCGCCACAGCGCACGTCAAGGCGCTCTTCAAGGCGCACGCCGACGACGCCAAGGCGTTTGCGCCGCAGCTGCATGATCTCGAAATCGCAAAACTATACCCAGACGAGACCGCCGTGCTGCGCGCACGCGCAGAGAAGGCGTGCAATGACTGCATCGCAGCGCTCGTCGAACTGTATCCCAAAAGTCGGCGGCCCGCGATTCAGCAGGAAAGGATACTCAAGTGGAGGACGACGCTCGACAGCGTCAAAAATGCAGAAAGTCCAGACGCCGACAGGCTTCGCAAGATAAACGACACGCCGCGGTTCGACGACGCCAGGGACGAGTTTCGCAAGCTTGTTGACACGGTCGAATCCCATACGCGCTTCGTCGACAAAGAGGTAGCGAAAATACAAACGAACTATTACAGTCCTCTCGAAAAAAATGCAGCACAAATCGCGCAAGACGCAAAACACGACCGTGCCGCGACCGAGAAATGCGAGCGACGCCTCGCGCTGCTCGTCCAGCTCCTCCAAAATAATCTCAAAACCGAAATCGACCACGACGCCGTCGCCCCCAAAGAGCAGCTGCGACAGCTCCGCCTCCTCGACTTGTCCGGCCTCTTCGCCCAAGTGCGCTCCGCCCCTCGCCGCTTCGTCGCCGCTGTGCGCACATACTTTAACGAGAAACGGAATGCGATGAATCTCCAACTGCAAAAAATAATCGCGCAAATGGAGCGCGACTTCGAAGCCGAGGACGCACGCGACGCACGCGAGAACCACGCACTCGTCGCCGACATCGTCACCGACCTCGTCGACAACGCTGTCGACGCCACCCTCGCCGCCGAGCGCGAGACCCTCGCCGCCGCCGAGCGCGAGACCCTCGCCCTCGCCGAGCGCGTCAGCCAAAGCGCCCGCGACCTCGCCGCCTGCAACGCCGGCGTCGCGCAGACCAACGACAGCCTCACCCACGAGTTCGCGGCCTTCCAGAGCAAGGTCGGAAGCCTCGGCGCCGCCGAGGCCCGCGTCGACGCCGCGCGCGGCTCCCTCGCCGCCGCCTGCGCGCACACCCTGCGCGTCCTCGCCGCCGCGCCCGCCGCGCCCGAAAACGCCGCCGCCGCCGCCGCGCTCACGCGCGCATCTCACCCACGATATTTTGCCCAATCTCAAAGCCCGCCTCAGCTGGTCCAATAGCTTCGGGCGTCCGCCGATGACGAACCTGCTACCCAACGAAACCGTGAACGAAACGGCGCAGACACTCACGATCAACAACCCCAGTTTAAGACCGCAGACGGCGGAAAGCTGGGATGCCGGCCTCGAGTATTATTTCGAGCCCGTCGGCAGCCTTTCCGCCAGCTGGTTCCACAAGACGATCAAGGACTACTTCGTCAACGGGCAGCTCGCCGGCACGGTCGGAAGTGGCGCGAACAACGGCTACAATGGCGAATATGGCGGCTTTACCATTTTGGGCTCTGTAGCGTAATTTGTGGGCTAAAAAGCACTTATATACTGAGTATAAGGGCCGTCTACTTGGGAAGGGAAAAGAATGAAGGCCAACTCTCATTTGCAGTTGGAAGAGACGAACGCCGAGAACGACTTGGAACGGACTGGTCTTCGCCTCCGGCTCCGAACCTCGAACCGCTGTGAAGGGAAACAAACAGCGCGTGGCTGGCGCTTTTGAACCGATTCGACTATCGAAGCGGGTGTGAAACAAGAAGCACCAACCACGCAGTTGACAGTGAAGACTCTTTTGAACCTGACGCAACCCTTCCGCGGTTTCGTTTACCGCTGCGTGCGCGTGGTCGGACCGGAGGGAGCCCCGAAGATCGAAGTGCGGGTCGAGCCGCATGCCCAAGGCTGCCCAGGTTGCAGTCGCTGCCTTCTGCCTTGCCCCGGTTATGATACGCTGCCCGAACGCAGCTGGAAGCATGTGCCGCTGTGGGGCATCCCGGTTGAGTATCTTTATCGCGCGCGTCGGGTCGAGTGCCCGGTGCACGGCGTGGTGGTTGAGCATATTCCGTGGACGGAGGGCAAGCGACCGTTCACCAAGGCCATGATGGGATTCTTGGCCAGGTGGGCGCGACGCTTGTCGTGGCGCGAGACGGCCCGCGTTTTCGGCACGAGTTGGGAGGCGGTGTATCGGTCGGTGGAGTGGTACGTGGAGTGGGGCCTGGCGAATCGCATCCTCGAAGGGGTGAAGGCGATCGGCATCGACGAGATTCATTGGAGCCCGGGCAAGCGCGGGGCAAATTTCCTGACCGTGATCTATCAAATCGACGCGGGGTGCCGACGACTGCTGTGGGTCGGTCCGAAACGCACACAAGCCAGTTTGCGCCGCGGCTTGAAGGCGCTGGGACCAGAGGTGGTGAGCGGGCTGAGTTTTGTCTGCACCGATATGTGGAAACCGTTTCTGCAGGTCATCGCCAAGCAGGTGGGACAGGCGTTGCACGTCTTGGATCGTTTCCATATAGTGATGCATCAGAATAAGGCGGTGGACGAAGTGCGCCGAGCCGAGACCGCCCGGCTGCGCGGGGCCACCTCCGGCCAGTACCTGAAGAAAATGCGCTGGAAGCTGCTGAGGCGAGGCAGCCGCGTACGCGGCCGGGCGAGAGGGCAGCTGCAGGCACTAGTGGCCAGCAAGCTATCCACCGGCCGGGCCTGGATATTAAAGGAGGCCTTTCAGCACTTCTGGGAATATACATCGCCGGTCTGGGCGAAGGCGTTCCTGCACAGCTGGTGTACGCGAGCGATGCGCAGCCAATTGGAACCGATGAAGAAAGTGGCGCGCATGCTCCGCCGCCACGAGCCACTGCTGCTGAATTGGTTTCGGGCCAAAGGCGAACTTTCCAGCGGCGCAGTAGAAGGCCTAAACAATAAAATCCGAGTGGTGACCAGACGTTCATACGGTTTTCGAACCTATAGAGCAATGGAGGTCGCACTATATCATAACCTTGGCCATTTGCCCGAACCGGAATGCACCCATGAATTCTGCTGACCAAAC
>SESD01001356.1_pt1 | contig 13622 bp, 9 predicted proteins | sample 3171411 | NCBI WGS metagenome assembly SESD01 (sample SAMN06051880, study PRJNA518727) | freshwater metagenome | biome: subpolar coniferous forest; feature: holomictic lake; material: water; isolation source: holomictic Lake 442, 16.5 m depth | place: Canada: near Kenora, Ontario | collected...
TTGACAGGCTTGCTGGTACGATCAATGCATCGCTGACGGTCAGCGGAAACCCGGCTTCGAAAACAAGTTCGCTCACCCTGAACGGACAGGGACTCCGTTTTGGTAAATTCACGATAGGAACTCTGCAAGGCAATGCCCTTCACCTTGGCAATGAGCTTCGATTTAAAGTGCACAGCAATGCTCCATTACCAGAGAAATTTTCAGAAAAAGCCTCCCCATCGCTAAACACTATCGATGGAAGCGGCACTATTCCTCTGGTTCTCAACTACTATCCCCTGCAGTTCCATACGGCTGAACAACAAACGATAAGCGCGTCATTCCAGTCGGATAATCTTTCTGCCCAGTTTCTTGAATACCTGCTGCCTTTCTTTTCATCGGCTGAAGGCATTATCCCGACAACGCTTAAAATTGAAGGAAAAACGCCCAAACCAGACATTTACCTGACCGCTCATCTGCGTAATACAAAAATTAAAATAGAACCGACGCAGGTCTCTTATCAGCTCAATGGAGAGGTCTATGTCACCCCGAAAGCCCTTGAACTGCGGGATATAACTGTCAGTGACAACCTCCGTGGAAACGGAAAAATTGATGGTGTGGTGTTGCTTGAAAAGCTGAAACCCAAAGAGCTGAATCTTACCGGCAGATTTAACAAGCTCCTCTTGTTTAACAAAAAAGACCAACAGGATGAAACCTCATTCGGTAGCATTACCGGTTCAACCAATAATATTCTTTTTCATGGCAACCTCTCTGCCCCGATAGTTGAGGGCGAATTAAGAATTGATGCGACAGATTTCTCACTCTACCGAGCAGGAGCCAATAAAAGCGCCAAGTATCTGGGCGTTGACAAATTTATTGAATTTGTCTCCCGTTACCCTTCCCGAAGTCCTGCGAGCGGTATCAAAAACAATGGTGCAGAAGCAAAACCAACAGAGTTTTATTATTCACTGATCGATATCCTGCAGATAAATAACCTGCGACTCAGCAGTATTGAACCACTCAAGTATACGGTTATTTTTGACCGCATCAGAGGCGAACAACTTGAAACGTCCATCAACAACCTCTCCCTGATTGTCAACAAAAACAATCAGCAATACCGACTGTTTGGATCGGTAAACATCATCGGCGGTAAATACAAACTGTCCAACACAAACTTTGACCTGCAGAATGGTGGAAAAATCACCTGGAACAATGTTGATATCCGGAACGGAGTTATGGACAATCTGTACGGCAACAAATATGTAAACGCTTCAAACCAGCAAACCGGTGAACGCGACAATGTTAACCTGCTCCTGGCCATAACCGGTACCCTGAACGACCCGCAGGTTGCCATGGGCTATTACCTGAATGAACAGACACAGCCTTATGCGTCTATCAACATGATCGGTGGTACGTCGAGCCAGATTGACCCTAACGCAGAATTAAACGTCATCTCCATGCTGCTGTCCAAGCAATGGTATATCAAGCCAGGAAGCGTCGGTCAGAGTGGAAACATTGCTGTTTCAAGCGCTGGCTTCTCTGCAGGCTCCGGCATTCTTTCATCCCGGATTTCGAGGGTCATTCAGGATATCGGCGGACTTGAAAGCTTCAATATCAATGTAGGGATGGATAAACGTGGGGCTCTGAGCGGACTTGATCTTTACTTTGCACTCAGTGTCCCCGGTACCGATGGAAAAGTCCGTTTTATCGGAACAGGCGGCTCTGCCGACATCGGGGGCTCAACTACCTCCAATTATTACGGAACATCACAGAAAATTGAATATCGGGTTACTCCGAAAATCTACATCGAAGCCTCCCGTTCTTTCGGACAAGGCGGGAGTTTAACATCCAGTTCAAACCTGCAAAAACCTGCAGAAACATGGGGAGCCAGTCTTTCTTACAAAGAACGTTTCCAAACCTGGGATCAGTTCTGGAAACATCTGATTCCGTCATCCAATAAGTCCGATAAGAAGAGATAAATCCTTGCCGTTTTCGTAAATTATCGGCACAAATATTCAGTAACAAACTTTGGAATAACGTGTTGAGAGGAAAAAATATCATCATTGGCATCTGTGGTGGCATCGCCGCCTATAAAACACCGTTGCTTGTAAGGCTTTTAAAAAAAAGAGGCGCAAATGTCAGGGTCGCGCTCACGGAAGGGGGGAGCCGTTTTGTCAGTGAACTTGCGCTTGCAACAGTTTCAGAAGAACCTGTATACCGCTCTATCTTTCCTCCAACACAGACCGAAGGGACTGATTTTACAGGCCATATATCTCTCGGCGAATGGGCTGACGCTCTCATCATTGCACCTGCCACAGCAAATACCCTGGCCAAACTCGGTGCCGGTCTTTGCGATGATATGCTTACCGCCTGTTTTATAACCCTGCGACCCGGCAAACCGGTGCTGATATTTCCGGCAATGGACGGTCAGATGTTCCTGTCACCATCTGTCCAGAGAAATATAAAAACCCTTACCACTCAGGGTTGCCGTCTTATAAGCCCTGAAAGTGGCGAGCTTGCTTCGGGACAGTCCGGTCTCGGTCGTATGCCAGAACCTGAGTCTATTCTGGGATATCTGGAAGAAGAACTTTTTTCCACAACCCAACGCTCTCCGCTTTATGATAAATCGGTGGTGGTTACCGCAGGCCCAACACGGGAAAAAATTGACGGTGTCCGTTTCATCTCAAACTACTCTTCTGGAAAAATGGGATTTGCCATCGCACGCGCAGCAGCAAAGCGCGGCGCCAGAGTAACTCTGATTACCGGGCCTGTTCATCTGGAGACACCATTCGGGGTAGAACGTCTTGATGTTGAAAGCGCAGCAGAAATGCATAGTGCAGCTCGGCGCTTTTTTAATAGCTCCAACATTTTTGTTGGGGCCGCCGCCGTTTCCGATTACCGTCCTTTGGCACCTTACGAAGGAAAAATGAAAAAGGATGAACAGGAGATTGTAGTTACCCTTATAAAAAATCCCGATATTCTTGCTGAATTCAGTATGCAAAAAGCTCCGGGGCAGCTTGCCATAGGGTTTGCGCTTGAGACTGAAACAGGTTTGGATAATGCCCGAAAAAAACTGCTTGAAAAAAAACTTGATCTTATTGCTTTCAATTTTTTTGACCGCAAAACCTCCGGTTTTGAAGTCGATACAAATATTCTTACTCTGGTAGGAAGAGATGGTGTTACAACAGAACTTCCCCAACTGACAAAGGATGACGCCGCAGGAAAGCTGCTTGATGCCATAGAAATACTCTGCCGGAGCAATGGGCAATAACACCCTAAAAAAATAATTACTTATTTCATGCAAGGTTTTTTATTGGCTGAAAATGAACAGAACCGACCTGCAGAAAAAGATTCCTTCACATCATCCGCAGATCTGGCTCTGTTGTTTGAAACAGCAAAAGAGTGTCGTAAATGCATGCTTGCCGGAACCAGGCAAAACTTTGTCTTCGGTGAAGGCAATCCTTTAGCAAACCTTGTTGTTATTGGGGAGGCTCCCGGAGCCGAAGAAGATGCTTCCGGCCGACCTTTTGTAGGAAGATCAGGACAACTTCTTGATAAAATTCTTCAGGCTGCAGGATTTAGTCGAGAAGAGGTCTATATATGCAATATCCTGAAATGCCGTCCACCCGGCAACAGGAACCCGCTCGACGATGAAATCGGGAGCTGTATGCCCTGGTTGCTCCAGCAACTGCAGATTATCAATCCGAAGGTTATCCTTATGCTTGGTAAAGTTGCTGCCAACACCATTCTCGATAATACTCTTTCATTGGGAGCCATGAGAGGAAAACTGACAACATGGAAAGGATATGACTGTTTTATTACCTATCATCCCGCAGCCCTTCTGCGTAACCCCAATTGGAAAAAAGGATGCTGGGAAGATATTCAGGCAATGATGCGCCATTACGCCACAATCTGCGGCAAAGAAACGCTTTAAATAGAGTAAACCGATGATCAAGAAGGCACCTGTTGCCATAGATTTCAGCAAGGATATTGACTTCACTCAGGAAAGCCGCATTCCCCCCTATTCAACTGAAATTGAGCAGGAGGTGCTTGCCTGCATTCTGCTTGAGGATGACCCTATTGAACAGGTTATCCAGATATTCGGCGATAACGGCGAAGAGGTCTTTTATGAAAGGCGCCATCAGATTATTTTCAAGGCGATGATGCAGCTCTACCATAAACGGCAGGCAATAGACATTATCACCGTCAGCGAAGAGCTGCTGAAAATGAATGAGCTTGAACCTGTCGGCGGAAGACACTACCTGGCAGAGCTTTCAGGAAAAGTTATCAGCGCTGCCAATATTGAATACTATGCGCGCCTGGCCAAGGAAAAGTATCTTTACCGGCGCATGATCTCAATATCGGCTAAAATTTCCGGTGTGGCTTACAGTTCATCGATGGATATTTTTGATCTTGTTGAACATGCTTCCCAGCAGTTCTTCAATATTTCCCAGGCCGGTATTAAAAAGAAAGCTTCCTTAATAAAAGAACTCGTTAAAAACGGCATACGGATGCTTGAGAGCCTGAGGGCTTCACAATCATCCGTCACTGGAGTAGGATCAGGATTCTCTGAACTGGATCAGCTTACGGCCGGGTTTCAGCCATCTGATATGATTATCATTGCAGCAAGACCATCTGCTGGAAAAACAGCATTAGCGCTTGCGGTTGCACGTAATGCCGCCGTGGACTTTGATACTCCTGTACTTTTTTTCAGCCTTGAAATGGCGGAGGTACAACTGGCCATAAGGCTGATGTGCGCCGAAGCTTATGTTGAATCACAGCTTGTCAGAACTGGTCGTATCACACCTGAAATGATGGGAAGGATCATTAACAGCATGGACAAGCTTAATGAAGCAAAGCTGTTTATTGATGATACTCCCGGCATTTCTATTATGGAACTTGCCGCCAAAACCCGCCGGATGAAGCAGGAGCATAATATTGGCATGCTTGTCGTCGATTACCTGCAGTTGGTGACACCAGTCAGGGATGGCAGAACAAACCGTGAGCAGGAGATCGCACAGATATCCCGCTCACTGAAGGCGCTGGCCAAGGAATTGAATATTCCTGTCATAGCCCTTGCACAGCTTAACCGCTCTGTCGAGCAGCGATCAGGCGACAGAAGACCCCAGCTCAGCGATCTCAGGGAGTCCGGTTCGATAGAACAGGATGCTGATGTGGTCATGTTTCTGTCAAGACCGGAAATGTACGGCAAAACAACCTTTGAAGATGGCTCTTCAACAAAAGATATTGTTGAAATTGTGATCGGCAAACAGAGAAACGGTCCGATTGGAGATATCCGGCTCTTGTTCCTGAAAAATTATGGTCGCTTTCAGTCAACGGCTAATACCTATATTACTTCCGGAGAGGGAAAAGGGGCTTCACAAGAACATCATCAGCCTTCCTTGCCTGAGCAAGAAAAATCGAATTCCAGCGCATTCATCACTCAAGACGACGCACCTTTTTAAGTATTCATCATGCAAGATAATAAACGGCTAACAAGCGCCGGAAGCAGGACAGAAAAACCGGTAGTTCCTCTCAAGGGTAAAGAAGCAACCTATTCAGGAATCGGCGGCTCAAGAGGCATTACAATCGGAGAGTGCTATGCGTTCATCAAGGAGGAGAGTAAACATGAAATCAGGGAGCTGAACGAAAAAAACATCAGTGAAGAGATTGAAAGATTTCTTGCCGCCTTGAAACGTTCCGAACATGAGCTGAAGAAAATTGAGCAGCTCACCATCAGGAAACTTGGAAAGAGCTACTCCGATCTGTTTCAGGCTCAAATCATGATGCTGCACGACCCGATACTGATCGATACCATCAGCAATCGTATCCGGTCGGAACGTAAAGGAGCACATCTCGTTATTGCTGAAGAGTTTGATCACTATCTTCAACATTTTAAAAATTCCGATAACCTGATTTTCCAGGATCGAGCTGATGATTTTCACGATATCAAAACCCGGATTATCAGAAACCTGAATATCAGAAAACTGCACTCATGGATACCAGAAGGGGTCATTGTTTCGTCCGACAGCCTCTCTCCTGCGGATATCATCCTTTTGAGCCGCAGCAATGTCAAAGGTTTTGTCACTGATTCTGGCGGAAAAACCTCACATATCTCCTTAATTTGCAAGTCACTCAAAATTCCAATCGTTGTCGGCCTTGGCAATATCTCTGAGAAGGTCTTCACCGGCACGCCGATGATCATCGACGGAAATACAGGAACCGTAATTATTCATCCTGAAGAAAAAACCGCCGAGCGATACCAGAAGATAAAAGAGGAGGCGCAAAAGAATGATGAAAATACCTCATTGACGGCTGAACTGCCCGCCACAACAAAATGCGGTGTCAGAATAACCTTTTATGCCAATATAGACTTCAAAGAGGAAGCACTCTCCATAACAACTGCTGGAGCTGAGGGAGTAGGGCTTTTCAGAAGCGAAAACCTCTTCACCGAAGGCACAACAGTGCCGAGCGAGTCTGAACAGTACGCCTGTTACCATGAAATGGCTGAAGCAATCGCTCCGATGCCTCTGGATATCCGCTTGTTTGATATCGGGGGCGACAAGCTGATCTATTCTCCAGTCAAGGAGCCAAATCCTAACCTTGGATGGCGGGGTATCAGGATACTGATGGATTTGCCCAAAATACTTGACACGCAAGTCAGGGCCATCATCAGGGCCAATCGGCAAGGCAATGTTAATATCCTTATTCCCATGATCATGTCTCTCGAAGAGATTCGGTATGTCCGGGCATCTGTGGAGAAACACTACTCGGAGCTGGCGTTGGAGACAGATGAGCAAGTTGAAAAACCGAGGATCGGGGCAATGATAGAGATTCCTGCAGCAGTCGAACTGATTGATGAAATTACAAGAACGGCTAATTTTATCAGCATCGGAACTAATGATCTCACCCAATACACTCTTGCCGTGGACAGGAACAATGTCATTGTACAGGATCTCTTTGAAAAATTCCACCCGGCAATTATCCGGCAACTCCACCGGATTATAACAACTGCCAATAAAAATCACTGTAAAATGATGATGTGCGGCGATATGGGTTCGGATCCTCTCGCCCTGCCTTTCCTCTTGGGGTGCGGGCTCAGAAAATTCAGCGTTGTCGTCTCGGATATCCCGAACCTGAAATCACTGGTATCCCGCTACTCGCTTGCCGAAACAGAGCAGCTTGCCCGTGAGTGCCTTTCACTTGATACGCCAGCCGCCATCAAATCCTGCCTGGAAGCATTCCAGGCAGCTCATTGATATCTCTCCTGTCAGGGACGAGAGTCCTCGACTTTACGCAATGAATGGAGATATTCTCCAATTATTTGTTGCTGTTTTGCCTGGAACAGTTGCGGAGCAACCGCTATTTTTTCAGCCTTCACATCAAGCCCGGCTGGAAGAGTTTTTCTGGTAACCAGCACAACAGCATACCCGTCGGTTGTTTTAACCGGCCTGGAAAGCTTTCCAGGAGCAAGGCCTGACATAGCTTCAACAAGAGCACGATCAACACCATAACCGGGAATATAGCCGTCACTCCACCGTATACTGTCTGCGGTGACAATATGCATGCCAGCATTCACAGATGCTATCTTTTCAAGCGTCATTCCGGCTCCCTTTACCATGGCTGCAAGTTTTTTCTCCAGGAAAGCACCTTTTTTCTCCTGTACCAGTTTCGCTGTAATGCTCGTTTTCAGTTCTTGATCAAGCGTACGGTATCCGGTATCATTCTTGCTGGTCAGACGCATAACATAAAACCCTTTTTCTGTTTCAAGAACGTCCGAAAGGTCTCTTTCCCCTGACTTGAATGCATAAGCAGTCACCTTTTCACTATAGCCGATCTGTGGAATCAACATACGCTTGATGAATTCTCCCGTCTTTTCGATCTGCAGCTTTTCACTTGCGGCGCTCTTGTCAAAACCTTTCTCTTTAGCACGTTGCTGGAACGCCATGGCACGACGACGCTCACTGTCTACCGTTTCCGTGGATGGACGGATATTCCTTACAATTTCCGAACAGACAACGGCGCTTTGATCAAAGCCCGTCACCTTGATAATATGCAGGCCAAACTGTGTTTGCACCGGCCTGAGAATGGAACCTGGTGATGCACTGAAAACCGCCTCAGAAAATGCCGGAAGCATACGCTCTTTGCTGAACCAGCCAATGTCGCCCCCATTGACGGCACTGCCAGGATCAGCGGAATATTTTCTTGCAAGCACGTCAAAAGAAACGCCTGCCTGAAGCTGTTTATAAATAAGCATAGAAAGTTCGCGTACCTTCTGCACTTCATCCATGTTTGCAGGATTGAAGCGCAAGAGAATATGCGATGCTCTGGCAACTGGCTGAGGAGACGTAACCACCTTTTTGATCTTGATCAAACGGTATTCACCCCGATCGGCTACCGGGCCAACAATCGTTCCCGGTTTGAGATTCGACGGGCTGAAAACAACCGCGCCTGCCGCTGGAGAAAAATCCGCACGGTTATAGGTTACGTTGATACCTGTCGGACGGTCACTCTGCACTTTAACATAGTCGTTCTCATTGACTGCACCGGAAAAATCGGTACGAGTCGTTTCAAGTTCGGTTCGAACGGCAAGACTGTCTTTTGATGATGGCTTCAGTGGAAAAAAAACAAAGTCGGCTTTTCTTGTAGGATGCTCCTGCTTGAAAAGCTCTTTATGTGCATCATAATACTGTTTAATCTCATCACCTGTTACCGGAAAGCTACTGTCAACACCAGCAAAACTTAAAGGAACCGGAATAAAAGAGGCCGCAAAACGTGAAAACTTCCTGCTGACGATATCGCCAAGCTCCCTGTCGGTAATATGATCAAGGGTTTGAAGAGCCCTGACCAGCTTATTTTCCTTGAGTTCCAGGCGAACATACTTTTCAATCTGAAGCCATAACTCCTTACTATGTGGATCACGGCGGGTACTCTCCAGTTTGTTGCGATCAAGTACCCCGGTTGCTGGATCAGTAAAATACTGACGAACCACCATGGGCGGGGTTGGACTACCAAGCGCCTCAACGACCTCCTGATCCTGAAGGGTAATACCAAATTTCTCAAACTGCTGCTCAAGCAACGTCTGGTCAACTACAGCACTCCATGCCTTTTCTTGCAGCCCGAGTTCAATTTCTGATGTAACTTCGGTTCCAGGATTGCTCCTTCGAAAATTTTCAGTAATGGCCTTGCAAGCTTCATCGTACTGGCTATTGGTAATAGGCGTTCCATTCACAGTGCCTGCCTGATTTTCTTTTTTACCAGTTTTTCCGGTAAAATTCATTCCCCATTCGAAAACAATCAGCGCAAGAAATGCTGCCAAAAGAGTATAGAGTATAATATGTGTCTTATCCCGCAAGCTGGACATTACAGCCATAGTTTATTCCTTCATTAAGATGTTGTTAAAAAATATTGTCGTTCCAACCTTCTCTGCCAACAAGCGGCACAAATGTAAACTGCTGAAAGACCTCTTTCCTGAACCTGTCACCACATCTTGTAATGACCGTCATCTGCTGTAAATCCGCATTACCTACCGGAATTACCATACAACCGTTATCCGCAAGCTGGTGCTTCAGTGACTCCGGTTCCTCAGGTGCTCCCGCAGTGACCACAATACCATCAAAAGGCGCCTCATCAGCCAATCCCAGCGTTCCATCTCCACAACGACAAGTTATGTTCAGACCAAGACGAGAAAAAAGTTTTTCAGCCCTTTCATACAACTCGAAAATCCGTTCAATGGTATAAACAGAATAACCAAGAGCATCAAGAATTGCGGACTGATAACCTGATCCCGTTCCGATTTCCAGCACTTTCCCGGAAGGAGAGCGTTCAACAAGCAAAGCTGTCATAACCGCAACCGTGTACGGCTGAGAGATAGTTTGCCCGAATCCTATTGGATAAGCGCCGTCATTATAGGCTAAATCTATGGTATCAACGTCAAAAAAAATGTGTCGTTGAACCTTCCGAAAAGCATCAAGCACCCGCTGGTTAACAATACCATACTGTTTCAGTGTTTCAACCATCTCGCGGCGCCTGACATCCTGAACTTTTTGCGACACCTTCATCATCAATAGTCAACCCGTTAAGCTTCTCTCTTCAATCAACCGCAGGTATTAGAAGATTATCGACTCTCGCACTGAACTGGCTAATATTGCATCAAAAACAACAAAAAACAATCTCCGGTGCATAGTTTACCGTTTTTGGCAAGAAATCCCGCTCTGTCTTCTCTCTCCCTTCTGCTCCATATCCTCTATAGACACTGAAACTTTTCCTCGCTTCATTGACGATCAAACTAACGACCCAGAATCGCAGCAACAAACTCCGCACGGTCAAACAACTGAAGATCATCAATTTTTTCACCGACGCCGATATATTTGACCGGCAGCTTGAGTTCGCGTGAAATGGAGAGCACAATTCCGCCCTTTGCCGTCCCGTCAAGCTTTGTAACCACAAGCCCGGTAACCTGCACAAACTTTGTAAATTCCCTGGCCTGCTGCACAGCATTCTGCCCGGTTGTGCCGTCAAGAACAAGCAATACTTCATGAGGAGCTTCAGGAATCCTCTTTTTAGCCACCCGCATTATCTTGGCAAGCTCCTCCATCAAGTGGCTTTTGTTATGCAGGCGCCCGGCAGTATCAACAAGCACCACATCGGCATTTCTGGAAACCGCAGCGCTGACTGCATCATACACAACCGAAGCAGGATCGGAACCCTGGGCCTGTCCGATCATTGGAACACCTGCCCTGTCGGCCCATATCTGAAGCTGCTCATAAGCTGCGGCCCTGAACGTATCTGCCGCCGCGATGATGACTTTCTTGCCTGCTTTATCATAATTGCGGGCTAATTTGGCAACGCTGGTGGTTTTGCCAGCGCCGTTCACACCGACAACTAAAATGACGTAGGGTTTCGCCGGAAGAGGCGCATCAAAGTCCAGAGGATGCTCCTCTCCGGTTTCCTGAAGCATCTGCTGAATCTCGCCCATCAACATTCCGTTCAGCTCCTCTTCAGAATGATAGGTCTCTTTTTTGGCCCGTTCGGTGATTGCTTCAACAATATCAAGCGTTGTCTCCACGCCGACATCGGCCGCAACAAGAATCGTTTCAAGTTCCTCAAGAAACTCTTCGTCTATCTCTGTTTTTCCTTTTGTAATAACGGAAAGCTTCTCCCGAAAAGTATCACGGGTTTTTTCGAGCCCTTCCTTCAGCCTTGATAGTTTGAACTTGTCAAAAAAACCCATAAAAAGAGGATATTACCTTCTGTTATTGATATTGTAATCCCTGTGAAGTGGAGTAACAATGAAGCGCTCCATACCTTTATCAGCATAAATTTCAATTTACGTAAAAAAATGCCATATAAAGCTATTTCGGGAATCGGAGAATTTGGCCTGATTGACAGAATCGCAGCCCTTGTTGAACCCACCCTCCTTGCTGTACCGGAACTGTTGACCGGAATCGGCGACGATTGCGCTGTCTTTCAACCTTCAGCAAAACTTCTGCAGGTATCGACAACCGACATGCTTGCCGAGCAGGTGCATTTCGACCTGCTGACTACACCCTTGAAACACCTTGGAAGCAAGGCAATCAGCGTGAATGTCTCCGACATCTGCGCCATGAATGCCATCCCCCGCTACGCCCTGATCGCGCTTGCGGTGCCTGCATCATTTCCGATTACAATGATTGAAGAGCTCTACATCGGCATGAGTCATGCGGCAAAAGAGTATGGAATTGCCATCGCTGGCGGTGACACCTCATCATCACAATCCGGTCTGGTCATTTCAGTCACCATGATCGGTGAAGTGTCACCCGAGCACATCACCCACAGAAGCGGCGCCAAACCCGGGGATTTGCTCTGTGTAACCGGATCGCTTGGGGGTGCTGCGGCTGGCCTGAAACTGCTCATGCGTGAAAAAGAGATTATGCTGAACCATATTGAAAGCAACGAACCCTATTCCAAAAACGTTATGGCAGAGCTGAAAGAATACAGTGAAGCCATACAGCAGCAGTTGCTTCCCCTTGCCCGCATTGATATTGTAAGGTTTTTCCATTCCCGCAATATCCGCCCCTCTTCGATGATCGACATTTCCGACGGTCTCAGCTCTGATCTCCAGCATATCTGCCGCCAATCAAACACCGGCGCACTGGTTCGGGAAAGCAGTATTCCCATCTCTTCCAGCACTCGAAAAGTTGCCGATGAAATGCAGGATGACGCTCTGACCTGGGCGCTGACGGGCGGCGAAGATTACCAGTTGCTCTTTACGATTTCAAAGGAGAAGTACAAGGACATTAAAGAGAACAAGAATATTTCGGTCATCGGAGAAATTACTGACCTTGAGGCGGGAGTAAATCTTGTTGATATCTACGGCACGAATATCAATCTTGCCTCAATCAGGGGATTCGATCATTTCAGCTCGTAACCCCAATTCCTTTGATAAAAAAAGAGGGCATCACAAGAACCATTTATTTTTTTGGGAAACACTGTGAAGATAGTAAATTGCTCGTCCTGTAAAGCAAGGCCGCAAGCCGAAGTGGCGGAATTGGTAGACGCCCGGGACTTAAAATCCCGTGTTCAGCAATGGACGTACGGGTTCGATTCCCGTCTTCGGCACTTATGGATACTCGTAATGTTATCGCGTGAACACAACCTCTTCTGAAATCCATCGTATCTACGTTTATTGGATATAATGCTTTGCGTAAACAGTATACTATTATTGAGAAATAAGGCAAGAGAACAGGTATGCCGATAATCAGTAGATTCCTTGGAATAATCATCGCTATGTACTGGGATGATCACTCACCGCCGCATTTTCATGCCAAATATTCTGGATACGAAATTACTGTTGAAATTCTTACCGGTATTGTTGAAGGTAAATTCCCGAAACGGGCTCTCCATCATATTCTCGAATGGTATGAGCTTCACCAGGATGAATTAATCGACAATTGGACTCGTTGTAAAAACAATGAAGAGCCCAATCAAATTGACCCACTGGAGTAATAACAATGTTTCTTCATGTATCGGATGCACGATATCTTGGCGACTACAAAATAAAAGTTGTTTTCAATAATGGCAGGGAAGGAGTTGCTGATTTCACTGATGCGCTGAAAGGTCCGGTATTCGAAGCATTAGCAGATACGTCGACATTCTCTTCCTTCATTGTGGATAAAGAGCTTGAAACGCTTGTTTGGCCTAATGGAGCTGATCTGGCGCCTGAATACATTTACTATCAGGCATTTAAAGGTGATGCTGATTTGATGCCACAGTTCAGGAAATGGGGTTATATCACCTGATATGACCGGTCCAACAGCCTCTTTTCAACAAATAAACGCTTTTTCACCATGAGTTCCGAACTGACAAAGATCCTGCTGAACGAAGATGAGATGCCACGGCATTGGTACAATATTCAGGCTGATCTGCCTTCGCCGCTACCTCCTCCATTGGGGCCGGATGGTAACCCGATAGGCCCGGATGCCCTTGCCAAGGTCTTTCCGATGAACCTTATTGAGCAGGAGATGAGCACTGAACGGTGGATTGAAATTCCCCAGGAGGTGCAGGCAATTCTGAAACTCTGGCGTCCATCACCACTCTACCGGGCCCATCGACTTGAAGCAGCCTTAAAGACTCCTGCAAAAATCTTTTACAAAAATGAGGGGGTA
>SESD01001359.1_pt1 | contig 13601 bp, 16 predicted proteins | sample 3171411 | NCBI WGS metagenome assembly SESD01 (sample SAMN06051880, study PRJNA518727) | freshwater metagenome | biome: subpolar coniferous forest; feature: holomictic lake; material: water; isolation source: holomictic Lake 442, 16.5 m depth | place: Canada: near Kenora, Ontario | collected...
GGTACCTTGCGGCTGATGGTATCCAAGTCCCCGTCGAAAAAAACAAAAAGAAGGTTCATGTGTCAACACCCAAGGGCCCCTGGCAAACCCCCAGGGCCTCCAACGCCCAAGGACCCAAGGGCCCCCCAACCCCCCAGCCCACTCGACCCCCAAAGCCCATGGTGCTACATCCCAAGAAGCTCTTATGCCAATAGTACTTACGCCCCAAGGTCCAATTGAAACACGGGACATCTCTACCCCCTGGTGGGTCTACGACGCCATCTCCGACCTCACCCCAGAGCGTATCTTCTGGATCACGGGCGGTCTTGGCAGCGGAAAGACCACGGGGGCGGCCCAGTGGTTCATAGAGCGATGGTTTCTCAACACCGAATCGAAGTTCTCCTGGGGCGTAGCTCCCACCTACACTAAGGTTGAGCAGATAATAATTCCCGCAGTAATTCAGGTACTTCAGGACACCTATGGTCTTAGGCAGCGTGCTCATTACAGCTTGACCCGCACCCCCTTCTGGAAGCTCCAGCTGAAGGGCTATGCTCATGAGCTACACTTCCTCTCTGGCGACCGCCCCGAATTATTTGTCGGCTCGAACATAGCGTCATGGTGGATCACGGAGCCTGGCCTTCAGAGGCGCGAGGTCTTCGAGAAGTGCCAGACACGTCTACGGTGTCCCAAGGCAATTATTCGGCAGGGTCTAGGAGAGGGGACGCCCGAAGGCATGAACTGGTATGCGGATGTGGCCGATATCCCTGGACTTTCTTCGGAGTATAGTCGCCTCGACACCCAGAGAAACTTTCGCCGCTTTATTGTGGAGACCACGATGAATAAGCACCTAATGCCCTCGGCGGAGGTGTATGCACAGACGAAGATCCGCGATGTGTATTCCTACGATCCAGCGAAGGCCATGTCGTATGAGAAGGGCTTATTCACGAAGTTCACAAAGGGCTCGGCATATTGGGAGTTTGCCGAGTCTCGCAACGTCACTCATGGTGGGCGGTTCGAGCCGACCCCTGACCTGCCGATCCTCCTCTCTTTCGACTTCAACGTAAGCCCACTGGCTTGGGTTGCCATGCAGGAGTTCTCGGTGCGCGTGGATAATTACAGCCCACGCCGTCACACCATAGTGGCGCTCAGGGAGTCTTCTGGAGAGTCCCGTGGACTTATGGATGCAATTGCAGAGTTCGGCGCAGCGTTCCCCGCAATCCATTACGGCTCTACGCCCATCAGGGTCTTCGGAGATTCTTCTGGGCATGGGAGGAATTACCACAGCGCAGGAAGTGATTATAACTCCATCATTCACTATCTCAATGGCCTGGGGTTCTATAACGTCTCGGTGGTTGCCGCACGCTCGAATCCCCTTGTCAAACATCGACTCGAAAAGACGGCGGCATTGATGGCTTACGAAAAGTTTCTGGTGGATGTAAGATGTAAAAGGCTTATACAGAGTTTTGTAAAGACCTGCCTGAAGGAAGGCACCTTTGACATTGACAAGCCTCGTGAAGAGGACTGGACGCATTATGCAGACGCTTGCACCTACTGCCTCTTTCAATTATCGAAGGACATTAAGCTGGAAGGGCTGTATGATTATAGCAGACCGCTGGGAGCATATTTATAATGGGCATTAAATTCTACGAAAATCCAGAGTACACGGACTCCGAAGAGGCTCTTGAAACCTATCGGGTTCTTTACGAAGGCAATCGAGAAGAGCTTGTTGGCCAGAAGTATCTTTGGCCACATGAGCTAGAGTTCTCTAACCAGGCCGCCTCGACAGACCCGTCTTCTGGTGTATCGGAAACGGTAGGCGCTAAGATTCGCAGAATAAGGGCCATGAGGTCTAGGTACTTCAATCTTTTTGAGCCAGTTATTTCCACATGGATATCGTTGGCACTTTCAAAGCCCATACGTCTTGATGAAGAGACTGCTTCGATGCTAGGGGAGGACGTTCATAACATCGACGGAAAGGGATCGAGCCTTCAGAACTTCATAATGAATGACCTTGCCGTATCATACTTTCGTGATGGTAAGGCATGTATACTGGTGGATGCGCCATCTAACCAAGCCTCCAGCCTACTGGAACAAAGGTCTATGGGTTTTCGTCCATACTTAGAGATGATAGACCCTATGGAGCTCAAGGATTGGCAGATGGCCTCCGAGAAAAGCCGCCACGGACTATTGGATGCTCTGCGCTATGAGTACGAAGTAATTGCCCCTCGCGCGAGCCTTTTAGAGGAGCCGAAGGAGGTGGAGTACACGCGCCTTCTGCAAAGAGATTCGGAAGGTCAGGTCTTTGTATCCATATACATGGAGGATGAGGAGACGGAGGAGTGGTTACCCGTCGAAACCGATATTCTCCTAGAGGGCTTCTCGGAACTTCCCGTCGCCCTGACCATGAACAACATATCATGGGTAAGGGATGTCTCGGAACTACAGCTAGTTCTCTACAACCTTATGTCTGCGTACTACAATCAGCTAAACACTCAGGCATTTCAGAGGGTCTTTGTCTCTGGCGATCTTCAGGACAAGCATCTCATAAGCATTTCGGAGTATGCGGTCTCCGTATTGCCGCAGGAAGCCAAGCCTTATGTTATTGAGCCATCATCGACAGACGCGCTTGTGGCCGCAATCAATCAAACGGTTGATCAGCTCTATAGAGTGGCTTTTAACCGTACTCGTGGAGTTTCTTCAAGCTCAAACGAGGCTCCAGGGGCCGCAACTCTTCGGGAGATGTCCACTGAGCTCATAGCACTCCTTATCCATGCCGTCGGAGAGCTAGAGAGCTGCGTGAATCAGGCATTGTCCCATTATGCTCGCTTCAAGGGCATTGAGAATTTTCAGGGGCGTGTCATCTTCTCTCGTGATATTACGGCAGATGATGTGGCGATGCAGATCCAGATGTTCCTCGCCTATCGTGACGAGATCCGCAACATAGACTCATGGAGAAAGGCGCACCTAAAGAAGGTTGCCGCTACTATGGGCTATAGCGAGCATGAGCTCTCTCAGATTCTTACTGACATTGATGCCATTGAGCCTCTTCCGCAGTTTAATCAGACGGCTCTACCGCGAGGGCTTACGGCTAAGGGCGAGGGCACCAATGGAAAAGCGGTTAATATACCACTACCTGAGCCGAGAATAAGAGACAGTAATGGACAATAAGGAAATTGAGAGAATATCGAGGCTAATAGGGCGTAATAACGACACTATTGACCGCTCGATATCCTCTTACGTCAGGACCCTGAGAACCCTTATTCAGTCCAAGCTCATGAGAGAGCTTTCTCTGCTACCAGAGGACAGGACGCTGCGTCGCTCGGAAGTCCTACGGCTTCTTGGGGGCCTAGAGTCCATCATCATGGAGGATGAGGAGATTTTCGGACACATCGAGAGCCTTCAGGATATCTTTGACCTTCAGTCACGGTTGGCGGAGAGCTATATTCCAGGGCTCGGAGACGAAAAGCCCTCCAGGGCCCAGGAGAGTCGTCTTGCGGTGTTTGTAAACTCCAGACAGCAGAATGTTGCGGTGATGGCACGCGCCTATGCCAACGAAGTGCGCCAGGGCCTTGCTGATTCGATAATCTCGCAGATACCCATCTCGGACTTCGAGCTTACGGATATTGAAGCTCCTCGAATCTTCTCAGCGCTACAGGCGGATTTAAAGACTGCCGTGGCTTCCTACAGTCGTATTGAATCAATGGCACTGGGGTCTAAGTTTGTCTTATATGCAGGGCCAAGGGATGCCAGAAACCGCCCGTTCTGTGCCGAGAGGGTTAATAAGATATACCCCGTTGAGATAGTATATACTTGGGATAACGGGCAGGGCATTCCAGCCTATCTGTATTGCGGTGGGTATGGCTGCCGACATCAGTTGGTACCAACTAACACACAGGCTAAGACAACTAAATGAAGATAGAGATTTCAAATCTAGCGGTTATTCAGAAAAAGGTTCTTAAGCGCCTTGAGCCCCTGGGAAAAGCATTTCAAAAAGCCATAGACGTTGAAAAAGAAGGTATCAAGAAAAGAACGCAGCAAGGGGTTGATGTGGATGGAACTTCGTTTGCGCCATACTCTACGAAGCATCCAGGTAGCAACTGGAGGGGCGTGAGAGAGAAGGCTGGCCTTCAAACTGCCTTCGTTGACCTAACCTACAGTGGAGATATGTTTAAGGCATTAAAGACGGTCTTTAAAAGAGATGGGTTTAAGTTTCTCGCTACCATCTTTTTCAATGACGCAAAAGAAGCCGAGAAGGCCAAGAGGCATCAGACTGGGCAACTTACAAGCGGAAAGTTTAAGGCTCGTAAGTTCTTTGGGCTTTCTCAAACGCAGCGAGAAACTATTGTATCCAAAATACGGAATGCAAAATGAGCGATGACACCACCTCCACCACCTCCAATACCCCTGATAATGCAGCGCAAGTTCCTGACGAGGCTCAGAGGAGTCAAGAGAAGATTCAACGTCTTCAGGGACTTCTAGCTACCAAGGAGAAAGAATACTCAAAGATGGCATCAATCTATAAGGACATTGATCCCGATGAGTATAAGTTACTGAAGGCCAAGCTAGAGGAGAAGGAGCGTGAGGCAGCTGAGAAAGATCCTCAAAAGATGGAGGAGCTATTTCAGCGCAAGTTGGATCGCATTCGCTCTGAGCTAGAGGGGGAGCGCAACTCTCTTAGGGAGCAGGTGGATGGGCTTGCAAAGGTCAATAAGACCATGGCCGTTACCGATAAGGTAATGTCAGAGATAGGAGGACTCTTCAATCAAGATGCCACAAAGTGGATAAAAAGAGAGGTGGAAGAGTCCTGCGATTTAGATGAAGATGGTTCTATCGTTGTTAAAGACGATAACGGAGATGTGCTTTACAAGGGCGCTCGCCCTATGACTCTCAAGGAGTATGGCGAGTTTCTAGTAGATCGATATCCGAGTCTTGCTAAAGCCTCTGGCGTAAGCGGCGTGAAGGATGCAACCCCAGGGCAAAAGTCTGGGGCGCGTAGTTCCAATAAGGTTCCTCAATCTTATGCGGAGCTTCAATCCATGCCGAATCCTAGAGAGGTATTAGAGAGACTAAAGCGAGAAGATCCAGCGGCGGTTCAAAAGATTTTAAGAACTATGCCGATAAACGCATAGAAAGGGATTATTTTTCATGGCAACACAATTTAGAGACGTTGACGGTGTAAGAGCTGTCCACGGCATCGCAACTGCCATCAATGCTGCGGATGTAACTACTCCAACTGCTGCCGAGCTGATATCTGCCTTTGGCAGTGCGGCTTCTCAGATTGGAAAGGTTTTCATTCAAGATGATGCTGGTGCGAACACAACTGTAAAGCTCGTTGTTAGTAACGGTTCTAGTTACTTCTTTGCAGCTCTTACAAAAGCAACTTAACGATTTTAATTTTAAAGGAATAAAGTATGGCTGTTTCAAACATTACTGAACTTGGAAATAGCGTAAACGTCACCGACGTTCTCGCAGCTGGTATTTCCCCAGCGCTTGTAAAGGCCAATTGTATGATGGCCCTTATGTACACCGAGGGTCTTCCTCAAGGTACGATGACTGCAAAGCTCACAAAGCGTGGAGTTTTGACTGCTGCGAGCCTTGCTGAGTCTACAGCATTGGCACCAGATGCAAACGGAGAGCTCACAGATTCTTCTGTCAGCGCTACGATTGCTAAGTGTGCTGTTGTTTCTGGTGTTTCTGTTGAGCAGGGACAGTTTGGAAACATCACCGCTGATCGTCTTGCTACAGAGCATGGCGCTTCGATTGCTCGTTTCGTAGATAACGATGCTCTTTCGTTGTTCTCAGGTCTTTCGACCTCTGTAACTTCGGCAAGCATCCTCACGATTGACGATGTAATGCTTGGTCAGTTCAACATCTTTAACTCGGAGTGTCCTAACAAGGAAGTTCCGCTAAAGGCTGTTCTTTCTCACCGTGGTCATTACAACATCAAGAAGGAGATCATTCAGTCTGGTGCTTCTGTATGGAGCAACCAGAGCTACCTAGAAGTATTGGGTGGCACTCCTCAAGTGAACTGCTACGTTGGTTCACTTCTGGGGTCGATTGACTTCTACGCTACTTCTGGCCATGCAACATCGTCTTCTGACACTGTTCAGGCTATCTTCCACCCAATGTGGGCGTTTGCAGGATTCTTCGCTCCAGCTCCAGTGACATGGGTCAAGGAGAAGGGCGCTGAAGGCTTCTACACTGAGTATGCTACATACTTCTTCTATGACGTACTTGAGTTTAACGACCTCTGTGGCGTTAAGCTCTTGAGCGATACCTAATATGAGTTAGGCTTAGGGGGGTGGGGGACAGGAAACTGTATCCTCACCCCCTTTTTTTATTGGAGTTAAGCAACTCATGAAGCAAGAAGTCTATAAGACAATCGTTCAGCCCAAGGAAGAAACAGTAAAGTATCTTACTGGCTGGAGGCGGCCTACATACGCCTATGTCCTTTTTGAGACTAAGGAGTGGCACCTTCTAGGGGACGGCGAGCGTCGTCTTGGAACAGGTCTTATGACCCTTAACGCCGAGAGCCGCCCAGAGATCTCCCATCATGTGGATTTATACCTCCAGAAGGGCTTTAAGATTCTGGATTACGGTAACTTCCCCAAGTTCAGTGATCAATCACCATCCAGAGCTGCAAAAGCTCGTCATTACTCGCAAGGTTCGGGCATTAACCCATGGGATGCATTAGAGAAGTTCGTAAGGGGCAAAATGGCCAGTGAGATTGGCTGGGACGAGCAGAAGGCTCAGTACGAGGGCGAGTTAAACGTGCTCAAGAAGAAGTTAGCCGAAGAGCAAAAGAAGCTCGAAATTAAACAGGCAATTCAGAAGAAGGACTAATATGGCGATATTCATTAGGAAGGATAGGCTGGGATCAAGTCCTCCTCCAAGACCAGGACCTCGCGGAAGGACCACTATGAACACCATAGAGAGTCTTCCAGCCTTTCAGGCGCTACAGAGCTCCTATGCCCAGGCCAAAGAAGTTCGTAAGGAGGCCATGAAGGATAAGTGGGAGTCGAATGCTGAGGTGCAGCGCTGGAGAACCCAGATGACTCCAGAAGAGCGCACGAGGGACGCAATTGAGCGCATGATACCAACGACCAAGGAGGTGTTGAAGATGCGTAATGGCGGCAAGGACGTGTCTCACGAAGAGGGGCGTGCAAAGGCCATAGAGATTGCCCAAAAGTCAGACAGGCAGAAGAAGGATGGGCCTGATGGATCAGAAGGATAGGTACTGCATGGAGGTGTGCGGCGGCAAGTGCTGCACCCTTTACCCTCTTGGTGAAGAGCCTGTTAGATGTTCTAAGCAGGACGACAAGGGATCGTGTAGTATTTATAGTATTCGATACTCCTCGCCCCTATTGGAGATGGACTTGGTGCAGGTTGGTGCCTGGAAAGACAGGAAGGGTATCGAAAGGCCGTTTGTTTGCGGTCATATTACAGCGATCATCGCCCAGGGGCATCTGCCTAAGCATATTGCAGATGTTTGTTGTTATGCTCATCCTGAACTATTAGAGGCTATGGAGGAACCATGCGATACAAAGTAAACTTACAGAGTGACAAGATGACCGAGCGGCAGGTGAGGGATAGCATTGAAAAAGCCTCTCAGACCGCTAGGAACGTAGCTCAGAGGCGTGGCGAGGGCGATAAGAGCCAAGATTCATTCCGTAGGGACATGGAGAAAAACGCCGAACGAGATAAAAAGGACGGTAAGATATAATGGGATATCCATTCGGCCAGAACATTACATACTGGTTCTATCCGTTGTTGGACAATGATACCGCAAGTATTCCTGCGGCTGTTACCTCCCAAACTCCTGAAATCCATATCTTTAATGAATCAGCCCCATCGCGGTCTAATGCGCTTTCTGGCTCTGGCAGCCTAGACTCTATAACTTCTTGGGTCTGGTATCCCTCTAAGAAGGCATGGAGCTTTACGATTCCAGCGATTGCCGATCCTTTTCCTGATAGTAACATCCCAACAAGGACCTATTGGATTGCTCTAAACTTTATTCTTCAGGCTTCTGGACAGACTCAGACTGTAATTAAACCCTTACAGCTAGAGAGGGTTGTCGGCCATGATAAGGTGGTATCCGTTACTGAGGAGAACCTCCGAGCATACTTCCCTCAGGTTGATGCCTACTCTTCGGACGTGCAGCGGAAGGCTTATATCTCTCAGGCTATTGAGGAGATTAAGGGCGAGTTGCGTTCTAAGGGCTACGAATGGGCAAAGATTACCCGTGCCGACCGCCTGGATCTTTGCGTCACCTACAAGGCGCTATCACTAATTATGTTGGGGCAAATTCAAGAATCATCGGACAAGTTCTCTATTAAGTTTCAGGAGTATAAGTCCAATTTTCGAGCCAATCTGGATAGTCTCAAGGTTGAGTATCAGCAGATGGAAGCTGGAATAATAGAGACTGCCAGGGGTACGGCTACCATTTTTATAACTAGGTAGTCATGAGCACCTCAGAAGATGTAAGAACTGCATGGCAGGATAAAGTCCTAGAGCATAAAGACGTCAAGGCAATGACTTCTAGGACCTTCCTATATGATGTTAGTGTAGACAGTGCGTTTGACGTGGCGAGCCTTTATCACCAGGCGTCTGGCAGGTATCCAACCATCAACTTCTTCCTATGTTTAGTAAGGCGTCAGCACGAGCCTTTAATCATGGGAAATACTAGGTACACTTTCCAGGTGCAATTGCAGTACTATCTTCAACAGGAGGAGAGTTCCTCCAACACTTACAACATGCTGGTAGATCGGCTTGAAACAGTGGATAGTCTTGTTAGGACAGAACTAACAGGCAATTGGGATGATACTGTTGATTTTTACAATGGTGGAGCCCCACAGGATATTTCAGTAGTGACCATTGATGATAAGGCTTGCTGGAGAGGTAGCTTTACATATATTGGAACAAAAACTATTTAGTATGGAGATTTAAATTTTATGGCAAGTATTTCGGGAGCACAAACCAAGGCTGGCATTAAGATCGCCTCCACTTGGGGAACGGCAGTCGCTTGCGGAGCTACTAATAGCTTTGCTGGTGAGATTTCACCTAGCTTTAACGTATCAGAGATTGTTTCGCGACAAATTGGTTCGGGAGCATACATGCTTTCAACTGCTACTCGCGGCTCAGTAATTCCTACAGTTTCTTTGACAGCAGACCTTGGGTATCGCAATAACTGCGATATTCTCTTGGCTCAGTTCATGGGAACTTCTGGTGTACCAACAGAGGTTACGGTTGGCCAAGGTGATTACAAGCACGTTATTACATTTAACAGCACACTCAATGCCAAGTTTGTAACTTTGGCATTTGAGACAACTTCAACAACGGTAATGGAGTTCCCGACCTCTGCGGTTCAGTCGATTGGTATCGCGACTACTTCCGTACCAGGCTATATAGACTTCACAGCGGCGCTTCTATCGAACACTGTTGAGCTTTCGTCAGCGGTTAATACCAATGCAACGCTTGCCAACTGTACGTTCTCTGAGGGCACTCCTGAGCTTGTAGCGGTTGATTTGGTGGACAAGTTCCGCACGAACGCGCAGTCAGGCTCGGCGGTAGCTGGTGGAGATCAGTACAACATTACTGGCTTTAAATTCTCCCTGAATCGTCCACAGGATATTAAACCTGAGATTAAGGGGTCTGCTGGTAACTCAGCGCCTCTTAGCTCGAATCTGTTTGACGGAACTCTAAGTCTGGAGGTTAAGGAGCTGGCTGACCATGCTTACTATACCATCTGGAGTGCAGAGACTGCTCGCAAGGCTCTTATTGAGATTGAAGGTACGCAGATTGGATCGGGAGCCAATAAGAGGTTCTCGATCTATCTTCCTCGTATGCTTCTTATTACTGAGCCACAGTACAATCTGACAGATCAGGGCACAAACGCTGTTTCGCTAGAGTTCCGACTCCTCAAGGCGGCTTCGGCTCCTACTGGCATGACTGGTAGCACCTACCCTTACTTTGAGATTGTAAACACTCTTACTACTTCGCTTCTAGCGTAGTAGTGTGTTGTTAGTGGTTTTAGGGGGGATAGCTCAGAAGTCTTGAGCTATCCCCTTTTTAGTTCATACTGCCGCCAGGGAATACTCCCACTGGTATAGGATATAGAACTATGATTATTGACTGCGATTTAGTCGTTAAGGTCGGAGATGGCACTGCCACATTCGAAGAGCCAACGCTGCGAGACTGGGCGGTTCTAGTCGATATGGAGAAGAAAACACTTGAGCAGCAAGCGGAGCTCCTACTCCCCAAGCTCAAGGAGCTTCAAGGATTCTCCTATAAGGACGGCACTCTTGTAACTGTAGAGGATCTGAAGGGCAAGAAGTTCTCTGCTAAGTTCTTCCTACAGCTGCTTACTGCCTGGACCAGAGCTGTCGTTGATGGCATTCGGGGAGAATCAGAGGAAAAAAAAGAGCAACTAATCGTGAATTAGTTAGGCTGTTAAGGTACAGGCTTTTTGAGCCTGGCCTTAACTGCGCCAATTGCCACGTTCTTTACGTCAACAACAACAAGAAGCCAGCGTGTCTATCCAACCTATGCCCCATCGTTGAGATAGCTGGAAACCGTCGTCTTAATAGGCTGGTCGATGCCTTCATCCAAGTGGAAGTTCTTTCCATGACGCCTGGCTACGCAAGTTTTCAGGATAAGCTACTAAAAGAAAGCGGTTTATCTGACGAGTCATCAGAAACTATCTTGGAGATGAGGACCATTCTATCGGAATATAGGGAGTGGACCTCTAAGCGAAGCATAAAGAAGAAATAGATGGCGCGCGATGGGCGGGCCCCACCGACTTCTAAGCGAAGCATAAAGAAGAAATAGATGGCTGGATTTGACGATTCAAACGACATTAAAATTAACGTCACCCTCGATACTGCGGCTGCCGTTAAGGCCGCTGAAGATCTCAAGACTGCCATCGAAAATAGCCTTAAATCTACAGAGACTCAATTTAAGAAAATCGAAACAGCCGTTAAAGACCTAAGCTCTAAAATAGCAAAGGAAGCCAAGGGCGCTGGGCAAGCGCAGGTTGCAGTCTTAGATAAGACCGTGGCTGCCACATTGACTGCGGCTGATAAGATAGCAAAGATTACAGCAGATGCAGCAGCGAAGAAGGTTCGTGAGGAGCAAAAGGCTCAGGCGCTGATTCTAGATGCTCAAAAAGTTGCAGCAAGGCAAGCAGAGATTATTGCCAGAGACGCTGCAAGCAAAGATAGAACTCGACGCACAGAGTTGCTAAAGGAAGTTGCTCAACTCAATTTAGAACGCGCAAAAGTCATGAAGACCCCTCGCGCAAAAGCGCCACCTGGGCTTGATGACATAGGGGGTAGCGGCAAGGTTCTTGAAGCCCTTGGAGGTATTGCTTTATCTCTTGGTAATCGCTTTGGGTTTCTTACATTAAATGCGACTCAGGCGTTTAAGGTGCTTAGTGCCCTTGGAGCACCAGGGCTCTTTGTCGGTGGTTTAGTTGGATTAAAATTAGCCGCTGACAAAGCCAGCGAAGCGATAGATAAACTAGCCCTAGAAGCAAATAAGTTAGAAGGCTTGAAGACTGGTTTTCAAACTCTCCAGAAGTCTATAGGTCAATCTCCAACAGCCGCCATAGAAGCGCTTAGAAAGGCAACCCAAGGGCTTATTAGCGATACGGATCTTTATGTACGCTCAAACCAAGCGGTATTACTTGGGGTGCCTACGGGCATTTTCAACGAGGCTGCGGCAGCGGCGGTTAAGCTCGGAAGAGCAATGGGCATTGACGCAGCATTTGGTCTTGAGTCTCTATCACTCGGCCTTGGTCGTCAGTCGCGTCTATACCTCGACAACCTTGGTATAATAGTCAGCGCCGAAGAAGCTCAACGCAAGTTTGGCGCAGCCGTAGGAAAGAGCGCTGCCGATCTTGATGACGCAGAGAGAAAAGCAGCATTTTTTGCCGAAGCTCTTTTTAAGATCAAGCAGCGAGCCGATGAGCTTCCAGATCCTTTAGATACTGTAGGTACTGCACAAACAAAATTAAATGTAGCTCAAGATAATGCTAACAGACTTTTTCTTGAGGCTTTTAATAATACCTCTAACCTTACTAATCAGTACAAGAATCAAGCGGCAATAGTAGAAATCAATGCTAAAAACGCTCAAATCTATGGAGCAGCTCTCGGAGAACTTGGAGCAGTGGCCAAGTTTACTTCGAATGTGTTTGATCTTTTAGGGGCTGGGATTAAGACTGGAGCTGCACAAGCTCTTGATCTCTTATTCAGATTGTCCCCTCAAAAGCAATTTGAAGATTTAACTGAGAAAATAAAGGGTACCCAAGGGCAAATTGATTACTTTACTAAGCGTTTAGCCGAAAGTAGCAAAGAGGGCAGCAAATTTGCGGCACAAAGTGGACAGAACCAGGCATACATTGACCACTTCACTCGCTCGCTCGAAGAAGACAATAAAGCGCTTGAAAAGTTAAAAACTAATTTAGGTCTTATTGATAGTCAGAATATCAGGATTAACATTGAACTTATTGGGGTAGAGACAGCTCAAGAGAATATTAAGAATCTATTTGCAGATCTTAAAACAAAGGCGGAGCAGGATGCTGGCGTCTTTAAAGTCCCAGGGCTTTCTGACGCTGGATCTGCTGACATATTCAATCAATACAAAGCAGCCAAGGAGGAGTTTGATAACAGTTTAAATAAGACAGAGGCGCTTGATAAGTTTAAGTCAAAGATAGGCGAGCTAGAAGATGCCATAGCAGGTGCTCCGATTAGAGATGCGACAAAAGAGCTGGCCACTGGAATGGCCGAGCTCGCCAAGGCAACTAATGCTGGAGACTTCTCAAAAGCTGCTCAAGTATTTGGGACCCTTGGTGGATCGTTACAGAAAGTAAATGACGCCTCAAATGCTGCCAAGGTAGGGACAAAAGCTCTTACTAGTCTCTTTCAGGGTGCTGAAAAGGCAGTAGCAGAGAAGACTAAGACCCAACAGAAGGATACCAAAGACACCATTTCTGGCATAAAGAAACAAGAAAAAGAGTACGAGAATTTCGTCAAATCCCTTCGCCGATCCCTTGGAAATGCAATACCAAAGAACTTCCAGAAAGAGCTTATAGACACATTTAATAAAGGAGGTCTGAGCGCAGAACAATTTCAAAAAGCTATTATAGATATAGGAAAAAGAGCCAAGGCCGCTGGCGTTGACATGGGGGCTTTTAGTAAAGAGATCGCCGATCTCCAGAAGCTCGCGGACAAGGGCGTTGAGATTAAGGTTAATGCTGATACTTCACAGGTAAACGCAGATATTCAAGATGCCTTGAAAAATGCTCAATCTGGTGCCTTGAAAAATGTTCGATCTGGGATGCCTAATATCAGTGAGTTGATTTTCGGCAAAGATCCAAGCGGCAAGGCATCGGGAGGTGGATTTTTTGGCTTTGATCTTGGCGGACAAATTTCCAAAGAGATTGAATCTGGGGTTGCGACGGGTACGAGCGTTGAAGCGCTTGCGGGTGCTCAGGCATCTATAGCGAATGCGGTAGCTAGCGCTTTTTCCTTAGCCGTAGATTTAGCATTTACAGAGGGCATAACTAGCGAGAATGCTGGACAACTTGGAGAACAAATTGGGGGGGCACTTTTCGGACAGCTAGG
>SESD01001360.1_pt1 | contig 13601 bp, 9 predicted proteins | sample 3171411 | NCBI WGS metagenome assembly SESD01 (sample SAMN06051880, study PRJNA518727) | freshwater metagenome | biome: subpolar coniferous forest; feature: holomictic lake; material: water; isolation source: holomictic Lake 442, 16.5 m depth | place: Canada: near Kenora, Ontario | collected...
GTGGCGTTGACATCCTTGACTCTATTCGACCACAACTGATACGTATCTGCGCCACCGTAATGGATGAAGGTATTGCAGCATGGCCAATTCCAGAGCGAAACGAATTAGGTTTTTACGGGGCATGGCGAGCTACCATTAACTACGATGTAAACCCGTTTTTACACGAACTGCCTGACTGGCAACACATCATCAATGAACTACCTGAAGATGCCATTGATACGATTATCCTGCAATTAACCCAACTAGAAATTCCTAAAAACCACTGGATAGGCTATTTACGAAGACTCGCCCTTGAACTACCCGGTTGGTCTGGCCTTATTAACTGGCGGCAACACCACCCCCACTACATTACAAACAAAGATGCGTCACCTAAACTGGTTGATTATCTTGCTATTCGCCTTACCCTGGATCGCTTATGGCTAAACCAAATTTGCATGGATATCTGGAAAACGCCAGCAAAAACCAGTTCACTACGCGCCTATTTACGTAAAAATCTTGCAGAGTTCACGGTACGCCGTTATCTTTACCAAGGTGATTTACCCGAATATCTCACCCAACTTGCTGAATCGTTAACTATCTCAGCAGACCCCGATCGACAAAACCGTGCCGATTGGCAACAACTGGCTGACTTGATTTGGACTTGGCAGTGCAGCCCTATGGCTGAACAAAACAAAAAACATACCGCTCATAATAGTGGCTGGCGCTTATTTCGTTTATGCCAGCATTTAGGACTCACTGCGACTCAGCTACAAACAGCTACAAAAGATGATCTGCTCACGTTGCTAAACGTACTGGACGATTTTAATGTCACTGAACGTTGTAAAATCTGGCTTTACGCCTATGAAATAAATTATCGTGACAGCTTGTTTCAAGCCCTAAAAGCCAACCATCATCGTGGACGCTGGGCAAAACGAGAACATCGACCCGATGCCCAACTCATATTTTGTATGGATGATCGAGAAGAAAGCTTTCGTCGCCATCTTGAAGAATTCAACCCTCATATTGAAACACTGGGGGCGGCTGGTTTTTTTGGTATAGCGATGAACTACCAAGGCCTGAATGATGATAAATTCACGCCTTTATGTCCGGTAGTGGTCACACCCGCTCATAATATCCATGAAGTCCCGCAAACGACTAATGCCCAAACACTAAGCCATTACCGCCGCACCCGCAAAATTAAGCAAGGACTTGCAAACTCACTGCATAATGGATTACGCCGTAACCTATTTTTATCAAATCTGATTATTAATGCGATAGCCCCCCTGTCACTTATTGGAACACTCACAAAAACACTCCTACCCCGTCGCCAACACCAATTATTATCATGCCTATCGAGAGGAATAACCCCTTCATTCCCTACACAACTCAATATCACTGCTGGTAAAGACTCGCGGAGCGCTTCTCCAGAACGCCCTCAACAGGGCTTCACCACTATTGAACAAGCCAATCGGGTTGCAGGCTTTTTAAAAAACGTAGGGCTAACCAGTGGCTTTTCAAACTTAGTCGTCTTAATGGGCCATGGTTCTATCAGTCAGAATAACCCCCACTTAGCCGCTTATGATTGTGGCGCCTGTGGCGGTCAACACGGTGGCCCCAATGCTCGGGCTTTTGCAGCGATGGCTAACCGTCACGCAGTACGCCAACTTTTAATCGAACAAAGTATTACTATTCCCGATGACACCTGGTTTATAGGCGCAGAACACAACACCTGTAGTGAAGCCATTACCTGGTACGATTTACCGGACATGCCATCAGCACAACAGCCTCGTTTTGATCTACTGAAACAAGCTTTACACCATACTCAAAAGATGTCTGCACACGAACGCTGCCGAAGACTCGCCTCTGCCCCCAAGAACCCAACGCCTCAGGAAGCCTTAGCTCATATTGAGGAACGCTCTGTTGATTTCTCACAAGCCCGTCCAGAATTGGGACACGCCACCAATGCTGCCGCTCTTGTGGGTAGACGGTCACTCACACAGGGGGCATTTTTTGATCGCCGCCTCTTTTTAATCTCCTATGATCCCACCCAAGACCCTGATGGAAAAATACTTGAAGGTATTTTGCTTGCAGTAGGGCCTGTTGGTGCCGGTATTAACCTGGAATACTACTTTTCAACTGTTAATAATGAACGTTTAGGATGTGGCTCTAAAGTACCTCATAATATCACTGGCTTTTTTGGCGTCATGGAAGGTGCTAGCAGTGATTTACGCACGGGCCTACCTCAGCAAATGGTTGAAATTCATGAAGCTATGCGTTTACAACTGATCGTGGAAGCCAAAACATCTGTACTGGAACGGATTTATGCTGAACAAGCCAGCTTACGAGAACTGATCTCTGGAGGTTGGTTGCACTTAAGCGCTAAAGATCCAGACAGTGATGAACTTTTTATATTTGAACCCAACACCGGCTTTGTGCGTTGGCAAGCTACTCACAAAGACATCCAAACTTACGATAGTTCACCTGGTTATTACCAAAATCATACGTTACCCATTGCGCCAGTGCTGATAAAACAGCCAGAACCAGGAGGTCTTTAAAAGATGAATAGCCTAGTCATTTTAATTCCTTTACTGCCTTTTATCGCTGCACTCATCATTGGCATAGGCCAATTAAGCGGCTTACTGCGTGGCGAAGCCAGTGAATGCACGACAGCACTCATTGCTCTGTGGACCTGCAGCATGTCTTGCTTACTCGCCTTTACCTTACTAGGCACAGACCTACTTCATAAAAACGCTAGCAGTTTCCTGCTAGGGCAATGGCTATCCAGTGAAACCCTAAACATTGACATCAACTTTATTACCCATGGTTTTAGCCTCGTCTTAGCCGCCCTATTCTCATTGCTCCTGGTGATCATCCTCCGTTTTTCTATCAATTACATGCATAGAGAAATAGGCTTCCACCGATTTTTCTTCGTGTTAACATTGTTCGCTTCAGCCATTCAGTTACTGGTTCTATCAGGCAACACAGTCGGCACTTTTTGTGGTTGGGAAATCGCAGGACTGTGCTCTTATCTATTAATTCTCTACACCTATAACAGACCTGTTGCCGCCCTTAATGCGACCCATGTCTTCGTCACTAATCGGATCGGTGATGCCAGCTTCATATTAGGCATTAGCTTAAGCTATACATGGGCTGAAACAACAAACTGGCTAAACTTAAGGACAATCGCTGCACAACTCAGCACCGGTGAAGCCACAGGCATTGCCATCAGCTTTACTATTGCCGCGTTTGCAAAATCGGCTCAACTCCCATTTACCCCTTGGCTGGCCCGTGCAATGGAAGGCCCAACCCCTTCAAGTACTTTATTTTATGGCGCCGTCATGATTCATTCAGGTGTCTATTTAGTCTGTCTCTTAGAGCCTGTTTTTGATAAAGCCCCCCTAGCAATGGCGTTACTCGTTTTCATTGGTGGACTTACCGCCTTATATAGTTATTTAGTCGGACTGACCCAAACAGATGTGAAAAGCTCTTTAGTCTATGCAACCTCGGGGCAACTCGGACTACTATTTCTTGAATGTGGCTTAGGCTTCTGGCAATTCGCAAAATGGCACCTTTGTGCCCATGCCATCATTCGAACCTATTCGTTCTTGACGGCGCCCTCATTAATGCATAATGTCTATGAGAACCCACAAACCCCTGTGAGCCCTACTCTCGCAAAACAACGTTGGGCATACACGGCTTCATTACAAAGATTCTGGTTAGATCAACTCACAGACTGGACCTTAATTAGACCTATTCGCCGACTGGCACACGATTTACATTACTTTGATGATCATATCGTTGATCAACTGACAGGCATACCCACACCCGCCATTAACTCAATTTCCTCCTTGGCCGAACTGGAAGAAAAACTCATTGGTGCGCACCTGGACAACCATAACGTTCAATTTTCTTATAGTAGTGGCGTTGTAGGTAAAATCACCGAGCTATTTGCCGGTCACACACATTGGTTTGAAGACCGTTTTGTCTTAGGTGGGTTAGGCAAAGGCACCATTAACGTAGGTCGCAAATTAGGACAAGGTGCAAATAAAATTGAACTGCTAGTCTTAAGACCCCGTTATCTTGTGATATTTGTATTAGTCACCTTGTCACTAGCCTTTTGAGATTCTAATGGATACCCCAATTACCTATTGGTTCGAGACCCTCCCGTTTCCAATACTAACCACCTTGACACTGGTACCTCTTGCCAGTATGGCCGCCATTTTACTGTCCAGAACATTAACCACTGCTCTGCGCTTTGGCTTTGCCGGCACCCTGATAACAGCTTTACTCAGCTTATATCTACTGACTATTTTTAATACCGGCAATCCTAATATTCAATTAGTAGAAAAAGCCCATTTTGCCTGGTTAAGTTACTGTGTTGGCATTGATGGCGCCAATATTTTATTTATTCCCTTAACAGCCACCTTAACGTTACTCGCCTTAATCTATACCTTAATTACCCGGCATGTCACCGATCGCTTATTCATCGCCTGCCTACTGGGTTACGAAGGCATCCTGATTGGCGCCTTTACTGCGCTCAATTTGATGCAATTCTGGTTCTGGTGCGTGTTAGAACTTATTCCCTTAATTTTATTAACCCGCCATGCAGGAACCGGACATAACAGAGGCTGGACCATTACCCTGTTAATGCAATATTGGGGCAGTGGTTTATTAATGACCTTAGCGGGCTTTTTATTACTCGCTTTTGGCTTGATTGACTCTGCACATCCACTCACCTTCGACTGGCTGACACTCAAACAAAATAACGCCTATTTACATGACGAGGTCTTAATCTTTGTCCTGTTATTCTTTGGCTTTGCTATCAGAATGCCTCTATTTCCCTTCCACGGCTGGTTACCACTGCTGGCTGAACAAGGTACTGTAGCCAGTGGCACTATTTTCATCGTTGGCTTAAAGCTAGGCATTTATGCCGTGATTCGCTTTATATTACCTTTAGTCCCAGGCGTCGCAGAACAATGGACGCAATTTGTGCTAACCTTAAGTTTAATCAGCATTTTTTATGGTGCAGCACTGGCACTCATGCAGATTAATATCCGTCGGTTACTGGCATTTTCAGTACTCAGTCATACCGGCATGTTGGTCATTGGCATTTTCTGCTTTAATGAGTTTGGTCTAGAAGGCAGTCTCTTACTGTCCATTGCTTATGGCTTGGCCACTGCCGGCATGTTATTCAGCGTGGGCTTAATTTATGAACGTACCCGGACCGCCTATATCCCTCGGCTGGGCGGCCTCTTTGACACCAACTCCACCATCGCGCTACTTTTTTTAATCTCCGCACTCAGTACTATGGTCATGCCCGGCACACCTGGTTATGACGCAGCGCATTTACTCATCGAAGGTGTTATTGAAGAAGACGGCTGGCTATTAGCCATTGCCATTTTAATGGGTAACGTACTGGCTGCAGCCTTCTTACTACGCGCTTTTCAACAAATATTTATAGCCTCTCCTAAACGCACACAACAACCTTATAGCTCTAGCCATCACCCTATTAGAGCAGAACGGATCATTGCCCTGGTGATTTGTGGCTTACTGATCATTACCGGTTTTTACTCAACACCCTGGCTCAACTTTATTGACCAGGAGGCCACCGATATAGGTGCCCATTACCCGATACACAGTTCTCAGCAAGAAGAACATCTCTCTAAATCCATTAACAAAACCATTAAGGCTAACGAGCATGAGTAACGCTGCTTTTCCACTGCTTAGCCTGATTATTCTATGGCCAATAGTAGGTGCTTTGATCATCGGCTTAGCGCCTAAACAAATACCTGCAAAAAACATAGCCTTGGTGATAGCTAGTATTGAATTAGTCCTGACTGGACTGGCCTTCCTATTATTTAATCCCACTGATGGAGCGCACTTTCAGTTAATAGAACAACATCCCTGGATACCCCGATTACACAGTGAATACTTAATGGGTGTTGATGGTATTTCGGTCTTATTTCTACCCATGACGGCTCTCTTAACACTCAGTGCAATCATTGCCTCATGGAACTCGGTACAGCATTTACAACGCCTGCATTTTGCCCTGTTATTACTCTTGGAAGGAATCACTCTAGGGGTATTTTCTGCATTGGACCTGCTGTTATTCTTTTTATTCTGGGAGCTGACCCTACCCCCACTCTTCTTTTTAATCGGCTTATGGGGTATTGGTCCGAAGAGACGCAACGCAGCCATGAAATACACTCTATTCATGCTGTTTGGTGGCGTACCGTTATTATTTGCTATCCTCTTACTCGCGATGAATCACGTAACGGCTGTGAGTGGCTCACTCCCTGATGACCTGAGTTTTAACCTCTTGGTACTCATGGAAACACCTTTAGCCAATCCTCTGCAACTGATTGTCTTTGTCTTATTGTTATTAGGCTTTTCTGCTAAAGCGCCTTTAGTGCCTTTCCATACCTGGTTACCTACCGCCACGATGGAAGGCCCAACCCAAGTGACCGCACTTTTAATCGGCCTAAAACTCGGACTCTATGGCATACTGAGGTTTACACTGCCTTTAGCGCCCTCAGCCGCTGTTGAATACAGTTGGACACTGGGTATTTTAGGCGCCATTACACTTATTTATGGCGCGTTAATTGCCTTACAACAAACCAATTTGAGACGCTTACTGGCTTATGCCAGTATCAGTCACGTTGGCCTGGTCCTGATCGGTATTGCCTCGTTAACCCAGCAAGGCCTGCAAGGCGCCTTATTTCAACTATTCAACTTTACCCTGATTTCCAGCTCGCTTATGTTGATCGCTGGTTTTATACAACAACGTACTGGCAGTAATGAAGCCATTCATTTAGGTGGCTTAGCAAAAGTAGCCCCCCGTTTAACCAGCTTTTATTTTCTATTCATGTTAGCATCAATAGGTCTACCAGGAACCAGTGGCTTTCCTGCTGAATTATTATTAATTCTGGGCGGCTTAACCGCACATCATAGTCTGGGGTTTTCTGCACTGGCGGGCGCAATATTAAGTGCTGCCTATATGTTATCATTTACGCGTAAAGCTTTTTTGGGACCCATTACCCAAGTAAGTCTTAACGCCATACACGATCTACGTCCGCGTGAAATCGCATTACTATGCATTCCCGCATTATTAGTATTAGCCCTTGGCTTTTTACCCAATCGCTTACTTAAGACGAATCAAATGGCCGCAGAAGCCTGGCTATCTCGTATACTTGAGCAACCGGTCTTAGAACACAATGAGTTTATCCAATTATCAACACCTGAAAGAGTCTAGATTTAAACCTTTATATCATTACCCCTTAGGAGATTTGTATGAACACCCCCATTGAAGCTCGCCCACCCTTTCCACCTTTTAGCTGTGAAATGGCCGTCCAAAAAGTCCGTATGGCTGAGAATGCGTGGAACAATCAAGATCCACAACGCATCGCGCTAGCTTATACTAGCGACAGCGAATGGCGCAACCGTAATGAGTTCCCTAAAGGTCGCATACAAATCATTGAATTTCTAACCCGTAAATGGTCACAAGAACTAGACTACCGGTTAATAAAAGAGCTTTGGGCTTTTAATAACAACCGCATCGCCGTACGTTTTGCTTACGAATGGCATAATGCCAATCAAGAATGGTTTCGCTCTTATGGCAATGAAAACTGGGAATTCGACAACCAAGGTTTAATGCAGCGCCGCTATGCCAGCATCAATGATTTACCCATTCAGGAAACAGACCGAAAACTGATCTGGCCCCAAGGCCCCCGTCCAGATGATTATCCTAGCTTGACTGAACTAGGGCTTTGAGTGCTTAGATAAGACACTAATAAACCACCCCTTACTATTTTGGAGTAAAACAGCTTTAGCTGTTTTTACAGGCAATAGCTGAAGCGATTGCACTCCCGTTTTTTTAACAACTTGCGCTTAACTTAACTGTTTTATTTTTGCGAGTGACCTAAAGCTCAAAGAGCTTCGACTCTATATTAAAAGGAAATACAAATGACGATTAAGGATTGGCCCGCAGAAGATCGACCGAGAGAAAAGCTTTTACTTCGTGGCTCAGCCTCATTAACGGATGCCGAACTACTCGCTATATTTTTACGCACCGGCACGATAGGCAAAACAGCCGTTGATCTAGCCCGTGACTTACTCACTAACTTTGGCTCTTTAAAAGCACTACTGGATGCTGATCAAGAACATTTTTGTTTAGCTCACGGCTTGGGCAGCGCTAAATATGCACAACTTCAAGCCGTCATGGAAATGGCTAAACGGCATTTCAAAGAAATTATCCAGCGGGGCAATGCACTCACCAGCCCAGAAATAACCCGCGCTTATTTAAGCGCCCAGTTACGTGGCTACAGTTATGAAGTCTTTGCCTGTTTGTTTTTAGACAATCAACACCGTGTCATTCAACTGGATGAACTCTTCAGAGGCACTATCGATGGCGCCAGCGTATACCCTAGAGAAGTCGTCAAACAAGCCTTACATCATAATGCGGCTGCCGTTATCTTTGCCCACAACCATCCGTCAGGCGTTACAGAACCCAGTCAGGCTGACAAACAAATCACCGAGAAACTAAAGAAAGCCTTAGACCTGTTCGATATCAGAGTACTGGATCATTTTATTATTGGTGATGGTGAACCTTATTCGTTTGCCGAACACGGCCTGATTTAATGAGACCGATATAAAGCTATCCTCCATTGCCATTTATTTTCTTAAAATGCTTTTGCATAATCTTCAGCAAATTAGTCACTTGAGATTGTGCTATATTGTCACCAATGAGATGCTTTAAAGCACTACCAAAGCCACTGACTTGATCAGTAAATGTCCGATTGGTATAAAAAACTAAAGAGCCTTGCTTATAAGGCAGACAGATAATAGTCAGTTGATTGGCGTTAAAAGAATGTCCTGCATAAAATTGGCGAATAAGAATTAACTCCCCCTGGGCTTCGCTCAACATCAAACGATGCGTAAGAATTGCAGTTGCCCTGCTCTGAACCAACCGATTACTCCAGTTATAGAAATCTTCGACACCTTTGGGTAACGGCATATCAGGGTAGTTAAGCCAGGCATTAAATAACTCTGGAAAATAGGGCTTCAGAAGATCATGCTCTAATCCAGCAGCTTGTAAATCTACTCCTGGATTAACAAGCGTATTATTTCCACGATCATAAGGCGCTATCCCTTTTATGCCATTCTTTCGATAAGACTGCCAGCGCTGCCATAAGATTTGCCTATACAGTTTCGATGCCCTATCAGGCTGATTAGATTCCTGCGTACGTATTAAATCAAACTCCTGTGTCGATAAATTAAATTGACTGCCAGGTGTTGCCTCTAAAAATTCAGCTTCCTCATCACTTCCAGCTTTAACACTGAATCTCTTAAACGCCTCCTGATTTGCCTGTAACGGAATAAAACCAGCCGAAATAACCAATGGATCTATGGAAGCCAAGCTATCTTTTTTAAATAACCCACTGACTTGAGTAGGTGTCGCCGGCAAATATATAACCACACCGGAGGTGAGCTCCATTTCTCCACTGCTTTCAACATTAAACAAAACAATATCGCCCTGATCTAAACGCTTAAGGTCTTGTTGATTAACAGCCAACTGCTCAAGTAATGCCTGAGAAGATGGCATCTGTGCGTAAACCTTGGCGCAACTGAGGCTAACAGATAAACATAACAATAATTTAAACCCAACTATCAAAGCGGTTTTAAGGGGCTGAAGCATCATAATCAATCAATAAATTTTTAAGGGTTGAACTTAAATATAAATATAAAAGTCATATAGTTTTTATGTGCATTATTGTAGTGTTATCGCCCTTTTTGGGCTAATATAAAAATCATGCCGCTATTTAGTTCTACCCTTTTGGATCTCATTAATGCCTTTTAAGCTTTTCCTTATCAGTACCGTATTCTCTTTAACCGTAGGCTGTAGCACTTTAGGTAAATTCAATCCCAGCGATACACTCGCTAATGATGCTGTTAATATGAAAATGGGAGACTTAGCGGGTCCCGGCTCACAAAACGTTATCTCCACGCGCATGAACATCACTCATCAAGGTGAGAACCTGTCAGTGACCTTGTATCAACCCGCACAGACATCATCACAAACACCCGCCATTGTATTCTTACCGGGCCGGATGGCCACAGATGATCAATATGAGAGTTATGCACGCGCCTTGGCTTCTAGAGGTTTTATCGTTGCTGTGCATGGCTGGTATTCACTGTTAACCACTGACCTTGAATTGGCTCACCAAGCGCAGGTCATCGCCGAATGGTTAGTCGCTACCCAAGGAGTTGATGCTCAAAAGATTGGTGTAGCAGGACATTCCATGGGGGCTAAGGATGCGGTATTGGCTGCCAGCAAGTACGGAACATTTAACAGTGTGGTGGCGATTGATCCTGATGATAATGGTAACGTGTCTGTAGTGCGCGGTTATACCGCCTCATTGCGGGTCCCGTTATTATTGATTGGGGCAGAAGTTGCCTGGCAAGCCGCCAGTGTTTGCGCACCTAAAGAAAAAAACTACCAGCGCTTCTTTGAACAAGCACCTGCCGGGACTATTGAGTTAACGCTACGAGATGCGGATCATGTGCAGATGCTAGATGATCCTGAGCGCTTCGGCTATGGTATTTGTCGTTCGGGTACGGCTGATACACAGCAAGTCCGTATTACTAGCCGACGGGCAACGGTAGGCTTTTTTATGCAGCACTTAATGAATGGCCCCGTATTAGCAATACCCCATCCTAACGATGCATTAATCCGTGTCGCTCAAAACAACTCTATTTTAATGAAATAAGTACTGTATTATTCCGAGTTCAATGCGGTGATAATGGCTTTAGTACTGGCGTAGCCTAAATTCTTTTGAGGGAATACTATATATGACCCTTGCTGATCTGGCTGAAACTTTTCCCAGAAAGCCTCATGACCACCCAAATTATAAAAGTATTTTGATGCCTTATAAACAACCTGAGCACTAAACATTAAAAAGCCATTAACCCCTGTTATTTTACCCAGTTGTTGTTTGGGTACTGGGCCAATAGTCACAGAAGTACACCCCTCTGTTTCTAGCGTTTGTAACGCTGAAATCACTAATAATTCAGATAATCCATTAGGACTATTTTCACAAATCATGACATTATTTAATAGCCAACCCTTATCCTGTTTAAGCTCATTGAGTATCAGGCTACCCACCATTTTTCCATTCTGTTCGGCATAAAACCATCGTTTGCCTTCTCTATCTTTAAAAGGCGTAGGATGACATAAATGAATTTGCGGCCCCTTTCTGGCTTTCTGCCATGAAGTAGCCAGCTCTGTGATGGAATTTTCAATGCCATCATCAGCACCGGTGTATTCTTTAACTGTAACGCCCTTATGTTGGCAATTGTGAATCTTTTTACGTAAGGTTTTAAACTTTCCGCCCCCTTGATTCATCGGGTTATCACAGGGATTTAAATAATAGGTTGTACCAAACTCAATGATGGCAGACGATAAGTTTGGCCCCGCCCAAAGGGCGAATTCTTCAGACGCTATAATATAAACAACACCTCTATTGTGTGCCGAACAATAATGCTGAAAAGCCTGGGCTAAGGCGGGTTTATTTTCAGATGCACAGACAGGATCACCCAACACAACCGCATTATTAGCTTCTACACGATAACCAATAAGGCCAGGAATAGCCGGATCGGTAAAGATCTCACAGTCCGCATCCAAAATACCACCCGAACTTACCCCACCCCATTGCCGGACAATCTGGAGTATCGTTTGGTTATCGAATAAAAGTGCCTGGTTATTTAATGTCATGATTAAACTTCAACTATTGGTCGTCGCAAAAAATAGCTAAGCCTACACTCTGTCATAAGACACCACAACCTTAATCATTCCGTCTTCTCGTCGAATTAAGCTCCTCAATCCTAGAGCACAGAACTTAGGTTCTTTGTGCAAACCCTTTTTGTAGGCATCTTCAATTCTTACGGCATACTCATTATCAGCATTCCAGTCCTTCTCTGCTAACTCTCTTAATCGACTGACAAACTCAAGCGTCAGCTTAAACGCTTCTGTTTTGCTTTTAACCCAGCCTATCGCCGTTTCAAAGGCGTCTCGATGAATACTCACCGGAATCTTAGTTTCTATACCGTCTAAATCAGACTGTTTAACTGTGAATGAAAACAGTGACTCATCAAAATGCACAATCTCAGGGATTATCGATAATCGGAAAAAGGTATCCCGAATATTCTCAATACTGAAGTCTACAGTGGCTTGTTTAAGTAAAGTGGCCAACTGGATAAGCTCTCTTTGTAAACCAGGATCATTCTTGACCTCAAGCCAACCCAAAGGATGCAATTTAATCGTTTGGGGTAATACATCAAACTCAAAACCCCGTAAATGCGCCGCTAAAGCCAATAACAACTTTAGTTGATAGTCCGACAACTCTAAATTCAAAGGCTTTTCTTTACCCAGTACACCGGCTATTAACGGTTTATGATGATCAACAGATAATGTTAAGCCATATTTGGGCAATTGGCATAAATAAGCGCTCTTAAAACTATCCGGTAACAGCTGCAATGCCGTCTTAAGAGCGGTTCTATCATTGTCAAAATCATCGAATAACGCTTTGATATAAGCTATCTTACCGTCTGCTGTTTCACCTTTTGCTATTTCATCTAACGAGAACCATACTAAGCGCTCATCACCTTTGGTTTTTTCTAATAAATACAGATAACCCTCTAGCGTTAATTCAATCTGAAAAATATCCAGATAATATTCCGTAAAAGCATGATTAGGTGCAGTGCCTTGGACTTGTTGATACGGCTTTAATGTGCGCCAGGGCTTAAAGGTGTAATGCGTATCAAATAGCAAACCGGCTTCTTCTCGCAATTCTCGTTTTAAGGTTTCTGGTAATGCGTCTTTAATGAGTGTTGAATGAGGGGATTGCAAGGCTTTAAGCGCTTCCACTTTATCCGCATTCAATACATCATTTTGATTAGCGCGTCCTCCAATTAAGCCATAATCACCGGCTGATTTATCAAAGCGCTTTTGGGTATCTTCACGCTGATAAAATAAAACCTGATGGTCTAATTTGATAATGCTCCAGGCTACATAACAATAGCGAATGGGCTGGGCTTGACAGGTATGATGCTTAACACGCGCTGTTTCTAAGGTGCGTAAGACATCACGTTGCTGATCTTTTTTGTCATTGGATATGCCTTGAGTGTTCCAGAAGTTGGGCGCGAATAATTGAGAGTTATGATCACTGAGCGCCGTTAAAACAGATAAAGCCATTAATTGTGCGGGGAAAGACACGAAGCACCATTCACCCCTTTTTAAATAGTCAACGTCTAAAACCGCTAAGGTGTTTAGCAGGGATTCGATTAAGGTAACTGTATTTTCAGAGAGGGAGCGATCCAGTTCATGTTGCTGGCATAAGATATCAATCAACTCATCACGGAGAATACTGTAAAAATCACCGTCCTCTTCAGCAAAGCGAGGTAGGTGTGGGATGAGTGATTGGATTAACAATGTGGACACGGGGATTAAAGATACAATAAATTAGAAAACGGTTGAGTGTTTCTCCATCGATAGGTATGGAAATTTATAGGGTAACCAGTCATATTGTGTTTGCCTTAATTGCGTTTTCATCCTCACCAAATAACTT
>SESD01001361.1_pt1 | contig 13585 bp, 12 predicted proteins | sample 3171411 | NCBI WGS metagenome assembly SESD01 (sample SAMN06051880, study PRJNA518727) | freshwater metagenome | biome: subpolar coniferous forest; feature: holomictic lake; material: water; isolation source: holomictic Lake 442, 16.5 m depth | place: Canada: near Kenora, Ontario | collected...
GCTCAGTGATGGTCTCATCTCAAACGTGTCATTGGTCATTGGCTTCGCCGGTAGCGGTGTGGGCTCCGACGTTATTCGACTCGCCGGCTTTGCGGGTGCAATCGCAGGCGCAGTCAGCATGGGTGCCGGCGAATGGATCTCGATCTCGGCCCAGAACGAACTGATCCATCGTGAGCTCGCAGTCGAACGCCGCGAGCTCGTGGTGAATCCAGCGTCCGAGCAGGCCGAGTTGGCAGCGATGTATCAAGGGCACGGCATGGAAGCTTCAACCGCCCAACAGGCAGCCGCTGAGGTCATGCGTGTGCCCGAAGATGCGCTCGCTGTTCACGCTCGTGAAGAGTTCGGCATGGACCCAGACGAACTACCCAATGCACTGCAATCTGCTCTGCTGTCGTTCATTTGTTTCCTCGTGGGCGCCTTGCTGCCCGTGCTGCCGTGGCTCAGCGGATCCGGCAACTCGGCCAAGTGGACCTCAGTTGGCATCGGCATTGTGGTTGCAGCGGGCCTCGGAATCGCCGTCGGTAGGTTCGCCGAACGCAACAAGGTCACCAGCGCTATTCGCCAGGTCCTCATCCTGCTCGGTGCATGCGCCGCCACATACCTGATCGGCCGGTTGCTTCACGTCACTGTGAGCTAGCCCGCGGATTTCGCCAGGATGCGTGTTCACTTGCGGAATGGCTCAGATGAATGTCCTCGGCGGCGAACTCGAATCGTGCTCGCTCGACCCTGTTACCGGCTACTACCGCACCGGCTGCTGCGAGAACCACGGCGACGATCCAGGAATGCATGTGGTGTGTGTCATTCTCACCGACACGTTTCTTGAGTTCAGCAAAGCTGCCGGCAACGACCTCAGCACACCGATGCCGCAATACGGCTTCCCCGGTTTGGTCGATGGCGATCAATGGTGTCTGTGCGCATCACGTTGGCAAGAAGCGTTCGAGGCCGACTGCGCGCCGAAGGTGCGCCTCGCTTCGACACACCTGTCGGCGTTGGAATACTCGTCGCTCGCCGACCTACGCGCTCACGCTGTAGACGCAGGCTGACTCAGCCGTCGCGCTCGGCAAGGTATCGCTCGTTGATGTCAGCGATCATGCTGTCTTTGTCGGCAAGCACGCCATGCGTGAAGTACTTCGACTCGACACCACGCTGCACAATTGCGCACACGACATAGTCCTGATGGCCAACGAGTTCGTTGAAATCGACGACATCGCTGGGATCGAAGTTGGGGTCGGCAACGACATCGGCGGCGAACAGGTACTCGGTGATCATCGTGGTGTGTGTGGCGCTGGTTGGATGCAGCGCCGTAGCCATGATGCATGTGCCGGTCACGTCGAGGAACATGTTCGGAAAGTGAGCCATGCCGAAATAGGTCTCGGCGGCTTCGGGAGTCATCGTTGGCAGCAACGGCATGACCGAGCGACCCGCGGGGCTAAAGCCCGACGAGCCGGCTAACAGCGCCACGCCGCCGTCGTCGCGGGATTGGTCGACCACGGCACCCGAGCGATACAGCGGCACGATGTCGACGAGCTCAGGGTGAACCTGCGGGCAGTGCAAGCACTCCATGTAGTTGTCGAAGATGATCTTCCAGTTGGCGTTCACTTCGGCGACGGTGCGTCGGCCAACGCGAAGCTCGCCCATGTTGTGATGCGCGAATGGCAGCAGCGACGCTTCGGGATGCATGTCGAACCACTCGAGCAACGTGGGTGGATTCTCGCTGAGGTTCACGAAGATGAACCCTTGCCATACCTCGATTGCGATGGACCACAGTGACAGCGAATCACGGTCGATCTCATTAGGCCCCACGTTGGGGGTGCCGATCAAACGGCCATCGAGCGCGTAGCTAAACGCGTGATACGGGCAGCTGATCGAGCTCTTCGGGCCGGGACCGCTTTCGGCGCACAGCTGCGCACCGCGGTGACGGCACACGTTGGCATGGGCGTACAAGGTTCCATCACGATCGCACACAATCAGCACGCTCTCACCGGCAACGTTGGCGACCAAGCGATCGCCCGGCGACAGCGGATCTGCACGAGCCACGTAGTACCAACTGCGATGCAGGATTCGATCGCGTTCACGCGTGAAGATTGACTCGCTTGAGTAGTCGGCACCGGTGAGTGTGTTGTGTGCTGTAGTCATTGCGTTGACCAATCTGATCGGCTCAAACGAGCGCGTGCCTGCTCACGATACTCCGTGGCAGATTGCACGTGTTGCTAGAGTTTGCCAAGTCGCGCAAGCGAAGGTTGCCGCGGCCGTTCGGTCGGGCGAGGGGGAGACGGTCTACGTGTCACATCCAATGAGTCGTCGTCGCTTTTTGGCCCTATCGGCTGCGGCTGCGGCCGCCGGCGTGAGCTCCGTGGGCCTGGCGGCCTGCGGGAGTCGATCGAAGGGCGCTTCGTCGATTGAGTTGCAAATCGCGTCGCCAGCAAAGCCAGTGAAGTTTGCACTCACTTCAGACAACGCTGCGATCAAAGCCGGTTTGAGCAACGAGGCTGGCCCGCTTCGCATCGCCAACTTCGCCGACTACGTAGCCCCCGAACTGCTCGACAAGTTCAAGTCAGAGACCGGCGTGACAGTTGAACTCAGCACCTTCGGCGACGATGTCGAGGCGCTCAGCAAGATCTCTACGGGTGCGTTCAAGGTTGACCTGCTGATGTCTACCGCTATCGACCTGCTGCCCAAGTACGTAGCGCTTCAGCTGGTGCAGCCGCTCGAGAAGAGCTACTTCACGAACTACGAAAACCTGTGGGACAGTGTGCGAGATCCGTTCTACGACCTGGGTGGCCAGTTCACCGTTCCGTACACCGTGTTCTCTACCGGCATCGGGTTTCGCTCAGACCTCGTGGCCGCCCCGCTCGAGGGCGACTCCGGTTGGGACGCATTGTGGGATCCGCAATACAGCGGTGTCGCCGGGTTACTCGACTCGTATCGCGAGGCATTGGCTCTCGGTTTGCAACACGCTGGCATCGACAACATCAACACCGAATCACAGACCGACATCGACGCCGCTGTGGCCGAACTTCGCAAGATGTTCAAAGCCAGCAACCCGCGTCTCGACGTGCTTGGCTACCAGAGCATCCCCGAGGGAACCACCACCATCAACCAGTTGTGGAGTGGCGACATTCTCGCCGCACAGGGCTACCTTCCCGAAGGCACCGACTCGTCGGTGCTCGGGTACTGGGTGCCACCAATCGCCAAGCGAGTGATCAACAACGACGCGATGAGCATCATGCGCAGCGCCGAACATCCAGTGTTGGCCCACGCCTTTATCAACTTCATGCTCGACCCTGAGAACGCCAAGATCAACCAGGCGTACATCGGCTATCAGAGCACGCTCAAGGGTTTCGAAGCTGAGACGTTGGTGGCCGAGGGCACGATTCCCGAGAACCTCGCCAACGCACTCGTCACCCAAGACGACTTCACCAAGGGTCAGCGCATCTTGGCCCTTCCAGCGGCCGCCGACAAGATGTGGCAGGACGCTTGGAGCTCGCTGCGCACGGGCGCATAACCCCGTGGCACGTCGCTCGCGGCAATCGCTGAACACACTCTGGCTCGGCCTCGCCGCGCCCGGTATGGCGTGGATGGCCCTGTTCTTTATCGTGCCGTTCTACTCAGTCGCCGCGGTTGCGTTCGGACAGGTTGATCCCATTCGACAGTCGGCCGTGCCCGAGTGGAATCCGCGATATTGGGACTTCACGTTGTTCACCGATGTGATGCACCGAGTCATCGGCGGCGACCTTGGCACGGTCTTTATCCGCACAGCCGTCTACGTCGTTATCGCTGTGGCCGGCTGCGTTGTTGTGGGCTACCCGGTGGCCTACTTCGTGAGCCGCGAAGCGGGCAAGTGGCGCGCTGCCTTACTCGTGTTGATGATCCTGCCCTACTGGGTGAGCTACTTGATGCGTATGTTGGCGTGGGTCAATCTGCTGCAGCCGCAGGGCTGGATGGCGCAACTGCTGAGCCATCTACCAGCGGGCAATCGCAACTGGCTCAGCGGCCAACCGATCACCGTGGTGCTGGGCTTGGTCTACGGCTACGTGCCTTTTTTCATCCTGCCCTTATACGCAACGCTCGATCGCATTGACGGGCGATTACTCGAAGCCGCTCGCGACCTTGGGGCCACGGGTCGCCAAGCGTTTTGGCGAGTGACACTTCCACTGTCGCGGCAGGGCCTGATGGCCGCCTGTGTCATCACCGCGTTGCCGATGGTGGGCGACTACTACACCAACAACTTGTTGTCGGCGTCGCCACGAACCGAGATGGTGGGCAACCAGATTGTGTTCTTCCTGCAGCAAACCACACAGCCTCAGGTAGGCGCCTCGCTGGTGCTGATGTTGTCGGCGGCTCTGCTCGTCGTGATGGCCGGCTACCTCGTAAGCGTGAACCGAGCCCAGAAATTGGTGACCCGATGAAGCGCAAACCCAAACTGCTTGCAAGCTTCACGGCTCTGTACGTGTTGTGGAGCATGCTGCCCGTTGCAATCGCTGTGCTGTTCAGCTTCAACTCGGGTCGCAGCCGATCAACATGGCAGGGATTCTCGCTGCGCTGGTATTGGGGCGATCCGTTCTCATCGGTGTGGCACGACGACAGCCTGCTGCGCGCGTTACGCAACAGCCTCGTGCTCGCCGCGCTCACAATTCTTGTGGCTACTCCGCTTGGCGTTGGGTTGGCGCTGGGGCTCACCCGTTGGCGCGGCAAACCCGCACGCGTCGCGAACGGCATTCTGCTCTTGCCGTTAGTCACCCCCGAACTGGTGGTCGGAACCGCGTTGTTCTTGGTGGTCACCAACAGCTACACGTTCCTCGATCTGGGCCGGCCCGCGCAGTTGGTGGGGCACGTCACCTTCTCGCTCAGCTACGTGGTCATTGTGGTTCGAGGACGATTGCTCTCAATCGGACCCGACCTTGAAGAGGCCGCGCGAGATCTTGGCGCGTCGCCGTTTCAAGCCGTGCGAATGGTCATCGTGCCGTTGCTCACGCCTGCGATCTTTGCGTCAGCGGTGCTCGTCTTTGCAACCTCTATCGACGACTTCGTGGCATCGTCGCTGCTGTCCTCTGGCGCCGGATCCGAGACCGTGCCAGTAAAGATCTACGGGTCGGTCCGCGGCGGCGCGACACCTGCACTGAACGCGCTGGCCACCATCATGCTGAGTGTGTCGATGCTGGCGCTTGTTGTGGTGTTCGCAATCATGCGCGTGATGCGCCGCCGTCAAGGCGATACCAACGCTGGCGAGAACAGTTTGAAAGAACTCGCGAGTTGGTAATCGGCTCAGTGAGCGAGGATCCGCACCGCATCACTTGGGCACCACAGCTGCACCAGTGATCCGCGCTCGGGCACCACTGAGTCACCGTCATTGGCGATCAAGGCTTGCACGGTGACGCCAAACGCAAGCTCCACATAGACCTGGGTCACCGACCCCACGTAGACCACACGACTCACGAAACCAGCGAGGTTCGATTGCGCCCCTGGGCCAACGATGCGAAGGCGTTCTGGCCGCACGATCAAACGGACCGGACCCGTGAGCGTTTGCGACTCGGCCACTGCGATTCGCTGACCTGCCAACGTGCAACTGCCGTCGCCGTTTGCTTGCGCATCGATGAGGTTGGCGGTGCCGAGAAAGTCAGCGACGTACGCGTTCTCTGGTCGTTCGTAGACCTCGCGCGGCGTGCCCAGCTGCGCAACCACGCCATGATCCATCACTGCGAGCCGATCGCTCATCGTGAGCGCTTCTTCTTGATCGTGCGTTACGTAGACAAAGGTGATGCCCACGTCGCGCTGCAGGCTCACCAGCTCTGATTGCAACGTCTTGCGAAGCTTCGCATCGAGCGCTCCGAGCGGCTCGTCGAGCAACAACACGCTGGGCCGCAACACCAGTGCTCGAGCCAACGCAACGCGCTGCTGTTGGCCGCCCGACAGTTGATGCGGCATCCGCTTGCTGAACTCGCCAAGGCGCACCAGTTCGAGCGCCTCGCCAACGCGCTTGGCGGTCTCGGCCTTTGACGACTTGGTGAACCGCAACCCAAACCCAACGTTGTCGGCAACGCTGAGATGGGGGAACAATGCATAGCTCTGGAACACGGTGTTGACCGGACGCTTGTCGGCACCAACGTGGGTGATATCTACGTCGTCGATGAGCACGCGCCCACTGGTGGGCTCTTCGAAACCGGCGATCATTCGCAGCGTTGTGGTCTTGCCGCAACCCGATGGGCCCAGCAGTGAGAAGAACTCGCCGCCTGCGATCGTGAGATCAATTCGGTCAACCGCAACCTGCGCCGGGTAGTGCTTCGACAATTGATCAAGCGTGATTGAGCCAGAGGTCTGACGCGCTTCAAGACCGACTTCGTCGTTGTTCATTGCAGTTGATATTAGCCACACCGGCCAAGTGAATACCGCTGGTCAGGGACCACTAACGAAGCTTGGGCTTCACCCTGACTTTGTTCTCGAAGTCTTGCTGTCCCTCGGCGTACAGGTTCTGACTCATGCCGTGAGCGATGAGCGCCGGGGCCATGCCTTTTGCCTGGCTCGGTGCGAGTTCTCGCGCTGCCCAGATTGCCCGAAGCGTGGCCTGCACGGCCATTGCGGGCTGCGAGGCAATCGCTTGCGCTAGCTCAAGCGTGGTGGCCATCAGTTCGCCCGACGCAGTGACTTCGCTGACCATGCCCATACGCAGAGCCGTTGCGGCGGAGATCTTCTCGCGGGAGCCCACCAGCGACATGCGCAGCAGATCGCCAAACGGCATTCTGTTGATCATCTTCATCGGCTCGTACACCGCAGGCATTCCATAGGTGACGTGTGGATCGAAGAAGGTGGCGTGGTCGGCAGCCACCACGATGTCGGCCTCGGCGAGAATATAGAACCCTCCGCCACAGCACATTCCGTTGACGGCAGCGATGACCGGCTTCCACAGGTCGCACGACTTGGGGCCGAGGTCGTCGCCCGGATCGTCGTACATGAACGCATTGCTGGTTCCGAACAGCGTGCCTTCCATCACCGACATCGGCTGGTTGCGATCGATGCCAACGCAAAATGCTCGGTCGCCAGAGCCAGTGATGACTCCGACATTGATTGAGTTGTCCGAACGCATGTCGCGCCACACGCTGCGCAACTCGTCTTGCATCGTCTGGTCGAATGCATTGAGGACATCGGGTCGGTTCAGCGTGACAACGAGGACGGCGTCTTGCTGCTCGACAGTGATGGTTGTGTACGACGACTTCATGTCTGCTCCAAAAACACTGGGCGGCTTCTGTAATTGATCAGCGCGTGGCCGAAGACTTCCGCAAGGAGGAGAGCCAACCGAGGTCCGGGCCGAAAGCTGTGGATGATGGGTCTCCAACAACGCGGAGATAGGCGTCGTCGAACGCTTGTTGACCGACGCCGAACTCGGCAGCGATGCGCCGACTGCGATTGCGCGGCAGGCCATGCCGAAGCGACATCTGATGCAGCACCTCGGCTCGCAGCGCCATGTCCTCGGGGAGGAGCACTTTCCACGAATCAACAGTGTTCTCGATGAGTCTGCTTGCGGCAGGCTTCGACCGCCTGCGGGAGTTGCGGAACGACTCGATAAATGCCGCATCGGCCTCGCCCGGGAGGGATCGGCGCATCAGTTCGGGGTCGCCATCGAGGATGGCGGAGAAGAGCCCCGCGGCCTCTGGAGACGCGGAGGCGAGGGCCGCGTTGCGATCACCTATGCGCCGCGCTTCTTGTTCGAGGAGGAAGACAATCGCTCGCGCTCGGCGAATTCGTGACAGTCCGCCCCCGAGAATCTCCTCGCGGCTGAAAAACTGATCCGACACCGTCTACCTCCAATATGCGTAGCACGGTTGGCCACGGCTAAGATCCAGCGATTGTATCCAGCAGCGCACGCTGCCGGAGCTACCGGGAGGAACCTCCGTTGACCAAGATCGTGTCTGTCCATTCATTTCGTGGTGGAACTGGGAAGAGCAATACGAGCGCCAACATCGCGGCGCAACTCGCTCTTGCCGGAAAGCGTGTCGCAGTAGTCGACACCGACGTGCAATCGCCGGGGATCCATGTTCTTTTCGGCTTCGACGAAGAGATGCAAGGCAAGATGCTCAACGACTATCTCTACGGCGGCTGCCCAATCGTCGAGTGCGCACACGATGTCACCTCGAAGGTGGGCGCAACCACCGGAACGTTGTACCTCGTGCCCGCGAGCATCAAGGCCGCCGACATCGCCAAGGTGCTGCGCCAGGGCTACGACGTCGAGCTCCTTAACGAAGGCTTCCGGGCACTCGTCAAAGGCTTGAACCTCGACGTCTTGGTCATCGACACGCATCCGGGTCTCAACGAAGAGACCCTGCTTTCCATCACGATCAGCGACACCCTGTTGCTCATCCTGCGCCCCGACAAGCAAGACTTTCAGGGAACTGCCGTCACCGTCGACATCGCTCGTCGGCTCGACGTACCCGAATTGCTGTTGCTGGTCAACAAGGTTCCGTCACAGGCAGATCTCGCCGCAGTCGCCGAAGATGTCTCGCGTGCCTACGGTGCCGAAGTCGCAGGCGTGCTGCAACTCACCGAAGACATGGTCACCAACGCCTCCGGTGGCCTGTTCAGCATCACCAGCCCCGACCACCCGTGGTCGCGCACCCTTGCATCTGTCGCTGCACGCGTCGGCGCGTAACCCACCTCGGCCATAGGCCAATGATCACGCCCGAAACCGCGCCCGACATCGGGCGCGGTTCACCCCTGTCACAACGCGCCGACGACGGCTCGTTGATCGTGCTCACCGACGTGATCGGCGATCCCGAAGGCCAACTCGCTGCTTCGTTGATCACGCTGCACGAAACCGAGTTTCCGAAATACCCCTTTTTCACGCCACTGTTACGCGACCGAACTGGCCCGAGCGCGAGCGCTGCACAGGTGCAATCGCACCAATGGTTGCTCGAGGTTGATGGGGTGGCCGCTGGCTACGTGGTGTTCGATTCGAACCTTCATCGAAGGGTTGCCATCGTTCACTTCGTACACCTCGACCCAACGGTTGGAGCGTTGAAGGTCGCACAGCGTCGGTCGCTCGCGTGGCTGTATCGCATGATCATTGAGCAACTGGCCAACGACTGCGGAAACGTACCGGTGCTCGGGGCAGTTGGCGAAGCACCAAGGACCCGTGCTCCGATCTTCAGACTTATTGGTATGCGCGACCTCGGCATTGAGTATTACGAGCCAAAGAACGCACCAAGGTGGCAAGGCCCAGGCTCAGAACTGCGCCGCCTTCATCTGCTCTGGCTCCCACCTGAGGGCATCGAGCCCGCCACCATTGAAGGCCGAGCGCGAGAGGCTGGGGCTGCAGCGTTCTTACTGGACCACTACCGCTTCGATGCCGACATCGCCTGGGTGGCTTCGGCGGTAGGCGCCGAACGAACCCGCTGACCTTGGCCAGCGCCGTGAGGCAACGATGATCAGCCGAGTCGCTTACGGCGCTTGAGACGATACGAGAGCTGGGTGTCGTCCCACGTGCGAACAGTGTTACGGCTGAGTACGAGACCAACGGCCGCGAACGCGACACCAATCGACGGAGCGACCCACAGGTTGTGCGTCTGCACCGCGAGTGCGATGGGACCAGCAGCGAGGATCAGGCTGAACGCCAGAGGCCCCATATCGATTGCGAACGAGACACGCAGTCGACGCTCGTCGGGCAAACTTGCCATCGCAGCCTGTCTTGCTGACCCATCGATACTCCAACGCGGGATACGCCAAACGACGAGCGCAAGAGAACCGAGTACGACCGTGGTGGTAGCGCCGCCGACAACAAGAACGGCTCCGCCGAGCAGTGCGCCGATCGGGAGCAATTGAAGGACTCGTGCAATTCCTTGGCTCTTGATGATCTTCGTTGATCCGAAGTTCTGCAGCAACCAACACGCGACGAAGCACACCAATGAGGTGCCGGCGTACACCGCTTGTAGCGAACCAGCGTCGGAGAAACGCGTGGTCGCAAGGTGCAGGAATCCAAAGTCGACCATTGTTCCGCCGAAGATGGCGAACACTCCAACCCAGAACATCCAACGAAAGGCGGGAAGTTGACCAATGAAGCTGACCGTGTCTTTGAGTGACTCGCTTGCGCTTTGTGCGCGTTGATGGCCGACTCCGGTGGTGGCACCGGCGAGGGCGCGGGGCAAGAGCACCGCCACCAGTATTCCGATCAGTGGTGGCGCCACGAGTAGCCAGATGAGCGAGTCATCGTTCAGGTTGAACACCGTGGGTGTGAGCACGGCAACACCAAGGCCAGCGATCTGACCGCCAAACAGCCATCGGGAAATCTTCGGAAATACTGTGGCGCCTTGGCCAGTGGTGAACACGTCGCCTGCGAGGGTCCACAACACGAGGGGCAGCAAGAAGTTGAGTTGGTCGGCCAAGAGCCACGCAATGGCCGCCGGAACCTTGTGCGACACACCGAGCGCAACGAGGGCCAGCATGGCGATGAACGCAGCGCTGCAGATGAGGAACACCCAGCGCACCACGCCCAGTCGTGCGAATCGGTCGACGTAGCGCATTTGGGCAAACGCGATGAGCAGCAGGCCGAGGCCACCGAGTGGCCAGACCACCGCCAAGGCCAAGGGACTGCTGTTGCTGAGCAACTGCGAAGCCGCAACGGACTCGGTGAGCACCCCAGAGAACCCCACGCCAGCGAGCGCGAACGCAAGCGCAAGCGCCCAACGATTGCGTGTGTCGAGACGAGCTGTTTCAGATGGTGCGGCTTCGCCTCTCGGGCGAGCACCCGAGCTAGCAATCAGATCGTCAAGTGCGCTGCCCGCGCTACGCGTACGCTCAGCGGCGCGTGACATATCGCCTAACGCGTCGTCGATGTTGCGCCGGGGCCGAGGCGCGTCGCTTTTTTCTCCAAAGAGATTCAGGTCATCAGTCAATTGATGGCTCCGTCCCTGATTCGCCGCGCCCAACCGCAGCATCCTGAAGCTCTTGATCCTTCACCTTGGCGCGCATCGCTGCTGCCTTCTGGGTGAGGTGGTTGAAGAAGTCGCTGTCGACGATCTCCTTCACAGCATCCATTCGCTTTGCTTCGTCGATCTCGACGCGCAGCACTGCAACCGTTCGTGTCAGGCTTCGTTCGCGCTCACCCACCTTGAGGGTCATCACCTGGAAGTTGTCAGCCAGCTCGGTCATTTCATCGCGGAAATACGCTTTGGCGAAGTCGGTCACGTCGACCGAGTAGTCACCATCGGCAACCATCTGGGTCACCGATGTGATCCGACCGAGGCGGCGGGTGACGAGTCCGGCCATAAAGTAGACAAGCACCAACAGCACGAGGTACGAGGCGCCGAACACGGGATAGAGCACCTTGAGCACTCGAGAACGAACGTCGTTCACGTACGACAGCGGATAATCGACGCCAAGTGCACCCACCGTCTTGCCAACCGTGTCCTTGATGGGTGTATACACCGAGATCCATGTGTTCAACGCGTCGGTGTACGCAGGTTGCGGTGTGGTGCGCAAGAGGCCATCGGTCACGTAGCTGGGCACCGTGCCGTACACCTCGGCTGCAGACTGCTTGAACTGAGCGCCGCATGGGTCATCGATCTGCACACCCTGAGAGTCGACGCACCAACTCACGTTCGTGAAGCCGTACGCCCCCCACTGGCCGATGAAGCGAAGTTCACCATCGGAGGTGGTGGCATACGTATACGGCGACGCGTCGGGATTGGTGCGACGAATATTGAGCATCTCGCTCACGTGCTGCCAGTAGGCCGGGTCGGTTGGCCACGTGCTTTCGGCCGTTGCTGTGGTGCCCGCAAGGAATCCAGCGTTCGCGGGGTACTTCGTTCCGGGCGTGGGCCGTTCTGGGATCGTGAGCAGGTTGGAGAAGTTGGCGACATCGATGGTCTGAACTCCACCCTCTGCCATATCGACCAAGCTGTTCTTGAGCCTCGTGGTGGCAGTGTTCGTGGAGAAGCTGAGAATCCAGCCAGCGACCGCAAAGAAGACAATGGTGATCGCAAGGCCGAAGCCAAAAACAAGCTTCCACCGCATTCCGAGTCGTATACGACGTCGGCGCGCTGACGAATCTGGCGCGCTTGCGGTCTGGTCAGTGGTAATAGACATTCCGCTAACCTACCCGTCCGCGCTCAATCCGAGCAGTTGGAAGGACGGGGGCATGGCACAGCAATTGGTTCCTCCTCCACCACAATCGCCAGCACTGGGCATCGTCGGGGTGCGATCGCTGGCCGACGCATGGCGGAGCGGGGTTTTTAAGTCGCCACACCAGGCAGCGTTGCAGGTTGACGGAACCTCGATTTCGTACCGCGAGCTCGACGAGCGCGCCCGCTCTCTTGCCGCCGCCATCTCACAAGCCGATCCCACTGGGGCGCCCGTGGCCGTGCTCGGTCAACGCAGCCTCGACGCGTATCTGGGCGTGCTCGGTGCGGTGCTCGCCGGGCGCACCTATGTGCCCTTGCACCCCGGCTTTCCGGTGGACCGCACCAGTGGCATGCTGCGTCGCTCAGGGGCAGCCACGCTGGTAGTAGGCCCCGAGGCCGACGATGTCGCTCGACCGCTACTGGAATCGCACGAGGGCGAACTGGCGGTGCTGTTCCCAACGCGTCGCCTGCCCGAATGGAGTGCAAGTTCTGGAATGGGCCTTCGGCTTGATGCGCGAGACATTGCCACGACGCCACATGTCGAGACTCCAATGGTCAGCGATGAATCGATCGCCTATCTGCTCTTTACCTCCGGGAGCACCGGCATGCCCAAGGGAGTCGGCGTCAGCCAGGCCAACGTGTCTGCGTACCTGTCGCACGCTGTCAGCGCGTACGGATATTCACCCGCCGACCGTTGCTCACAGATGTTCGACCTCACGTTCGACCTCAGCGTGCACGATCTGTTCGCGACATGGATGGCGGGAGCGTGCCTGTGCGTTCCGACAAAACGAGCAACGATCGCCCCAGCCAAGTTCATCCGCGACGAAGAAATCACGGCGTGGTTCTCGGTGCCTTCGGTAGCGATGCTGATGGATCGCATGCGAACGATGAAGCCCGGCGCGTATCCAAGCCTGAGGCTCAGCTTGTTCTGCGGCGAAGCGCTGCCCGCCAGCGTTGCTCAGAAATGGAGCACAGCCGCTCCGAACTCGACGGTGCACAATCTCTACGGCCCCACCGAGGCAACCATCGCAATCACCTCGTACGAGTGGACTGCGAATTCGAGCTCCGGCGCTGCAGTGCCGATCGGCAGACCATTCCCCGGCCACGAGGCTGCGATCGTTGATACCGCAGGGCACACCGTAGGCGAGGGTCAGCGCGGCGAACTGTGTGTTGCTGGGCCACAGGTGACCCCGGGTTACTGGCAAGACCCAGAACGAACAGCCGCGAGTTTCGTGACCTTGCCCCACAGCAGCGAACGCTGGTATCGCACCGGCGATCTTGTCGAGTGGTCACCCAACGACGGTCTCATTTTCCACGGACGAATTGACGATCAGGTACAGGTCATGGGATTTCGCGTCGAGCTCGCCGAAGTAGACGCTGCACTGCGCGCCGCGTTGCACACCGAGTCGGTGATCACCGTGTCGTATCCTGCCGGACCAACGGCCGAAGCGCTGTACGCCTTCGCCGTGCGCAATGGT
>SESD01001363.1_pt1 | contig 13577 bp, 13 predicted proteins | sample 3171411 | NCBI WGS metagenome assembly SESD01 (sample SAMN06051880, study PRJNA518727) | freshwater metagenome | biome: subpolar coniferous forest; feature: holomictic lake; material: water; isolation source: holomictic Lake 442, 16.5 m depth | place: Canada: near Kenora, Ontario | collected...
GGCTAATTTAGCCATTATTCTCATTGATGCACGTAAAGGCGTTTTAACGCAAACCCGCCGTCATTCTTATTTAGCACACTTAGTTGGCATTCCACACATTGTGGTAGCTGTGAATAAAATGGATTTAGTGAATTACGACCAAGCCATTTACGACAAAATTTGTGCCGACTATTTAGTGTTTGCCAATGAAATTGGCTTAGCGCAAAGTAAAATTGAGGCTGGACATGATATTAGCTTTATCCCCATGTCAGCACTGAACGGTGACATGCTGGTTGATAGGCTAGACAATATGCCTTGGTACACCGGCAACACGATGATTGAAATACTAGAAGCCACACCACCCGCACATTCTGAGCATGACGAGCCATTTCGCTTCCCTGTCCAGTTTGTCTGCAGACCTCAGGCTTCTGACAATCACGATTTACATGATTTCCGTGGTTTCATGGGACGTATTGAATCGGGTGAAATTTCTGTTGGTGATGCAGTGACCGTACTGCCGAATGGTTATCAATCAAAAGTTAAAGCGATTCAGTTGGGTGAGGATCAACTACAGTCTGCCACCACCGAGCAAAGCGTTACCTTACTATTGGAAGATGAAATCGACACCTCACGTGGCGATATGATCGTAAAAACATATGAAGCTAACGAGCCCGTCAAACAAATTGATGCATTTGTATGCTGGTTGTCTGAAACGCCAATGTCTACAGCGCGCACCTATGTCATTCGACACACTACCCGCGAGTCAAAAGCTAAAGTTGGCGCCATTCACTATAAAGTGGACGTCAACACACTTGAAGAGCAAGCAAGTACAGATTTAAAAATGAATGATATTGCACGTATCACCTTTAAATTAGCTCAGCCGCTCATGATTGATAGCTACAGCATCAATCGTGCGACAGGTGCATTTATTGTCATCGATGAAAGCACCAACAACACTGTCGGTGCTGGGATGATTGTATAGTTAAATTTTGAATGTTTTTTTAAATCAAGTAAAATAACGTTTTAGCTTTATAAGCTGTAAAGGAATAAAAATGACTTATGTCGTTACCGAGAACTGTATTCAATGCAAATTTACTGATTGCGTTGATGTATGCCCAGTAGATTGTTTTGTAGAAGGCCCGAACTTCTTAGCCATCAATCCTGATGAATGTATTGATTGCACATTATGCGTCGCAGAATGCCCCGCTGAAGCTATTTTTGCTGAAGATGATGTGCCGGCAGATCAGCAAGAATTTATCGCCCTCAATGCACGTCTAGCTGAATTATGGCCAGCCATTACATCACGCAAACCTTCACTTGAAGATGCAGAAGCCATGAATGGCGTGCCAGGTAAACGTGATTTACTCATAGAATAATAGTGAGCAGACTGTATAAGCGCAAAAAAGGAGGCAATTGCCTCCTTTTGCATTTCAATATGGTCAGTATTTAACTTTCCTTCAAACAAAAAATGATCCCGCCGCTAAAATATCTACAGCACTACCCTACTACGCTGCAGGAAAAAATACGTCAATTACAAGCGCAAAATAAGTTGGGCGAATACCTCTCAGAACGCTACCCAGAATCGCATTCTATTCAAACTGATAAAGCGCTATATCAATACAGCAACGAGATTAAACAAGCGTTTTTGCGGAACGCGCCAATCTTAGACAAAGTCCATTACGACAATAGACTCAGCATAGAGCATCACGCACTTGGCCTGAATACAGCCATTTCTCGGGTACAAGGGGGAAAGCTTAAAGCAAAGAAAGAAATTAAGATTTCCTCTTTTTTCAAAACGACACCTGCCGAATTTTTACGGATGATTGTTGTGCACGAATTAGCGCATCTAAAAGAGCGTAACCACGACAAAGCATTTTACCAACTTTGCCAATACATGGAACCAAACTACCACCAACTGGAGTTTGATTGTCGGGTTTACCTGCTGTGGGATAGTGATAATAGCAACAAAATATTGCCAACCTCTTCTTAGTCACTTATTTGCATCTTTAGACCAAGCTTAGTGTAAAACAATAGACAAATCACTGGAGCGCTTTAATAGCCTCTGAGGCATCTGCGCTGGAAGGCACGTTAATTGCGGCGGCATCTTTCAACACATTCTCCTCCGCTTGTTTATTCATAATAATGATGCTGATTCGTCGATTCGTTGGATTCAAAGGATTTTCTTTATCAAACAAACTTGCTGATGACAACCCTACGACGCGCAATAGCTTTGTCTCATCCATACCCCCAGCTACAAGCTCTCGACGTGAGGCGTTGGCGCGATCGGCAGATAATTCCCAATTACTGTAGGATTTTTCCCCATTGGGATAAGGTGTTGCATCGGTATGCCCAGACAAACTAATTTTATTAGTCACACCATTAAACATCTGACCTAACTCTTGTAGTATTTGCTTGGCATAAGGCTGCAATTCAGCTTTAGATGAATTAAACATAGGTCGGTTTTTTTCATCCACAATCTGCACTCGTAAGCCATCTGACGTAATATCAAGTAACAACTGGTTTTTGAATTTACTTAAGGTAGGACTATCTTCAATCGCCTTTTCAATTTTCTTCTTCAGCTCTTCAAGCTTTGCGGTTTCTTCCTTCTTTAACGCTTCTTTTACATCTTTAATATCAACTACTTTTTGTTTTCCTTTGGGTCCATCAACAGGCTTCACCTGCCCCTGCTTTTTAGTTAAGTCCTTACCGCCACCTTTAATTAACGCATCGCTGGTACCCACCATATTGCCGCCCATTAATGCTACTTTTAACGGTGTTTTGAAATATTCTGCGATACCTTCCAACTGAGCATCTGAGCTTGCCCCTAACAACCACATCAATAAAAAGAATGACATCATTGCCGTCACAAAGTCAGCATAGGCAATTTTCCACGCACCGCCATGATGGCCATGGGCAGCTTTTTTAATTTTTTTGACGATAATGGGGCGAACGCGACTTTCAGCCATGAGAATATCTACAATCGATTGTATTGATAGGCAAATACATAGGGTTACTTAGCGGCCTTAGCCTGCTTAACATACGCTTCAAGCTCAAGGAAACCAGGGCGCTCAGTTGAATAGAGCACCTTGCGCCCAAACTCAATCGCAATCGCAGGAGCATAGCCATTAAGACTCGCCAGCAATGTCACTTTTACTGTTTGGAGCATTTTAGTGCTCTCTTCTAACTTTTGTTCCAATAAACCAGAAAGTGGGCCAACAAAGCCATAGGCTAATAAAATACCCAAGAAAGTCCCTACCAATGCATGCGCAATCAAAATGCCAAGTTCGGCGGGTGGCAATGCAACGTTTTCCATGGTATGTATAACGCCCATCACCGCTGCGACAATACCAAATGCTGGCAAACCATCGCCTAACTTAGCAACACAACTGACTGGTACATGGCCTTCCATATGATGTGTTTCAATTTCATTGTCCATCAGGTTTTCAATCTGAAAGGCATCCATATTGCCAGAACCCATTAAGCGCAAATAGTCAGCAATAAATTCAATCAGATGGTGATCACTGAGCAACATTGGGTATTTACTAAATAGCGGACTAGCCTCAGGATTCTCGACATCATTTTCAATCGACAGCATGCCGTCTTTACGAATTTTGGCTAAAATCTCAAACAAAAGCGCAAGTAAGTCCATATATAACGCTTTGTTATATTTAGACCCTTTCACTAATGTTGGCAAAGCTTTCATGGTAGATTTGACAGCCTTCATATCGTTACCTACAACAAAAGCACCGAATGCACCGCCAAAAATCATCAAAAATTCCAATGGTTGCCATAGGCTAGCCAAATAACCGCCAGCCATGGCGAATCCACCAAATATGGAAAAAATCACTATGACATATCCAACGCCAACTAGCATACTTGCAAACTCCTAAACGGCACGTAGAATTTACGTAGGTTAATAATTAGCACTAGGATATCAATCAATTTGATAAATCAATCTGAAGAACAAAAAGGGATTTTCAGGCTTACATTGTGTTTGCTTGTCATTCAATCTAAGGGATTTTCCACACATAGATGATTGGAGAATTACTCATGCTCGCAATTCGTAAGGTTGGCTTAACCTCAGGTATTTCAAATTCAAGGCTAATTAAAAGACTGCCAGGTAGCATCTCATGGGATGCTTTTTCCCATAACGCAAGCATCGCAACTGGGGACAAATAAGCAAAAATAACATCGTAATTTGCAAAATTGAGTGTGTGGTAGTCACCTATTTTAAAGGTTGCTGCAGAGCGTCTCATTTTGCCGCGCACATAGCTGATTAACCAAGGCAATGGCGCAATTTCAATGCCTTCAATGTGGCTATCCGGTCGTAACTTAGCAATGCACATAGACATATCACCTAAACCACTACCAATATCAATCAAACGTAATGGCTTATCTTTGGGGATGATTTTAGCGACTTGTTGCCAGACAATAGGTTTAGAGGGGAAAAATGGCACTTGGCTTCGGAAAGTAGTCCAATATAGACTTAAACTTATCATAAACCCAATTAAATAAATTTCAGTCGGCAGGTGCCAATGAAGCATGCCCCACAAGGCCACAGGGAAACTAAAGTGTATCCAACGCCACCAACGGGCCATGCCAACCCAATATGAAAAACAGGCTGCCAATAATGCTTGCATCAGCACTAACGTGATTGTAGAAACACTTAAAGTAGTCGAAAAATAGACATTGGCCAATAGCCCAGCAAACCATGAGATAGCCACTAGACTAATGAATGCGGCACATTGAACAAGGATGGCCAATGCGGCAGGAATTAAGCGTACTGGCCTAAAATTCTGCTTACCCTTTACATTGCTCGCTGGCAAAGCGCTAAGCTCAAAATGATTATTTAGGGGGCGTTGAGCTAGGGATGGCTTCACCAACATTTGTTGAGTAATTTAATTTATCAAGCTGACATGGCGACAATTTTGTAGGTAAGTTCTTTGGCTTTCTTAGTCTTACCTGCGCGTGACGGCACATGACACAAATTACATACATATTTTTGATTCAAATCATAGGTATTCACGACAAAACTGCCATTACAGCAAGTACAGTTTTGTGTTTTCAGCATTTTGCTTTCTACAAATCGCACCAAAGTCCAAGCGCGGGTCATTGATAAAACGGGTTCCGCACCTTCATTGCTCAGATTGTGCTCCACTTGTTGCAGATACAAACTGTAGGCTTTAATAATGGCATGTATTCCTTTTACATCCGTATAATCCACCATAAATTTATAAATATTATAAAAAATAGATGAGTGGATATTAGGCTGCCAGGTCAAAAACCAATCTGTAGAGAAAGGCAACATCCCTTTGGGTGGTGAAACACCTTTCAACTCTTTGTAAAGTTTGATCAAACGCTCACGAGATAAACTTGTTTGAGATTCCAACAATTGTAGTCTAGCGCCCAGTTTAATCATTTGTATGGCCAACTGGATTTGCTCTGATTCGGTTACTACGCTTTTCTTTTGCATGATGTTTTCTCTTTTACCTAAAATTCACGTAATGAATTAAACTTTACTTAACGCTTACCACTACGCCATTGCTTCGGCGTTTTGACCAGCCATTAGCACAGCTGTGTGTAAATGTGCTTGTGAACGATCTTTGGTATAGTTGGTTAGCATGCCAAGGATAGAGCTATCATCAAAACGGAAGCGTGCTAGCATCATGTTAGCGCTACTCAATTTAAGTAGCTGTAGGTTACTTAAACCTTCTAGCAAATCAGCGATATCTTTGCTGATACCTAGACGAAAAATGGCAGTTGCTTTGTCTGAACGGATAAGTTGTTGCGCTAACATTAGATAATTTAAGTTAGCATCTTTTATTTCTGACAGAATTTCAATTTCATTCATTTTAATTCCCCTTTGTCTGAACATCTGTTAAATGTGTATCACGTATGGGGCGTACTTTGAGCTTCTTGGTCGCTACTTACAATTAGCGCTTGTCGGTATATTAAGTCGGACAAACAGGCACAGCCTCGTAGGTGTTTGTCTTACAAACACCTACGAGGCTGGTAAAATTCCATCAATTTCATGCACTTAACTATTGAAAAAATGCACGAAATACAGTTAAAAATAACTTATCTCATTAAACTCATTTAAAAAATATCCTAAAGTTTCTGTCGGCTTTGCCGTTATTCATGTCCTACATCTGACGTATGCCTATTTAATGAGTCAATCCATCAATCCATCAAACAACGTATTTAAAAAAACAATAACGGCTTCTCTTATGTATCTTTATCGGCAGTACTTTATAAAACTTTAGGGTAATTTAAAAAATAATTGAAAATATTTTTATCTAATTGTTTTTATTGAGTAATTTATTTAAAAATAATCAACAAATGCGCTATTTAGCATCGTCAAACAGACTAATTTTTAGATGTTGGCTTGAAGAAAGGATAGCTTTCACCCTTTTATTCCAAAGATACAATCGCATCAATTCGCCTAATAATTCATCCTAATTAGGAAACAAAGTAATTCATTAGTAATTACATAATTAAACAACATTAGGCATCGTCATGGCAGAAGACAGCGATTTAGAAAAAACCGAACAGGCCTCGCCCAAGCGCTTAGAAAAAGCCAGGGAAGAAGGTGATGTTCCACGCTCTCGCGAACTCGCGACGGTGACGGTTCTATTTAGCGCTGGCATGGGCATATTGGTCATGGGGGATCATCTCAATCAAGCCTTGAAAAATTCCATGACTGCTGGCTTAAATTTTGATCGTACGGCTGCTTTTGACCCTATCGTATTACTGATGAGAACTGCCGATAACATTTACTCATTATTACTGGCCTTTGCACCGCTGGCACTTATCATCATCATTATGGCCATAGCAGCACCCATTGTTATTGGTGGCTGGGTATTCAGTGGCAAAGCCTTTGTGCCTCAATTTAGTCGCCTTAACCCCATATCAGGCTTAAGCAATATGATGTCTAAGAACGCTGCTATTGAACTTATTAAATCTATCGCAAAAACTTTAGTAGTCGCCACCGTTGCCTATATTGTCATTTCTCATGATATGGCGCCTATTTTATCGCTCTCACTATTACCCCTAAAAACCAGCATCACGCAAGTCAATCACTTAATGCTCATGGCATTTCTATCTATTGTGAGCGCCTTGGTTTTTATCGCCGCTATAGATGTGCCCTACCAGCTCTATCATTACGCCAGCAAATTGAAAATGACTAAAGAAGAAGTGCGTCAAGAATCAAAAGAATCTGAGGGTAATCCAGAAATTAAAGCCAGAATTCGCCAGCAACAACGTGAAATGGCAAAACGCAGAATGATGTCTGAAATACCTAAAGCGGATGTTGTAATTACCAACCCAACACACTATGCAGTTGCCATTAAATATCAAGATGAAGGTATGCGTGCCCCTATCGTTGTTGCTAAAGGGGCAGATGTCATGGCACTTAAGATTCGTGAAATTGCTTCTGAACATAATATTCTTATTATGGAGTCGCCTAAGCTCGCTCGCGCTTTGTTTGCACATACTGAATTAAATGATGAAATTCCTGAGGCTTTGTATTCAGCTGTAGCTGAAGTGCTCGCTTATGTATTTCAAATGAGAATCTTCAAAAAGGATGGTGGTTTCCGCCCAGAAATACCGAAAGCTTTACCTGTACCTGAAGCACTAGATCCACATAGCCTTTTACCTGCTCCAAGTAAGGCATTAGATGAGGTATTTGCTTAATGAACTCGCTTAACCTTCCAAGCTGGATGAATAAATTAAGTAGCCGTAATGTAGCGCCGCCGCTCATTATTGTATTGCTACTTTCAATGATGATCTTGCCTTTACCGGCAGTCATCCTAGACGTGTTGTTTAGCTTCAACATTGCACTTTCAATCATGGTATTACTCATCGGCCTACAAACTAAAAAAGCGCTCGATTTCATTGCTTTTCCAACAGTGTTACTGATGACAACCATGTTACGCTTGTCTCTTAACGTGGCCTCAACCCGTGTAGTATTGGCTGAAGGTCATAGTGGGCCAGACGCTGCAGGTAAAGTCATTGAAGCGTTTGGACACTTTTTAATTGGCGGCAATTACACAGTGGGTATTGTGGTATTTATCATTTTAACCATCATCAACTTTACAGTAGTGACCAAGGGTGCTGGTCGTATTGCTGAAGTTGGCGCACGCTTTACCTTAGATGCTATGCCAGGTAAACAAATGGCCATTGATGCTGACCTAAACGCGGGTTTGATTGGTGAAGATGAGGCTCGCCGCCGCCGCGCTGAAGTGAGTCAAGAATCAGAATTCTATGGTGCGATGGATGGTGCCAGTAAGTATGTTCGAGGTGATGCAATCGCCGGCATCATGGTCATTATCATCAACATCTTTGGCGGACTGATTGTTGGTGTCGTGCAACACGACATGGCCTTTGCCGATGCCGTTAAAAACTATACGTTACTAGCCATTGGTGATGGCTTAGTTGCGCAAATTCCATCTCTAGTGATTTCAGTAGCAGCAGGTGTCGTGGTATCTCGAGTCGCCAATAATGAAGATATTGGCGGTCAATTAGTAACGCAACTATTCTCCAATGCTAAAGTTGTCTATGTCACTGCAGGTATTATTGGTGGCATGGGCGCTATTCCTGGTATGCCCCACTTTGCATTTTTGATGCTAGCAGCACTACTAGCAGGCATGGCTTATGTCATTGCAGAACAAAAGAAAGCTGCTGATGCAACGCCAGTCGTCATAGAAAAGCCAGAAGTCATTTCTGAAACTGACGAAGCGAGCTGGGATGATGTCACCCCTGTTGACTTAATCGGCCTAGAAGTTGGCTATCGCTTAATTCCATTAGTAGATAAAACACAAGGTGGTGATTTACTAAAACGCATTAAAGGGTTACGTAAAAAATTTGCACAAGAAGTTGGCTTCTTGGCGCCAACGGTGCATATTCGGGATAACCTAGAACTAAAACCTTCTAGCTATCGCATCACCCTCAAGGGTGTTGATATTGCTAGCGGCGAATCACATTTCGGCGAATATTTAGCCATAGATCCAGGCATGGTGACTGGCGCATTGCCAGGCCCCACAACAACAGATCCAGCATTTGGTCTACCAGCAGTATGGATTGATAGTAATACGCGTGATGATGCTCAAAATAGAGGCTATACCGTAGTCGATGCGGGGACTGTGATTGCAACACATTTAAATCATATTATTTCTATGCATGCTGCTGAGTTGCTAGGTCGCCAAGAAGTGCAACAACTTCTAGATCATATTAGTAAAGATTCGCCCAAATTAATTGAAGACCTAGTACCTAAGCAAATTTCACTATCCGTCATTCAAAAAGTGCTACAAAACCTATTGACTGAAGGGGTGCATATTCGTGACATGCGTACCATTGTCGAGACACTTTCTGAATATGCCAGCCAAACACAAGATACCAATGAGCTAACAGCACTAGTGCGGATTCGCCTTGGCCGAGCAATTGTGCAACAACTCTTCCCAATCGGTAATGAAGTTGCAGTAATGACGCTAGACAGCAACCTTGAGCGTCTGCTAACACAGGCAATGCAAGGCAACGGCACTACCGGTTCAGCAATAGAGCCTAGCATGGCGGAAACGCTTTCTAGGCAAGCTGAATCAGCTGCAAAGCAACAAGAACAAATGGGCATGACGCCAGTATTATTGGTTTCAGCACCTTTAAGGGCAGCGCTCTCGAAATTTTTACGTCGCGCGGTACCCCACTTACGCGTGATTTCTCACGAAGAATTACCTGATTCAAAAACCATACGTGTCACTAGTCTTATTGGAGGTTCAGCATGAACATTAAACGATTTTTCGGAAAAAACTCACGTGAAGCACTAAGCATGGTGCGTAAAGCACTTGGTGAAGATGCGGTCATACTCTCTAATCGCGCAATGAATGGCGGAAATGAAATCATGGCCTTCAAAGAAGAAGATATGAACAATATGATAGAAAGCCAAACTGATAATCATCACTCAAATGGTCTTGATAAGCCAGACAATCTTTCATCTAAAGCGCAACCATCAAAATATGATAGTAGCGAACCTACTACATTACTATCTTTACTACAAAACAATCGCGCTCAAACACCTGATAGCGCAGTGAATAAAGCGGCCAAAATTGACATGTATGATGCCGTCGTAAAAACCCCATCCCATCAACAAACAACAACAGCTAAAGTGTCTACAACACAAACTTTTAGTCCGCAAATCAAAAATAGCCAACAAGCTGACACGCAGATGTCAGAAATGCTAAATGAGATGCGAAACATGCGTAGTGTGATTGAATCACAACTCACCACACTATCATGGGGCAATATTCAGCAGCGCGATCCAAGCAAATCAAAAATATTAAGCATATTGCTCTCTGCCGGCTTTAGCGCTTCACTATCAAGGCAATTGGCTGAAAAAATGCCAGACAATTTAACTGAAGAAAAAGCGGTGACTTGGGTTAAATCTATTCTTGCCCTCAACTTAAATACCATAGAAAACGATACTGAAGTCTTAGATCAAGGTGGCGTATTTGCCTTAATCGGGCCAACCGGGGTTGGCAAAACTACGACTACTGCTAAATTAGCTGCACGCTACGTCATGAAACATGGCACTAAAAATTTAGGCCTCATTACTACTGATGCCTATCGTATCGGCGGTCATGAGCAACTCAGAATCTATGGCAAGATTCTTGGTGTGATGGTCCATGCAGTGAAAGATGAAGCCGATCTTAAAATTGCACTTAATGAACTCAAAAACAAACATACTATTTTGATAGATACCGTAGGCGTAAGCCAACGTGATCGCATGGTTGCAGAACAAATAGCCATGCTATCCAATACCAATATGCCAATTAAGAAACTGCTATGTCTAAATGCTACTAGCACAGGTGAGACCCTCACCGATGTTATCCGAGCATATAAAGGCAAAGGCTTGGATGGTTGCTTGATGACCAAGCTTGATGAAGCAGCCACCATTGGTAATGCCTTAGATGTCATTATTAAGGAAAAATTAAAACTGTATTACGTTGCCAACGGCCAACGAGTGCCAGAAGACATTCATTTAGCCAATAAGCAATATTTAATACAGCACGCGCTAAAATTGAGTGCTAGCAGCAATCAATCATTCCAGTTTCTTAATGACGAATTACCCTTTGTGATGGGCGACACGGTCAATGCAGCCAACGCATCACAGCTATCTGGAATGAGTTATGCCTAGTTTCCAAAATGATCAAGCTGCTGGACTTAGGCGTTTAATGGCCACGCCTAAACCTAGGGTCGTGTCTATTATTTCAGCTTCAGCCACACAAGATCAACCTCGAATGTTGACTAATTTGGCCGCATCCATACTCGGTCAAGGCAGTGACGTACTTATTGTGCACGCCTCTCAAGACTCACGTGAGGCAAGTTATGGTATTGACAAACTACCCGCCCTTTTAAATGTAGCCAACACAGAATCGTCTTTGCAAGACGCTATTAAGAGCTCTAATCATGGCTATTCACTTTCAAAACTCATGCAAAAGCATCAGATTAAAGAGGTGCTGGATAGTCATACGGGTAATGAACTTAACCGTATATTTAACGACTTAGCGGGACAATATGAAATTGTATTGGTGGATGCTACCTTAAATAATGAACACTTACTGCCACTCAAAACACTCAATGAAGGTGAAATCCTGATTCAACTCACACGTAATCCAGAATCCATCAAACATGCATATACACTTATTAAGCAAATTTGCAGTCAGCTTGGCCGACGATCATTTGGCATTATTGTGGGAGATGCAACTGATGCTCAAGCACAAATGGTATTTCGTAACATCTCTCAAGTAGCACGACGCTTTATGCAAATAGAATTGGAGTTTTTTGGTGCTATTCCACTTGATGACCACCTTAATCGTGCGGCTAAACTTGGTCGCTCTGTCATTGATGCATTTCCATTGGCGACCGCCTCTACTGCCTTCAAGCAGATTGCTCAACGCCTAGACTACAAACATGATGATGACACTGAAATCAATCAGGCATCATTCATCTAAGCTAGAGGAAAATATATGTATAGCGCTAATGGTAAAAAAGACCAAAAAGATGAATTACTTAATAAGCATGCAGTTTTAGTGAAAAAGCTTGCCTATCAACTCAAAGCAAAACTACCACCAAGTGTTGAGTTAGATGACTTAATACAAGCGGGCATGATGGGGCTACTAGATGCTGTAAATCGTTATGAAGACACCCACGGCGCAGTATTTGAAACTTATGCTGCTCAAAGAATTCGTGGTTCTATGCTTGATGAACTACGTAGCGCAGACTGGCTACCTCGCAGCGTACGCAAAAATATGCGTGACGTTGAAATTGCCATCAGTCAACTTGAGCAAGAGTTAGGTAAACCGCCTACAGAAAGTGATGTTGCCAAGAAACTTCAACTGACCTTAGAAAACTACTATGTGATGCTGGGAGATTGTAGCGGCCATCAATTGGTCTACTACGAAGATTTCCATGACGCTGATAATAGCGAACACTTTCTTGATCGGTTTCAAACTGATCATTCAAGCGACCCGATTAAAGGTCTGTTAGAGAGTGACTTTAGAGATGCACTCATTGATGCGATTGATGCGCTACCAGAACGTGAAAAAATATTAATGAGCTTGTATTACGAACAAGAGCTTAACCTCAAAGAAATAGGCGCTGTGATGAGTGTTTCTGAATCACGTATTAGTCAATTACATAGCCAAGCTGTTGCTAGGCTGCGTGCAAATCTAAAAGAGAAATCATGGACTGGAGTAGCTTAAGCGGCATTGTAATTGCCATTATTGGCATTTTATTGGGGCAAGCCGTAGAGGGCGGGCAAATAAGCTCGTTAGTACAACCTGCGGCTTTTATCATTGTGGTATGTGGCACCTTTGGCGCGGTGTTATTGCAAACAAACACGGCAAGCTTTATCGCCGGCGTATTAATGGTGCGGCAAGTGTTTATCACGCCGATTGATGACAGATTAGACATCGCTAATCGAATAAACTTATGGAGCAATTTTGCTCGTAAACAAGGTGTTTTTATGTTGGAACCTTTCTTAAAAAAGGAAACAGATCCCTTCATAAAAAAAGGACTTCAGTTAATGATAGATGGCACACCGCCTGAAAAATTAAGGCAAATTTGTGCGATTGACATGCATTTTTATGAAATAGAGCAACGCAACGCCGCAAAAATATGGAATGCTGCTGGCGGTTATGCCCCAACAGTAGGGATTCTAGGCGCGGTACTTGGTTTAATTCATGTCATGGAGAATCTATCCGACCCGAACATGCTAGGTAGCGGTATTGCCGTCGCTTTTGTGTCTACTATCTATGGCGTAGGTTTGGCCAATCTCATTTTCTTACCTATTTCTAATAAACTAAAAGTATTGATCCAAAATGAAATGATGCGTCGCGAAATGCTGTTAAATGCTTGGTCTTCTATTGCTAGTGGTGATCACCCAAGAATTGTTGAAGAACGCCTACTTTCTTACCTACGTTAATAACATACCAGCTAAGCGAATATGATTAGAAGAAAACCCCTTGAAGATGATGAAGAGAGCCCGGATCGCTGGCTTGTTTCATATGCCGACTTCATCACCTTGCTATTCGCATTCTTTGTGGTGA
>SESD01001364.1_pt1 | contig 13574 bp, 8 predicted proteins | sample 3171411 | NCBI WGS metagenome assembly SESD01 (sample SAMN06051880, study PRJNA518727) | freshwater metagenome | biome: subpolar coniferous forest; feature: holomictic lake; material: water; isolation source: holomictic Lake 442, 16.5 m depth | place: Canada: near Kenora, Ontario | collected...
CCTTGGAACGCAGGTATTCGCTGGGCGCGTCGTTCGCTGCACGCAACGCTCCCATGTGCACAAAGCGCGGCACGCCCGCGGCAATACACGCGGCGACCAGGGTTTTGGGCAGCTCGACATGCGCCTCGGCAAAATCGCGTCCGTAAGGCATGCCGGCGCGGCTGTGCAGTATGCCCACCAGGTTGATGACGGCATCGCAACCGGCAAACAGGCGCGCCAGCGTGGCCGGGTCGTTGATCGCGGCATCGACCACACCCACGGTGGGCAGGGTGATGAGATGCTTGGCGCGCTCGCGCCGGCGCGTCGGCACGATGACCTGGTGCCCCTGCGCGGAGAGCAGGCTGACAATATGGCGGCCGATGAATCCGCTGCCGCCGATGACGCAAATTTTTGACATGTTTTTACCCGATCAAAAAGCCCGGCAACCTCCCAGGAAGGAAGGTGCGACCAATGCCATTTTACTGCTCCGACTCGTCTTTCAGTGCCAGCGTCTTGTCCGAACCCTGGCGCGCCGGGATGGTGCCCATGCGCGCCTTGAGCGAGCGCATCGGGTCGCCCAGGATTGCGGCGTAATAGACGGTGTTGATCATCACCTTTTTGACGTAATCGCGCGTCTCGTCAAAGGGGATGCTCTCGGCGTAAATAGCGCCCTCTAGCGGGCGCGCGTCGCGCCAGCGGCGGGCGCGGCCAGGCCCGGCGTTGTAGGCCGCGGCGGCGAGCACCGGCGAACCGCCCTGATCATCGAGGACGTGCTTCAGATAGGCGGTTCCAAGGCGCACGTTGACATCGATGTCGTTGACCCGCGCCTGGCTGAAATTATTCATGCCGATCTTGCCGGCGATCCATTTTGCAGTGGCTGGCATCAATTGCATCAGGCCGGAGGCGCCGACCGAAGACTTGGCGCCGGTAATAAAGCGGCTTTCCTGGCGCACCAGTCCGAGCACCCAGGGTTCCTCCAGTTGCAGCGCGCGCGCCGACTCGGCGAACACCTGGCGGTGCGGCGCGAGGTAGCGCAGCGAAAAATCGTGCTGCGCCAGGGTGCGATCGGCGGTGCTGATGGCGCGGTCCCAGATTTCGAACTTGCGCGCATGGTCGGCGGCGGCAAGCAAAAAGCGGTCATCGGTGCCGCGTATCGCCCACAGCCATTCACGCGTCGCCTCGCTGCGCATGTCGAGCCGATACAGCGCCAGTGCGCGCTTCAGGCCCGGGTTGGCCGCGGCCGCGGCGACCTCTTCCTTGGTCGGAACGGCTACCTTGGCGGGAATTTCCACCGCCCGACCAAGTTCCTCGGCGGCGAGGCGGCCGTAAAAATGGTGCTCGTCGGCGACGCGCGCAAACAGCTTGTGCGCCTCGGGAATATTGCCCAGGGCGTGCTGCGCGCGGCCTTCCCAATACACCCAGGCCGGTTCGTTTCGTTGCAACACGTCCATGCGCCCGGTCGCCGCGAGCACCGCCGCCCAGTCGGCTTGGCGCAAAGCGATGCGCACATACCAGGCAAGCTGGTCGTTGGAAAGCACCGCGTCGGCGGTGTCGCGATACCAGGCGAGGGACTCGGGCAGCAGGCGCCGCGCCCCGGCAAAACCCAGTTGTCCCCAGACATAAGCTCGATCCTCGGCGGAAAATTTTTCCCGCAGCCTGGCATCCCAATACCCCACCGCGGCCTGCGGATCGCTTTTGGCCAGGCGCATCAGCGCAAAAATCACCAGCTCGCGCGCCGGTCGCGCTGCAAGGTTTCCGACTTTTTCCAGATAACGCACCGGCGACTGGTTGACGGTGTCGAGCTGGCGCGTATCGAGCGCCTCTTCACGCGGCAGGTAAGCGGCGGTGCGCTTGGCCTGCCCCACCTGCCCGGCTTCGACCAGCAGGCGAATACGGTTCCACACCTCGACCGAGGTGTAGCGCCCGTTGGCGAGCAAGGCCTCGGCCAGCACGACACAGCCCTCGGGCAATTCCTTTGGCGTGTTCCAGTAGCGCCGCACTTCGGCAAGCGCACTGTCATCCTGCTGGCGCCAGCGTGCGGCAAGGCTGTAACAGGTGGTGTTGGCGTCTTCGTTGACCAGCAGCGGAAACTCCGCCTGGAATAACTCCCACTGCCCGCGTTTGCCCAGCAGCTTAAGCCATTCGCGGCGCACGTTCTCGGCCAACAGGCTGCCGGCGTTGCGCGCGAGAAAGGCATTGACGGCTTCGGGCGTCGCCGCATCAAGACGCAGGCTGGTCTGCCAATAATCTATCCATGGCGCGAGCACGTGATTCCCGGCCAGCGCGGCGGCCTTGTTGAGCTTGGCGACATCGCCGGCGCGAAAGGCGTCGCGGGCAAGAACCACCGCTTCATCGGGTGTCGGGTTGCGCGGCGCGGCGCCAATCGCGGCGAGCGGCAGCAACAGGCACAGTGCTATAGTCGCTCGGTACATGCAAAGGGGGATGTTCATGATTCTCTTGCAGAATAACATAGCGATTTGCCGTTTCGCCGGAACTTGCCGCCAAGCTTGCATTAACGCATGAGCACGATTCCGGCTGACATTGCCGCCTGGCGCAAGACACTGCGCAAATCCCTGATCGAGCGCCGGCAGGCGGTGGACGCAACCACGCTCGAGTCATGGCGGCTGGCGATGGACTCGCACCTCACGCGCGGTTTTCCGGGGCTGGGAAAAGGCGTGCTGGCGCTGTGCTGGCCGTACCGCAACGAATACGACGCACGGCACATCGCGGCCAAGGCGCGCGCGGCCGGTGCCACCACCGTCCTGCCGGTGGTACTGGCCTCGGCGACACCGCTGATTTTTCGCGAATGGCATCCCGGCACCGCTCTCGCCAAGGGCGCGCTGGGCATTCCTTATCCGGCCGAGGGCCCCGAACGCACTCCCGATACGGTATTGCTGCCCATGGTGGGCTTTGATGCGGCCGGGTTTCGACTCGGTTACGGCGGCGGTTTTTTTGACCGCACACTGGCGGCAATGACCAAGCGGCCGGTGGTGATAGGCGTGGTGCACGAGTTGGGCAAGCTGCCAAGCATCCACCCCCAGCCCTACGACATCCCGGTGGATTTTGTCGTCACCGAGCGTGGCATCTACCGGCGCGACGACGACAAACTGGTTTTTCTCGGCGCACCTGCCGCAGGCACCGCCTCGCCGCTCGCCTCGCCGGTGTGCTACGCCGGCGAACTGGACCCCGGCTATTTTGGCGCCGACCAGTAATGGGCGGCCGGGTCCTGCCTCAGCCTCAAGATATTTACCATGAAATTAGAACATATAATGTTGGAATTTCATGGTAATTGGTGCTAGCATCCCGGCCATGCTGGAGCGCACAGACCTGCTGCTTTCCGCCACAACCGCACTCGCGCGTTCCCGCGCCGTTGTGCTGAGCGGACCGCGCCAGTCGGGCAAAAGCACGCTCGCCCAGAGGTTCCTCAAGCGTGACTCTCCCAATTATTTTGACCTTGAAAACCCCCTGCACGCACAGCGCCTGGCCGAACCGCACGACACGCTGTCACGGCTGCAGGGCCTGGTTGTCATCGACGAAGTGCAACGCCGGCCGGGCTTGTTCCCGATATTACGGGTACTGATTGACCGCTCCGACACTGCCGGGCAATACCTGCTGCTTGGCAGCGCCTCGCCGGCGTTGCTGCGTCAAACCGGCGAGTCCTTGCTCGGTCGCGTCGAGACGCTGGAAGTCGCCGGCTTCAACCTGCAGGAAGTATGCGGGCCGGCAGGGCATTACGACAGCGATGCCGTGACCCGCCTGTGGTTGCGCGGCGGCTTTCCGCGCGCGTACCTCGCCAGCTCTGATCAAGACAGCATGGCATGGCGGACTGGTGCCATAACCGGCCACGTCGAGGTGGACTTGCCGCAGTTCGGCCTCAACATCGCGGCTCCGGCGATGCTGCGCTTCTGGCGCATGCTGGCGCACTATCACGGCCAGATCTGGACCGCTTCGGATCCGGCCCGGTCACTGGGCGTGTCCGAGCCCACCGTGCGCCGTTACCTCGACACATTGACGCAAACACTCATGGTTCGCCAGCTCCAGCCGTGGCACGAGAACCTGGGCAAGCGGCAGGTAAAATCACCCAAGATTTACTTTCGCGACACCGGCCTGCTACATGCCTTTATGGGATTGAGTTCACTGCCGGAGTTGCTCGCACACCCGCGCTGCGGCGCCAGCTGGGAAGGTTTTGCGCTCGAACAGGTCCTGCGGCTGGCCAAACCCGATGAAGCCTATTTCTGGGCCACCCATCAGGGCGCCGAACTTGACTTGCTCATGCTCAAGGGACGGCAACGCATCGGCGTGGAGTTCAAGCGCGCCGACGCCCCCAGGCTAAGCGCATCCATGCGCATTGCCATGCACGACCTGAAGCTTGACGCGCTCTATGTCGTGTATCCGGGCGAGCAGCGTTTCCGCCTTGCCGATGGCGTCGAAGCCGTGCCCTTGTGGGCGCTGTTGCAATAAGGGCATATCGGCTGGAAAGGCGCGCCAGCCGTGGCTTTCCAGCAGATGACCGGTGTAACCCAGGAAGAAATAGCTGGTAAATTTTCGAGGGGGCAAGCATGGCGATCAGTGACCAGGGGCAACGCACACTTTCCAATACCTGCTTTTGCCGGTCCGCCGGCGCGACGGGGGTGGATTCGGCGCGACGCGGATTTCTTACCGGCGCGGCGGCGCTGGCCGGGCTGGGCGCATTGGGGCTTACTGCCGGCTGCGCCTCGTCCGCGACGACACCCGCCACCCTGGCACGCACCCGCATTGACGTGCACCATCATTTCATTCCGCCCTTTCACGTCGATGCCATGATGGCGCCGGGTCGGCGCACCGGCGCGCGGCCGCCAAAGTGGTCGCCGGCGATGTCTCTCGATGACATGGACAAAAGCGGCATCGCCACCGCGGTGCTGTCCATCGCCCAGCCGGGCGTGCTGTTTGGCAGCGATTTCGCCGAATCGCGCAGGCTTGCTCGCGAGTTGAACGACTACGGCGCGAAAATGGTGCGCGACCATCCCGGGCGCTTCGGCCTGTTTGCGGTGATCGCCCCGCCCGACACCGAGGGCAGCCTGCGCGAGATCGCCTACGCCCTCGACGTGCTCAAGGCCGATGGCATCGGCCTGTTAACGAGTTACGGCGACAAGTACCTGGGTGACCCGTCCTTTGCGCCTGTGTACGAAGAGCTCAACCGGCGCAAGGCCGTGGTCTATGTGCACCCGACCACGCCCGACTGCTGTCGCGGCCTGGTGCCGGGCATTCCGCCCGGCTCGATCGAGTACGCCACCGATTCCACGCGCACCATCGCGCATATCGTCTTCAGCGGTTATGCGGTGCGCTTTCCCGACATTCGCTGGATTTTCTCGCACAGCGGCGGCACGCTGCCCTTTCTCACCGGCCGCTTTACCCGCCTCGCCGAGGAAAAAAAGGACCCGCGCCTGCCCGACGGCCCGCTGCCCGAGTTCCGCAAATTCCATTACGAACTGGCGCAAGGCAACACGCCGGGGCAGCTCGACGCTCTGCTGCGCATGGTGCCGGTGTCGCAGGTGATGTACGGCACCGACTACCCGTTTCGCGACGGGGCCGAGGTGAACGCCGGCATCGCCGCCTACCGTTTCAGTGCCGCGGATGTGCGCGCCATCGCGCGTGGCAATGCGCTGCGGTTGCTGCCGCGGCTCGGTCCGGCCTGATTCGAAATCGTCCGATTAGCGGTGCCCCTGAAACTCGTCGATGGCATCGGCCACCGATATCCCCGGTGCAAAAACGCCGATGCGCTCCTCCACCGCTTCGGCGTGCAGCACGTCGCGCACCGCCCCGCGTACCGCCACCGTGCGCAGGCGCACTCCCTCCGCCTGCAGTGCCGCGTGCAGGCCTGAGAGCATGCGCGCCCCCGCAAGGTCGATGCCGGGCGTGGCGGACATGTCGCAGATAACCAGTTGCAGCGGCCCGGTCGCGGAATGGACTTTCTCCCGCACCTGGTCCCGCACGTATTCGGCGTTGAAGTAGAGCAGCGCCGCCTCAACGCGGAACACCAGCACCCCGGGAATGCTTTCGTTTTCCGGATTGCGTTCCAGGTCGGAAAAATGCCGTGTGCCCGAGACCCGGCCGAGGAAGGCGACGTGCGGTTGCGCGGCGCGGCGGATGAGCATCAATAGCGACGCGACGACAGCCACCATCACGCCTTTGAGTATGCCCAGCAGCAGCACACCGGAAAAGGCGATCATCGAAACCATGAATTCGTAGCGGCTCACGCGCCATAAGTGGCGCAATTCGCCGATGTCGACCAGCCCCTTGACCGCGACCAGCACGATGGCAGCGAGCACCACGTTAGGCAGGTTGCTGAGCAAACCGGTGAGGTACATCAGGCACAGCGCGATGGTCGCCGAGCAAAACGCCAGTGCCAGCGGCGTTTTCGCGCCGGCCTTGTCGTTGACCGAGGATTGCGACAGGCCGCCCGCGACCGGATAGGCCTGGCAGAGCCCGGCGGCGAGGTTCGCCGCGCCGAGGCCCAGCAGTTCCTGGCGCGAGTCGATTTCATAACCCCTTGCCTGCGCCAGGGTGCGCGCCGCCGACACGCTCTCCACGTAAGCGGGCAAAAGGCAGGCGAAGGCCAGCGGCATCACCCCGTCAACGTCGCGCAGCCGCAGCTCCGGCAGGCGCAAGTCGGGCAGGCCCTGCGGCAATGCGCCGACAATCTTGAACCCCAGATCGCCCAGCCCGGTCACCGACAACACGATGATGGACGCCACCGCCACGAACAGCGCCACCGGCCGGCCCGGCAGCAGCTTTTCACCGAGGAGCAGCGCGGCCAGTGCGACCAGGCCGAAGGCCAGCACCGCGGGGTTGGTGCCGGGCAGCTGGCCCCACAAAATTCCGATGCGCTCGAAAAAATGCTCGCCACCACCGGCAACCCCGAACAGCTTGGGCAACTGCGTCATGGCGATGGTCAGCGCGGCGCCGGCCTTGAAACCAAGCAGTATGGTTTCGCTGATGAAATTGACCAGCGAACTCAGGCGCAGCAGCCACGCCAGCACGCACATGGCGGCCATGACCAGCGCCGTCAGCGCGGCAATGTCCGCCCAGCGCGCCGCATCACCCCCGGCCATGCCCGCAACCGTAACCCCCACCAGCATGGAGATCGCCGAGGTCGGTCCTATCGCAAGCTGGCGCGACGAGCCGAACAACGCGTAGAGCAGGCCTCCGACCAGATAACAGTAAATGCCGTAGGCGGCGAGCGTCATCCCGGCGATGGCATCATTTGCCAACCAACGCGTCTGGTAGGTGGCGAGCCATTGCGCCGGCGGAAAAGCCGACCGCCACCCGCTACCCGGAGCTGGTTCGGCACGTCCTTCGGCGGATCTGGTCTGCTCAGTCATGCTCGCCATTGCTACGCAATTGGGCGCAGGGAAAACCACCGCCCTGCGACCGTTCGGGCATGCTCCCACTCCGGCTGTGATTTTTATTGCGCCAGATCAAAAATTCCCGACTTGGCCTGGGCGATGCCGTACGTCAACCACGGCCGTGCACCAACCCCTATTGGCGCAACCGCGACCGCCCGCGATGCGGCCGCAGTTACCGCGTCGTTCGCCGCGAAGCCAGCCGGGCAACGCGGCTCCGCGGGGGAAAATCTTGTTAAAATAAGCCCTATTTCATCGCGGGAGCGGTAATGAATCACGTCAAGTCACAGACCTTACACGGCGGCGTAGCACGGCAGGCTTGTTTCGTAACCGCCTGCCTGGCGATCGGACTGCTCACAGCCTGCGACAAGGCCGCACCACCCCCGCCGAGGCCGCCGACGGTGGAAGTCATCACCGTGCAGGCGCGCGATGTGCCCATTTACCGCGAATGGATAGGCGTCACCGACGGCGATGTCAACGCGACCATAAAACCGCAGGTCACCGGTTACCTGCTGAAGCAAAACTACCGTGAAGGCGACCCGGTCAAAAAGGGGCAGGTTCTGTTCGAAATCGACCCGCGCACCTTTCAGGCTGCCGTGGATCAGGCCGCGGCAACGCGCGACCAGCAGCAGGCAAGGCATGTCACCGCCGCCGCCACCCTGGCACGGGTCAAGCCGCTGGCGGAAAAAAATGCCCTCAGCCAGAAGGATCTTGACGACGCCACCGGATCGGAAGCCTCGGCGCGCGCGGCGCTTGACCAGGCGCGCGCGGCACTCGATTCGGCCCGACTCAACCTGGATTTCACCAAAATAACTTCGCCGATAGACGGCGTTGCCGGCATCGCCAAGGCGCAAATCGGCGACTTGCTCAGCCCCGGCGCCGCAACCGAGTTGACCACCGTTTCGACCATCAACCCGATCAAGGTGTATTTCAATATCAGCGAGCGCGAATACCTCAATTTCCGCGAGGCTCCGACGGCCAAAGCGCAAAGCGTTCCCCTCGCCCTCATCCTGGTCGATGGCAGCACCTATCCGCACCCGGGCAATGTCAGCGTGCTCAACCGCCAGGTGGACGCGACAACCGGCACCTTCAAGGTGGCCGCACTGTTTCCCAACCGCGACATGTTGTTGCGGCCGGGCCAGTTTGCCAAAATCCGCGCAACCACCTCGATGCAAAAAGGCGCGCTGCTGGTGCCGCAGCGCGCGGTCACCGAAGTGCAGGGAAAATACCTGGTTGCGGTCGTCGGCGAGGGCAACAAAATCGACATCCGGCCGGTCATGCCGGGAGAGCGCATCGGCTCGGACTGGATCATCAGCTCGGGGCTCAAGCCGGGTGAAAAAATCGTCGTCGAGGGAACACAAAAGGTCCGCCCGGGCAGCACGGTCAATCCGCAGCCGTTCAATCCCCAGGCCGCGGCCGGCAAGGCAGACGCCGCCAAGTCCGCGGACAGCCCGGCCAAAACCCCTGCCGCAGCGGCCAAAAAGGGCTAAGCCGCCATGTCCAAGTTTTTCATCAACCGTCCCATCGTGGCGATGGTCATCTCCATCCTGATGACCATTCTCGGGGTGGTAGCCATGTCCGGCCTGCCCATTGCGCAGTTTCCCAATATCGTCCCGCCGGAAATCAAGGTCAACAGCACCTACACCGGTGCCGACGCGCTGACTGTCGAACAGTCGGTGGCCACACCCATCGAGCAGCAGATGTCCGGCGTGGACAACATGAACTACATGTATTCGATCAACGCCAACAACGGACAATCGACTCTGACGGTGAATTTTGACATCGCCACCGACGCCAATACCGACCAGTTGCTGACGCAAATGCGCCAGGGCCAGGCGGAGTCGCAACTACCCGCCGATGTGCGCAATTACGGCGTCACGGTGCAAAAATCGACGGCCTCGCCGCTGCTCATGTTTGCACTGACATCGCCCAACGGCACCTACGACAACGTTTTCCTCGCAAACTACGCTTACATCAACATCAACGACCAGATGACGCGGGTCAAGGGCATTGCCAGCGTCACCGTGTTCGGCGCCGGGCAGTACGCCATGCGGCTGTGGGTCAGTCCGGACAAATTGGCGAAGCTCAACATCACCATTCCGGAAATCATCAACGCGGTGAACACGCAGAACACCGTCAATCCGGCCGGAACAGTCGGCGCGGAACCGGTGCCAAAAGGCCAGGAGTTTACCTACGCGGTGCGCGCCCAGGGTCGGCTGCAAAGCGAAGAGGACTTCGGCAAGGTCGTGCTGCGCGCCAATACCGACGGCTCCATCGTGCGCGTCAAGGACGTCGCGCGCATCGAACTCGGTGCCCAGACCTACAGCATGGAAGGACGGCTTAACGGCAAGCCCGCCGCCCTCATCGCCCTATACCAGATGCCCGGCGCGAATGCGCTTGCGGCGGCCGGCGGCGCGAAAAAAGTGATGGAGAAGATCAAGGAGGGCTTCCCGCCCGACCTTGACTACGTTATTGCCCTCGATACAACATTGTCGGTTACCGAAGGCATCAAGGAAATTCAGCACACCCTGATCGAGGCGCTGGTGCTGGTGATCCTGGTCGTGTTCATTTTTTTGCAGGGCTGGCGCGCGACGCTGATCCCGCTGCTTGCCGTGCCGGTGTCGCTGGTCGGCACTTTCATGCTATTCCCGGCCTTTGGTTTTTCGATCAACACGCTGTCGCTGTTCGGACTGGTGCTGGCCATCGGCCTGGTGGTCGATGACGCCATCGTCGTGGTCGAGGCGGTAGAGCATCACATCGAGCAGGGCATGTCGCCGCGGGACGCAACGCTGCGGGCAATGGAGGAAGTCACCGGACCGGTGATTGCGATTGCCGTCATTCTTGCCGCCGTGTTCATACCCACCGCCTTTATCCCTGGCATTACCGGCCAGCTCTACCAGCAGTTCGCCGTGACCATCGCCATCTCGGTGATCATCTCGGCGTTCAATGCGCTGACCCTCAGCCCGGCACTGTGCGCCATGCTGCTGCGCCCCAAGGTCAAGGGTGACGGGCTGGTGCAAAGGTTCTACGACTGGTTCAACCGCGGTTTTGGCCGCATAACCCATGGCTACGTTGGCGCTTGCCGTTTTGCCATACGCAAAAGCCTGCTCAGCCTGATATTCCTGGTCGGCGTCACCGCATCGGCCGGTTTTTTTGGCAAGTTGGTCCCGGCCGGATTCCTGCCCGATGAAGACCAGGGCTATGTCTTTGGCGGGATCCAGCTCCCGGACGGCGCCTCGCTTCAACGCACCAGTGAAATTGCACGGCAGGCCGAAGAGATCATCATGGCCACACCCGGGGTGAAATATGCCACCACTGTCGTCGGCTACAGCATGCTCAGCCAGGTGTCCAATACCTACAGCGCGTTCTTTTTCATCACCCTGAAAGACTGGTCCGAGCGCAAAGCACCCGAGGAACAATACTCCGCCATCAAAGCCGAGTTGACCAAAAAGCTCGGCGGCATCAGCGGTGCCATCGGTTTTGCCTTCCCGCCTCCGGCTATTCCCGGTGTCGGCACCTCTGGCGGGGCCACCTTCATTCTTGAAGACCGCGCCGGCAAGGACATCGCCTTTCTTGCCGCAAACACCACCAAGTTCGTCGAAGCGGCGCGAAAACGCCCCGAGCTGGTGGGTGTCTCGACGACCTTCCGTCCGACCGTGCCGCAGATTTTTATTGACGTCGACCGCGACCAGGTGCTCAAGCAGGGCGTCAATATCAGCGACGTGTATAAAACCCTGCAAAGCTTTTTGGGCAGCGGCTTCATCAACTACTTCAACCGCTTCGGCCGGCAGTGGCAGGTCTATATCCAGGCCGAGGGTGACTACCGCACGAATATCGAAAATATCGGCCAGTTCTCCGTGCGCAATGCCAAGGGGGAAGCAGTTCCGCTGTCGGCGCTGACGTCAATCCGCCGGATATCCGGGCCGGAATTCACCATGCGCTACAACCTTTACCGCAGCGCCCAGATCAACGCCTCGGGAGCGCCGGGCGTCAGCTCGGCCCAGGTCATGCGCGCGCTCGAAGAGGTGTTCGCCGAAACCATGCCCACGGAAATGGGTTACGACTACCTCGGCATGTCCTATCAGGAGCAGCGCGCACAGCAAGGCGTCTCACCGATGTTGATTTTCGCGTTTTCGTTGCTGTGCGTATTCCTGATCCTCGCGGCGCAGTACGAAAGCTGGTCGCTGCCCTTTTCGGTACTGCTCGGAACGCCCATCGCCGTGGCCGGCGCCTTTGCCGCCTTGCTGCTGCGCGGGCAGGAAAACAATGTCTATGCGCAAATCGGGCTGGTGATGCTGATCGGCCTGGCGGCCAAGAATGCCATCCTGATCGTCGAGTTTGCCAAAATGGAAGCGGAAAAAGGCAATCTTTCCCTGATCGAAGCCACGCTCGAGGGCGCGCGCCTGCGCCTGCGGCCGATCCTGATGACTTCCTTCGCTTTCATCCTCGGTTGCGTACCCCTTGCCATCGCTTCGGGTGCCGGCTCGATTTCGCGCCAGGTAATGGGCAGCACCGTCATCGGCGGCATGCTCGCGGCATCGTTCATCGCCATTTTCATCATTCCCGTGACCTTTTACGTGGTCGAGAAAATCAACCACAAGGACAAGCCGCCACAGGCAGCAGCCAAGGGAGGCTCTGATGCGTAAATTAGCCGCCCCCTTGATGGCCGTGCTGGTCAGCGCCTGCATGATCGGGCCGGATTACCAACGCCCGCCCATCGACGCGCCAGCCGCCTGGCGCCTCAGCGAGCAAGGCGCAAAAGACCTTGCCAATTCCGCCTGGTGGGAACAGTTCAACGACCCGGCGCTCAACACCCTGGTGGCCACCGCGTTGCGCGAGAACAAGGACTTGATGATCGCCAGCGCGCGTATCGAGGAATTCGCCGGCCGCCTTGGCATTACCCGCTCGCAACTGTACCCGCAGGTCGGACTGGGTGTGGACGCGTCCCGGCAAAGAGTCACCCTCCCGGGATCATCTGCAAACGGGACTTACAACTCCTATGACGTGCTGCTCGGCGCCAGCTGGGAAATCGACCTGTGGGGCCGTATCCGCCGCGAGAGCGAAGCGGCGCGCGCCAGGCTGATGAGCACTGAGGAAGGCAAGCAGGGCGTGGTGCTGACGCTGGTGGCCGGCGTGGCCGGCTCCTACATCAACCTGCGCGACCTCGACCGCCAGCTTGAAATCGCCGTCAACACGGCGAACGCCCGCGAGGCCTCGTACAAGATCTTCCAGGACCGTTACACCGGCGGCGTCATCTCGCTGCTGGAACTGAACCAGAACAAGTCGCAATACGAAGAAGCGCTGGCCACCATACCGAAATTCGAAAAAGAAATCGCCCAGCAGGAAAACGCCCTGAGCGTGCTGCTCGGCCGCAACCCCGGACCGATTGCGCGCGGCAACAACATAGACCAGCTGCGTGTACCGGCCGTACCCGAAGGCCTGCCCTCGACCCTGCTCGAGCGCCGGCCCGACGTCCGCGGGGCCGAACAAGACCTCATCGCCCGCAACGCCCTGATAGGCGCGGCCAAGGCGGCCTACTTCCCGAGCATTTCACTGACCGCGTTGTTTGGTGTGGCGAGCAGCAGCCTGTCCAGCCTGTTCAGCAGCGGGTCACAGGCCTGGCAGTACGGGGGCGCACTCAGCCAGCCCATTTTCACCGGCGGCCTGCTCGCCGGACAGGTTGAGGTGGCCGAAGCGCAGCAACAGCAATCACTGTTCGCGTACCAGAAGACCGTCCAGAACGCCTTTCGCGAAGTCAACGATGCGCTTATCGACATCGATCGGACCCGCGCGCAACTGGCGGCGCAACGCCTGCAGGTGCAATCGCTGCAGGTCTACGCCGACACCGCCCGCCTGCGCTACGACAACGGCTACACCAGCTACATCGAAGTGCTCGATGCCGAGCGCAGCCTGTTCAATGCCCAGTTGCAATACACCCAGACGCAGCAGACGCAGCTGCAGGCATCCATCAACCTGTACAAGGCCATGGGCGGCGGCTGGGTCACCGAGGCGGCCAAGCTCACCACAAAATAGTGCGCGCGAGCTGATGTACGTCTGAAACAACCAGGTTGCGCCAAACTGCGTGATTCCTTCAGCGCATAGCAACGCGCCCGCCAGCACTTGGGCTTTGTTTACGCCTGGGGATACAGCACCAGTTCCTTGACGAGGAGGACAATGGGCTTGTCGGCAAGGTCGGCCTGGTCGGCCTGAAAA
>SESD01001365.1_pt1 | contig 13573 bp, 10 predicted proteins | sample 3171411 | NCBI WGS metagenome assembly SESD01 (sample SAMN06051880, study PRJNA518727) | freshwater metagenome | biome: subpolar coniferous forest; feature: holomictic lake; material: water; isolation source: holomictic Lake 442, 16.5 m depth | place: Canada: near Kenora, Ontario | collected...
CAATTAGCTAATGCAGGCGCAGGCTGGGGAGATAGTACTAATGCTAATGGCGAACCCATTAAAACGGCAACTTATTACGCGAACAGCCCTTCCGGCATACTTCCTGCTGCAGATTGTTTCGATACTAAACCACCGTCTTCCGGTCCTTTCGACACCAGTGTGCCACACACGCCAAATGACGGAACAGCGGTTCAAATAACCTGTGACTCTGGCACTGCACTGCGTAAATTTGTTGATCCCGTAGCATCCATACCGGTTGCGGTACCTGATACAACGACTTATCCAGGCTCAGACTATTATGAAATTGGCGTTGTTGAATACACACAACGTATGCACTCTGATTTGGCAAAAGCAACAACACTACGTGGCTATGTACAAATATCAAAGAATGGCTCAGGGATTTCCTTGGGTGTAAACTTACCCAATGGCGCGGCTGCTTCCGCTGTTGCCAAGCCCACTTATTTAGGGCCTATTCTTTCCACTACCCAAGGTAGACCGGTTCGTATCAAGTTTTATAATCTATTACCTGCCGGCTCTGCAGGTAATCTTCATCTTCCTGTTGACGAAACTATTACAGGTGCTGGCGTGGGCCCGGATGGTAAAACCATATACCAACAAAACCGTGCAGAAATTCATTTACATGGTGGCGATAACCCTTGGATTAGCGACGGCACGCCACACCAATGGATATTACCAGCCTCAGATGAACTGGCCTTAAAAACCACAAATCCAGCGATGGCACGCGGCGTTAGTGCCAAAAACGTACCTGATATGCCTGATCCAGGCCCAGGCGCAATGACGTATTACTACCCAAACAATCAAAGCGGTCGTTTGATGTTTTATCATGACCACTCCATAGGTATAACCCGTCTTAATGTCTATTCTGGTATAGCGGCTGGTTATTTAATCAATGACTTACCAGGCGTAGGTGAAAACCAAGCGGATCTTAAGGCTCTTTTGCCGACCGAACAAATCCCCTTGATCATTCAGGACAAAACTTTTGTAGCTAAAGATATCGCCATGCAAGATGCCAAGTGGGACACCCGCTTAGGCCAAGAAGGTGATCTATGGTATCCACACGTCTATGAAACCAACCAAGATCCCAACTCTGCGGATGGCACTAATCCGGTTGGTCGTTGGGATTGGGGTAACTGGTTTTGGCCCGTCTTTCCATCGGTCTATGATTTACCCACCGGTGAAGTCAAAGCTATAAATACAATAACCAAACTCCATGAGTCCTCTACAACACCCGAAGCTTACATGGATACGCCCGTGATTAATGGTGTCGCCTACCCTACCTTGGAAGTAGATGCAAAAGCCTATCGTTTCCGTATTTTAAATGCCGCGAATGATCGCTTTATTAACTTAGGGCTTTATTTAGCGGCGGATAAAAAAACAACGGATCCAGATGTACCGACCAACTCACAAAACACCGTACTGTGTGACGGCTCGCCTACGCGTCCCGATCAAACCCCCTTACTGACAACCGATTGTACCGAAGTTAAAATGGTAGTATTTGGTTCAGGTTACGTACCACCACATGGCGCGGCTTACACACCGGATGGGACACAGGCTTTTCCAACAACCGGCGGCATTACCGACACTGGTTGGGGCGCACAAGTTGATGGCTTATTCCCACAAGGCGCACCTGATCCTGCAACAGCCGGACCCAATATTATACAAATCGGTAATGAAGCCGGCTTATTGGCCTCTCCACTGGATATCCCTTCTACGCCGCTTAACTTTGAATACAACAAACGCAGCGTTACGGTACTTAACGTGCAAGAGCGCGGCTTGTTCATGGGCCCTGCAGAACGTGCAGATGTTTTAATAGATTTTTCAAAATACGCTGGCCAAACCTTAATTGTCTATAACGACGCACCGGCTCCCACACCGGCTTCAGACCCACGTATAGACTACTATACCGGTAACGGTGACCAAACCGGGGCCGGTGGCGCGCCTAACACCCAGCCCGGTTACGGTCCTAACACCCGCACCATCATGCAGATTCATGTTAAAGGTACGCCAGGTGTACAAGGCACACCAGGACCGTCAATCGCTGACCTGAATAAGGCTTTACCAAAAGCCTATGCCAGCTCTCAAAATAAGCCGATAGTACCAGAGCCTGAATATAACGCTTCATTTGCTACTGATACCGCTTATAAGGCAGTCGCACCATCGGCCCGAACCAATGCTCGTATCTACACCGGATCGGTTTATATCGGTAAATACAATGGCTTAAGCTTCAAAACACCCGAGGCTATTACCTATAGACCTGCACCGGCTTGTTCAACCCCCGCCCTCTGCACTACGACTCTTGCATATAATAAAGCCCAGCCCAACAATGGCTTGGTCACGGCAGCTGCTGGCACGACAATCAGTGCCTATACAGAAAGTAAAGCCATTCAAGAGTTATTTGACCCTACCTATGGTCGTATGAATGCAACTTTAGGCGTTGAACTACCGTTTACCAGTGCACTAACGCAAACCACTATTCCTTTAGGTTATGTGGATCCTTTAACTGAAAAAATAGCGGATGGTGAAACCCAGTTCTGGAAAATAACCCATAATGGCGTAGATTCTCATCCGGTGCATTTCCATTTGGTTAATGTGCAAGTCATTAACCGTATTGGCTGGGATGGCACAGTTAAAATACCTTACGGTGATGAAGCCGGCTGGAAAGAAACCGTAAAAATGCATCCATTAGAAGATATTGTGGTGGCTGTTCGCGCCAAAAAGCCTCTCTTGGGCGCACTTAATAGCAGCACTAACGCTTTAATTCCAAACAAAAGCTTTGGCCTGCCCAACAGTGTTCGTTTAATGGATCCAACACAACCTGCGGGCTCGTTAACTGGTATTACGCAAGTTGATCCCGCTACAGGTACGCCAAGTGTAGTCTCCAACGCCATGCAAAACTACGGCTGGGAATATGTTTGGCATTGTCATATCTTGGGGCATGAAGAAAATGACTTTATGCGTCCTGTGGCCTTCGATGCCAAAGAAGGAGCACCGACTCAGCCAAGCAATTTAGCCATTAATGGAGGAACATTAACTTGGACTGATAATGCAACGACTGAATACACTTACAAGGTTGAACGAGCGGCTATTTCCCCGCAACAAACCTGTACAACTGTTCGCGGCAGGATTACCTGCATTACAACTAACGGTCCAGGCGCTTTTATTGACTTAACCGCTTCAGTATTGCCAGCCCAACAAACTTTCTTAAATGCACCGTTAGCGAATGCCGAAAGCTTTATCGACACAGCGGCAGTCGTTGCCAACACGGATTACCGTTACAGAGTAACGGCAATTGGTGCGGCAGGTAATAGCGCTTCAGTTACGGTGGATCGAATTGTTCCAGTAGCCCCAGTTGCGCCAGTATTGGCGGCAGCGACTGGCACCACAACAACGGGCACAACCTTAACGTGGACCGAAGCTACTGCAATTGCTAAAATAACAAGCTTTCAAGTATTTCAAGTAGGCAACAACACGCCGATTGCAACACTTGCCAATACCGCAACGACTTATACTGTTACCGGACTGACACCCAGTACGACTTATCAGTATTATATTGTGGCTGTAAACGGTAACTTAGCATCGGCTAATTCAAATACGGTATCTGTAACAACGACTGCACCGGTTGTGGGTAATTTAACCGCACCCACTAATATCTCAATACAACGCACCAGTTTAACGGCGGCAACACTAAGCTGGACTGATGCATCCAACAACGAGTCCAGCTTTCAGGTGCAAACATCTACCAACGGCACCACTTGGACAAATGTAGGTGCCGCCATTACCAGAACCCAAGCTCAGGGAACGGCAACCGGAGGCGCCTTAACAGCAACAATGACGGTTAGCAACACCACTAATGCCTCGTATCGCGTCAATGCTGTCAACAATAATACAACCGCCTCCTCGGCGAGCGTGGCGCTGAATGACACACTCGCACCGACAGCAGCAGGTTTGTTAACGGTAACCAAAACGCCAATTACCTTATTTGGCTTAAGATTAGGCACAACGGTGAACTTAACTTGGACAGACAATGCTAACAACAATGCCAGTTATACCGCTCAATTTAGTACAAACGGGGGCACAAGCTGGTCAAACATTAGTACAACTTTGGCAGGTAATGCCACGGCATCGACTCAAATTGTTCTGGGTACTACTGCTGCAACTTACCAGTACCGGGTTCAAGCAGTTAATAGTGTAGGCTCTGTTATATCTACCAATGTTCTGTCCATCGTTTTACCTTAAGTAACTTAGGGTTGCAGTATCGCTGCAACCCGCTTTCAATACGTTAAGCTCTCTTTAATTAGAGAGCTCCGAGACAAGAAAGCCAAACGAATAACACAATTAACTGATTGAATTAATTAAACCTAATACGAGATAAACGCCATGAAAACAATATTAAAACAACTCGCAACTGCCATGGTAATGCTATTGGCATCAGCAACCAGCTACGCCCTACCGATCGTACTGCCTGATCCAGCGACGAGTGCAAGCGAATCAGGTACTTTTAAAATCAGTGCTAAAGATGAAATCACTGTATCAGGCAGTCCCGTAAGCCTAACCACAACAACGCCAACTTCTGGAGACATCGCCAGTGGGACTGCGCGTTTCATGAGCGGGGACCTGCAATACAATGACGGCAATAGTAATGTTGATGGTAAAATAGCCAAAGTTACTTTTGGCAAACAAGTCATAAACAACCAAGTCATCTATATTTTAAAGGGCCTGATTTATGGCACGTTAAGTCAAGGTGGTCAACTTGTTGATGTGAACGGTAATTTTTCAGTATCTACCCTACCCGCACCAGAAGGTACAGAACTCAGTCAAGCTCAAGTAGATTCCAGTCATCTTATTTTGACTATACGTTCCAACATTAACAATACTGTACCAGCAAAATAATTAAATCTTGTTTTATAACGATAAATTAACTGTAGCGAGCCACCGAGTCAGATCGCTACAGTTAATAACACATTAATTATTTAGGTATTTTTAGGAGACACCGTGTATTTCAATAAATTACAGTTAAGTTTTATTTTGGGAGCCGCTTTCTTGTCACAACAAGTGGTTGCTGAAACACAAACTTCATCAATTGCCGGCTTTAAATCTAGCGAAGAGGCTGTCAGTTATGCCGTCGGCGCTTCGGTAGGCAGAAACTTCAAAAAGGACGGATTTGCTATCAACCAAGATATTTTTACTCAAGGCTTACATGATGCCTTGACTGGTTCAAAACTTAAAATGTCAGAAAAAGAATTTAAGTCTGTGTTGTCCGGTTTTCAAGGTGAAATGCGTCGCAAGATGGCCGCCAATCAATCAGAAAGAAATAATAAAAACAAAATTAAAGCCCATGAGTTTTTAACTGAAAATGGTAAAAAAGCCGATGTAGTTACCTTGCCCAGTGGCGTTCAATACAAAGTCATTAAAGCGGGCGACGGCAATAAACCCATCGACTCAGACATTGTAGAAGTTAATTATCGAGGTACGTTATTGGATGGAACCGAGTTTGATGCCAGCGCACAGGGCAAGCCCGCCAATTTAAAATTGGCGCAATTGATTCCCGGCTGGAAAGAAGCCATCAAGTTAATGCCGACTGGTTCCAAATGGCAACTTTTTATTCCTTCTAAAAGCGCTTATGGTGAAAGAGGCGTAGGCAACGATATTGGCCCTAGCGAAATGCTGATTTTTGACGTCGAACTGGTCAACATAAGTAAATAAATAAATCCAAGTTTCTAATTATTTAAGCCCTCTTTGTTTATTACCTAAAGAGGGTCTATGGAATTAAGCATGTTAAAACCATCTCGCCCTTTACCTCAAGTCAAATCTGGCGCTATCCTGATTATTTTATGGGCTTTGTCATTACTACCGCTTCAGGTTATGGCGGAGATGTCTTCTGATAACGCCAACCTGATAGCGCAAGGACGACGCATCTATCAGGAAGGCATATTAACATCCGGAGCAGAATTAATCGGCTTACGAACCGGGAATGCTGACCTTAAAGGCGATCAGGCCGCCTGCATTAACTGCCATCGATACAGCGGCATGGGGTCGGTAGAAGGTGATATTTTAATTCCACCCATTACCGGAAACTATCTTTTTAATCCCGACAAGATTCAGGTAAGCACCATGGATCCTCGTAGTGGCAAAAAATTTAATCAAACTCATCCAGCTTATACTGAAGGTAGTTTAGCTGCAGCCATTGCAACAGGCACCAATAACGCCGGACAGAAAATGCAAACGTTAATGCCTAATTATCCTTTAGGTAAACAAGATATGACTGCACTTTCTGCTTATTTAAAGCAGCTATCAACTAACTGGTCGCTTGGTGTTGATGCCGAAACCATTCATCTGGCAACTGTCATCACACCGGAGGTAGATCCAGAACGTCGCAAAGCCTTTCTGGATACCTTACAAAAAGCAATTATTCAAAAAAATGGCAGCACACTCACTTCATCAAGTCTAAGAGGTCGCCATCACATGACCTCTGCCGCTGATTTGGTACTGGGCACAGAACGTAAATGGGTTCTGCATATCTGGGAGTTGCAAGGTGCGTCAGACACTTGGACAGCGCAATTAAATGAAAAGTTAAAGGCACAACCGGTGTTTACCTTATTATCAGGATTATCTGAAAGCACCTGGGAACCTGTTCATATTTTTTGTGAAAGCAACCACATTCCCTGCTGGTTTCCTAGCGTACCCTTACCCGTGACCTTGCAATCTTTTTATGGTTTATATTTTTCTAAAGGTGTCATTTTAGAAGCCGATGTTCTGGCTCAAACACTGATAGAAAAACATCAAGCCAAACGGGTAGTTCAGATTCATCGCAATGATGCTGTTTCATCTGCCGCTGCCAAGCATTTGAGTGAGTCATTAACCAAAGTAGGCATTTCGACTGAAGATAGAATCATTAAGGAAGGTAAAACAGTTTCAGCAGAATCAGTGGTAAATGTGAGCAATGATGATGTCGTTATATTTTGGTTACGTGATAACGACTTGGTGAATCTGGATAAAATGGCGCCACCTGAAGTCAACGCACTCTATTTTTCTGGTGAACTAACAGGCGATGGACAAAGCATTCCAAAAGCATGGCAAGCTAAAGCTCATCTTATTTATCCTTACGAATTACCAGAAAAACGTCAATCTAATTTAACCAATTTTCATGCTTGGTTGAAATCAAAAAAACTGCCGTTAGTTGATGAACCCCTGCAAGCCGAAGCCTTTTTTGCAGTTGAGTTTTTAACCGAAACACTGTCTGAAATGCTGGATAATATTTATCGGGATTTTCTAGTAGAGCGTGCAGAAAGCATGTTAAGTAGAAGCGATACAGTAAAATCCGAGCAGCAAATTCGTGAACGTCAGATGCGCGGTAAAACAGGGGCCTCAATATTGCAAAAAAGCACCAGTATTTATCCCCGGCTTGGCTTGGGGGTTAAACAACGCTTTGCCTCCAAAGGGGCTTACTTGATGCATTTCGACAAAGACGGCAAAATCGTGGCCGAATCTGACTGGATTGTACCGTAAACTTATTCAGGATAAATAGTATGTTATTTTGTAATCAAAAAGTTATTACAGCCCTAATCATGTTATTAGCGACTGCTTTTACTCCACTCTCTTTAATGGCGAAAACCCAGCCTGAAGCAAGCAGTTCCATTCATAATTACGCAATACCTGATGTTAACGTTGTTCGTCAGGACGGAAAAAAATTAACTTTTATTAAAGAATTAGATGGGGGTCGCCCCGTAATTCTAAATTTTGTTTTTGCATCCTGCTCTGCTATTTGTCCGATGCTCAGTCATACTTTTTCAAGTGTACAAACCCAATTAATTAAAGCGGGTAAGCCTATTCACTTAATGTCTATTTCCATTGATCCGGAAAATGATACGCCGGCAACACTGACTGAATATGCTCAAAAATTTAAGGCAAAACACCCTACTTGGGATTTTTACACAGGATCAATGGAGAGCAGCCTTTCAATTCAAAAAGCTTTTGATGCTTACCGAGGCGACAAAATGAATCATTCATCCGTCATTTTGATGCGTGCAAAACCCGGTAAGCCATGGCATCGCTTGGATGGGTTTGCAACCGCTGATAAAGTGATGCGTGAATACGACACTATGCTTAAAGATTAACAGCGTAAAGCTTACAAAGGTGTAACGCCTAAAACCATTTACAGTTACTTCATTTTAAGCTTTAAACCGGCACTGCAAAAATAAACCTCGTTACAATACCGCCCCATCAACTGAGCTGATTTTCCTGATAAATCAATAAATTGGCGTGCCAATGCATTATCCGGAATAATACCCAAACCCACTTCATTATGTACAAAAACCATAGGGCACGGTAGATTTAGCACCGCTTCCAGTTCTTGCAAAATATCAGCTTCCGGCACTTGGTAATGCAACAGATTGTTTAACCACATCGTCACACATTCAATCAAAACCGGATGTTGGCAGTTTTCAAGCGCTTCAAACAGCCTTACAGGCTCTTCTAACGTGATAAAAAAGTCTTTACGACGCTGCTGATGAATATGAACTCTGGCTTCAATTTCAGCATCAAGAAATTCTGTTGTTGCCAAATAGCAAGGCTTGTCTGAACCGGATTGTTCTAAAATATAAGCTTCAGCCAAGCTGGATTTGCCACTTTTTACGCCACCAATAAATAGAGCTTTCACAAAGACGGACTACTTATGAAAAGCGTCATTAGTCAGTCTGCAGCATTTGTAAAATAGCCGCTGTATCGAGATTTTCGGCTACCATATCCGTAAAGCCCTGTATCTGCTCTTCACGATATTGTACATAATCAAAACCATGATAAAGGGGATTAATAGCCTTAAAATAATCATTTCGAAAAGTATTATCGTCAAAAACCCCATGTACGTGTGTACCCATAAAATGCTCATCTTCATAACACAAGGGATATTTATCCATTCGGCCACTATGAATTTCATAACCTTTTATGGCGGTATAGGAAAATAACTGATAATAACCGCTCCTGAGAATCTTGGTACTTTGATAGATAACGATATCATCAATAAAACCCAAACCTTCTTCTATACTGGCTATGTTATGCTCTAATCCATCAGGATCATGCAAGCTCTTACAGAACATTTGATAACCACCACAAAGCCCAAAAATGGGGTTTTTAAATTCCTTAAGCTCACCAAACAAACCCTGTTCTTTTAACCAAAGTAAATCACGAATAACGGTTTTACTACCCGGCAATATCACGACATCAAAATGATTAAGAGAACGATAAGCAGAGATTAATTCAACACTAATTTCGGGATCTGCCATCAGGACATCAAGGTCGTTATAATTACTTAACCCAGGATAGGCAATCACGGCAATACGAATTTTAACATCGTCCAAGCGCTGCTGATAGTTACCCAGCGACTGGGCATCTTCCATATCTATATTTAAAGAATGAAAAGGCAACACGCCCAATACGGGCAAACCGAACCTATCCTTGATTATTTTCTCGCCTTCATCAAAAAAAGCCCTGTCACCACGAAATTTATTAATAACTACGCCAATTAAATTACTCCGCATAACCGGATCCATTAAAGCCATGGTGCCATAAATTGAAGCAAACACCCCGCCCCTTTCTATATCTGCCACCAAAATATTTTTTGTGTTAAATGTATTAGCGATAAATGTATTCGACAGATCTTTATCGATCAAATTTAATTCGACAGGTGATCCTGCTCCTTCGGCGATAACCAGTTCATAATCTTGTTGTAAACGAGTAAATGCCTGCTGCACATGCAGTTTAAGCTCATCAATTGCATCGTAATAGGCCGTGATGGGCTGTCTTTTATGCACCAATCCATTAACAATTACCTGCACCGAATCACTGGCATGCGACTTAAGCAGTACCGGATTAAACAAATAACTTGGCTCAACCCTTGCCGCTTCTGCCTGCAAACATTGTGCCCTGGAAATTTCTCGACCATCTGGCGTAACCCCCGAGTTATTGGAAATATTTTGTGCCTTAAAAGGTGCAACTTTTATACCTTGATCAGCAAAAATTCGGCATAAAGCCATAACCAGACTGCTTTTACCCGCATCTGAACCCGTCCCAAAAACAGCTAATGGCTTCATACAATCCTTTTTAAATGTTTATATTGATGAGTTATTTTGATCAATCGCATTAAATTCGACTCATCTACAAATTAATGTAATTAATATAAGTGTAATTATCGAGATATTGCAGCTTATGTACAGAACCCAAATCAACCCTAAACTGAAAGGCATTAACGGGTGGTAACTTTAAAAGGCAGGCTAACAAGGCTCTTATAACACCGGCATGGGTTATTATTAAAACTTGTTCTGCAGGCTCTATTCCTTGTACCAAATCTTGCCAAAAAGAACCAACTCGTGCGCATAAATCAGTAAAACTTTCCCCATTTGGCGGTGAAGTATGAACAAAATTATCCGTCCATTGCTGCAAATGATCAGCATTAATATCATCGAAGTGTATACTTTCCCAGTCACCAAAATTAAGCTCCGATAATCGGTCATCGATAGTTACTTTATCTGAAAGCATTTCCGCAAACTTTACACAACGCGTTAAAGGACTACTAAAGAATTGGCTATCGGCTTTTAGTTCGGGCAATTTGCGTTGCAATATTTGAGCTTCTTCTAGAAAAGTATCCGCCAATGCAACATCACTTTGACCGTAACAAAGGCCTTTAAGTGTATCCGTTTGGGTATGGCGAATTAAATAAATATCCATAACGCACTAATACTTAAATAAAATACAGTTTCTGAAATTTGTTGACTTGCCCCCAGACAATCACCAGTATAACCGCCTATATATCGATTAAAATAATGTCCTAAATAACCATTAACTGCCAATAAAGGAATAATTGCGAGCAGACATAGCCAAGGTAAAAAAAACAAAGGCATTAACGCAACTAACGTTGCAACAAGCAGTTGTCGGAGGCTAGGTTTGTAAACCGCACCAGCCGCTTTACTGTCATTTTTCCTCGCATAATTATAACGCTGCATCATTAAAAGCGGTGATAACCGACTAATACTGTGCCCGGATATTAATACCAAAGGCACTATAATAGGTGACAGCGTACTTAATAGACTAATTTTCAATGAAAAAAGCAATATTAACCCTGTAACGCCATAAACACCAATAAAGGAGTCTTTCATAATCTCCATGATGCGTTGCTTACCCCACCCCCCGCCAAATCCATCACAAACATCTGCAAAGCCGTCTTCATGAAAGGCCCCCGTCAAAAGAATACCTACGATTAACGCCATTATTGCGGCTATTACTTGTGGCCATAATAGGTTTGCCAGATAAAAACTTAACGCAGTAATGCTTCCAATCAACCAACCAACCAAAGGCAAATAAACAGTGGCTTCGGGTAATTTTGTATAATCCTGTGATTTGGGGCCCGGTAAACGAGTATAAAAAGTCAGTGCCAGTAAAAACTGCTGTAATTGAAGCATTATAAATTTTTTTAGTATTTAACCATTAAAAGTTGCATTAACAACCATGAAAATTTAGTCTGCGTAATTTCATGTTTCTGTCACGAATTTATATTAGGATAACCGCTTGGTTAAAGCTTTTCATTGATTTTTTATTATAGAGCATCACAATTACACGACAAAATGTCAATACTTGAAGCTAACTATCCTTATTAAGACCAACATTCTCTAATAACTACTTATGACTGGTTTTAAATTTCCGGAGCTTAAACAACTTGAAAATATCATTGAACAATTTGGCGATAAAGCCCGAACCGAGGTTATAGACCGAATCTCCTATAAAGACCATCAATTTCCAATACATTGCATTAGCTTGGGGTCAACCAAACCTGATGCACCTGTTTTGGCTTTTTTTGGCGGTGTGCATGGACTTGAAAAAATCGGTTCTGAAGTCATTTTGTCTTACATGGAAACAATCAGTCAATTGCTTGATTGGGATGAAGAGTTACTTAGCCGTCTGGAAAAATCCAGACTGGTTTTTGTCCCCATTGTTAATCCTGTCGGCGTTTATCTAGGCACTCGTTGCAATGGCAATGGCGTTGATCTCATGCGAAACTCTCCCGTAGAAGGCGTGGGCACAACCAAATTTTACAGTGGCCAGAACTTGACACCTCATTTGCCTTGGTATCGAGGTGATGTTTTGAATATGGAAAAAGAGGCGCTGGCTTTATGTCGGGTAGTTGACCAACATCTTTTTAACTCACCCTTATCGATTGCTCTGGATTTACACTCAGGTTTTGGCATTAAAGATCGATTATGGTTTCCTTATGCATCGCGCAAAAAACCGTTTCCCTTTATCGCTGAAACATTGGCATTAAAAGAACTATTTGATCGATGCTATCAGCACCATATCTATAAAATAGAGCCCATGTGCATGGAATATATTATCAATGGAGATTTATGGGATTACCTGCTGGATGATTTTAAAGTGCAGTTTGCCGCAGATCGCTTATTTTTACCTTTAACTCTGGAAATGGGCTCATGGTTATGGCTGCGCAAGAATCCATCACATCTTTTTTCACGTCACGGCTTATTTCATCCGTTATTGCCGCATCGACAACAACGTGTATTTCGTCGACATTTTCTGCTTTTTGATTTTTTACATCGTAGCTTGTTATACCCTAAAAACTGGGCTCACTTACAAAAACAACAAAAAGCTATCTATACAAAAAAAGCGTGCGATTTTTGGTATGACTAATAATCCAGGAAAAAATTGGCTGCTGCTCAGAGGATTGGCCCGTGAATCAGCGCACTGGGGTAGTTTTATCCAAACATTAAAAACTACATTTCCGGATGCCAAGATAACTACCTTGGATTTACCAGGCACAGGCAATTTTTACTGGGAAGTCAGTCCTTATAATATTAAGGCAATTACTGATGCTACAAGACAACAAGCGCTAAATAAGGGTCTACTGCAACAACCGATAACGCTACTCGCTGTTTCATTAGGAGCGATGGTTGCTTGGGAGTGGATGCACACCTATCCAAATGATATTTGTGGCGCAAGCTTGATAAATACCAGCTTTGCCAATTTAAGCCCTTTTTATCACCGACTCCGTTGGCAAAGTTATCCGAAATTTTCTGCCTTACTAAGCAAGAGTAATATATTGGAGCGGGAAAAATCCATTTTGCAATTAGTCTCTAATAGGCGCGATCAAGATAATCAAATAAGCCTTGAGTGGGCGCAAATACAAAATCAACGCCCCATCAATCTTCAAAATTTTTTCCGACAAATAATGGCTGCAGCAAGCTATCGTCCCAATTACTCGAAGCCCAAACAACCCATTTTACTGATCAATGCGATGGGCGACAGACTGGTCAATCCAGTTTGCTCAGAAAAAATACAAGAAAAATACCAGTTAAAAATCAGCCGTCATCCTTGGGGAGGCCACGATTTAACACTGGATGATCCTGAATGGATAGCGTTGCAACTGAAAGAATGGCTCTTTGAAGAGTAATTATACAAATACTATTAAATGACACAAAACCGCTGATTAAAGAACCTAGATTTATGTCACGAGTCTCTAACAGAGCATCATAATAATTAACCCTAATAAGAAAAG
>SESD01001367.1_pt1 | contig 13567 bp, 2 predicted proteins | sample 3171411 | NCBI WGS metagenome assembly SESD01 (sample SAMN06051880, study PRJNA518727) | freshwater metagenome | biome: subpolar coniferous forest; feature: holomictic lake; material: water; isolation source: holomictic Lake 442, 16.5 m depth | place: Canada: near Kenora, Ontario | collected...
GGATTGAGCTGATAGCACTTGTTCCGTTCCCGGCAAACCATTGGCTTTATATAACCGACGATTCATTTCCTCTACACCGACATGGTAAAGTCTATAAATGGTCGATCCAGCAAAAGCGCCATGTTTTTTGGTAAACGATAACAACAAAGGCGATTCATTAAAGTCTTCGTCATTTTCATCGTCTTGACTGTTTAAATTACCCAACTCTTCTGTGGTCAATTTCATATAGGCAGTCCCGAATTTTTTGTTTTCGCTTTGAACCCGACTCAAAACAACGGCTTTAATAATCATCACCATCCAACTGACGATAAACATCACACCCAAAATACCGATAATAATCCAGCCATCGGTGGTTACGTTTTTCAACGAACCCATAATCAAAGACTCGCCGCCCTCTTCCGTGTCGGGCGTACTGTCTTCGCCATAAGTAAGAAGAGTTACGGCCGGCCCCTGCATTTGGACGTCAAACTTAATGGCATTGGCGTCCAGTACCACTTTATTAACTACAAACTGGTCAAGCGAACCCACCAAGCCACGCGCACCAAAAGCATCGGCACCGATAGTCATATTACTGGTTAAATCACGCGTTGCCACACCTAAAGAACCGGAAGCCACGCCATCAATAGTTAACACCAACGTGCTAAAATTAGCGGTTAATGCAACATGATGCCAAGCGCCCATGGTTAAGGGAGCCGGTGCTTTAAATTGTTGCTTGGAACCTTCTTCAACTTCTACAGCAACCGTATCACCCAAAATTGATAAAGTGACATTGCCACCGGCACCTGAGCGTTGAAAAATTACGCCATTGGTTTGTGCTTGATCTATTTTTACCCAGCTTGAAACAGTCCAACCCGCAGTCGGTGACATTTGCAACGAAGGCATGGCCGAAACACGAATAATCTGGCTACCATTAAATACCGCAGCATCTGCAATCAGTCCGCTATCGCCCATGGTTGAGGTCATTTCGCTAGCATTATTGCCATAAGCCGTTAAATCTTTTGCTCCCGACTGGCCAAACTCAAACCCAAGCACTTGATTAACATCAAAAGAACCGGCCGCATCCTGCGCATCAACCGCTTTGGGATTACCGTAATAAAGCCAGATAGCAGGTTCGGGTGCAGCCGCCAGATCAGCGGGTAACTTAACCCAAATCAGCGCCATTTCATTAACAGGATCCAATTTTTCAATGTAAAACTTAAGCGGCGTTTCTTCGTCAGCAGCCAGTACCCGAATATCTTTGCCCTTCTCGGCAAGATCTGCAAAAAATGCAAAATTACCGGTATGTAAACGCACTAAAGCAAAGGCAGATGCAGGCACAGTAACACCGTCCTGTTTTAGCTTTTGCGCATCTATCGTTATTTTTTTCTTATATCCCCAATCTGCATTCCACCAGGCAGATGCTATTGATGGAATAAATAGAAGGACTATCAACAAAAAACCACACCGTTTCATTATTTTTCTCAGTTACTTATTAATTTATGTAATTATCCCAGAGCTTCATGACATTATTATGACGACAGCTTACAAATTTATATTGAAAATATTGAAGACATAAAAAAACCGGCTTTAACTTAAGTTAAAACCGGTTTTATGAAAGAGTTGAAGGTCGTTTGGTGTTATAGAATGTCGAAGCCGATCAAGGATTGCAACCTTGACTGAAAAGCTGAAGGTTTCGATAGCTTTTAAAACGTGAGTAACGGGGCTGTAAACCCCGTCACGGATGAGAGGTCGTTTGATACTATAGAATGTCGATGCCGGTCGCGGTTTGCAACCCCGACTGAAAGGTTTAGGGATTTCATTAGTTTTAAAAATGTGAGTAACGAGGGTTACAAACCTCGTCACCTTCAGTTTGCAAACCCCGTTAAGCATCGCTTATTCGTGCCTACTGGTTTTACAGATTTAAGCCTTAATCACCAAAACCCAATACTTCGACACTAAACATACCCAAAGCAGCATTTTTGTTATTTTGACCGCCCTTTTCATCAACGCCCGTTGCTGCTTGTGCTACCTGACTCACATTAGCCGTCATATTGCTGGTGCCTGTCAAACCTGCAGCCAAACTACCGGTAGAGGCAACCGGCACACCGGTAGCGACACCGCCTACTTGTATATTATTAGCACCGACAATAGCATTTGCTGCCAGTGTAATATTGTTGCCTCCAATTCCCGCCTCACCCGCATCGATAATACCATTGAGAGCATATAACAACACGTCTCCCGCTGTTTTTCCGGGCTGGCTAATGGTACGAATACCACTACCTGCAAGTACTGGAGGAAAAGTAACTATTAAATTTCCTTTCGTATCAAATGATTTTTTAGGCGGTGGCGCAGACAATGCAGATTGTGCTCCACGCCCTGCATCAATATTGCCTTCGGTTGAACCAATAGCAATATTACCGCCATCCAGTGTCATCACTCGCGTTAAATTAACGGCAAAATTATCACGAACAATAGCACTAATATTACCTTGACCTTGCACAACAATACCTACATTTGCCGCATCTTTCTGCCCTTCCGAAGACACGGCAAGCCCCGCATTAACACCGCCGCCTGGGGTCAGAAGATTTATATCGCCGCCATCAATTGTGTGAATCTTACTAAAAAACAAAGAAATATCACCTGCTTTAACTCTACTCAGATTACCCGAGTTAACTTGCTCGGTAATAGCTTTAATACTAGCCATAATACTGGTCACATTTTTAGTATCATCAAGGTATCCAGCCTTCGCTATATTAGCAAAGTAGTCCTTGTAGCTCGCCAATTGTCCTTCGCCACCCAATAAAGTACTACCCGGTGCGTTGGGCGATAATAATGTAGCGCCAGGAAATAGGGCTTCGGTGAGCTTAAATATTTTAAATTGAGCGGCATCTTGATCCGTCGTACTCGTTGCCTTTGCTAAAACTGTTGCGGCAATTTGCAATTCCTTAAAATAAACACCCTGAACCAAAGAAAACAATTGTTTTTCATATTGAGATTTATCAGGCTGCGATAGATTGTCAAAAACAACCCTGGCTTCATCCGACGTTAACAATTTATTGCCCGTAATACTGCGCATATACTCCGTCAGTTGAGAGTTATACTTATCATTTTCCACAGAATATTTATTATCAGCACCCGCCAAATACTTATTGGCAAACCCTACCGTATCCAATTTGCCATCACCAATACCGGCAACAACAGATACATTGGCACCACTATCGGATAATGCTGTGTTAAAGGTATTCCCGATGCTGGTAATACCATCCGATGACCCCAAATCAACATTACGTCCGGAAACTACCGTTAACTGACCGGGTCCTGCAACTTGGATTTGCCTGTTGAAATTAAGTAGGGTTCCGGTAAGCGGATTTCTACTAACCTCATATTTAATGTCTCTGCCTGCGGTAACGACTGAAGTGGAGTCGTTTACATTGTGCTGTATCTGAAAACTGACATTAAGCAAGTCCTTACCCGCTTTTACAAAAACAGGTTTTGCTAACGATAATACCAATGGATCGTTGGCGACTATATCACCGTAATCAGTACTGATAAGAACAGGGCTATTATCATTTTGATGTACTGGTACCGTCGCATGTGCGGTATCTCTACTTAAGTCATTTAATCGAATTGCAGCATTTTCAAAAGGATTACTGGCAAATGCCGGTAACAGATAAGAGGGCAATAATGCCACATTGGTATCCGACATGATTACATTGATTGCATTACCTGTAATGCCTGTTGCAATACTATCCTTTGCAAATAATTCCAGCATTCCTTGCGCACTCGGAAACAAGGTTAGGCTGCCCAAAATATTTAAATTACCTTCTAACGCCGATGCTTTTAATGTGGCAGGATATATGCTTAATGCCGCTGTATCTGAATTTGCCCATGTAAGATCAGTGGCTAGTTGCATTGCAGTAACATCGTTGACCAGTTCAATATCCCCGGCTATCGACGTTAAGGCCACCGAACTATTCTCGCCATATCTAAAAAACAAACTGGTAGTATCGAACTTTTTACCTTGCGGCAATACCATTGGATCTACAATCGATGCCAACGCAATATTTTTACCGGCTGTCACATTATACTGGGCATCACCTAGAGCCAATACCGGATTTAATGCCTGGTTCTTTCCCGCCATTAATGAACCGGAAGCAGCAATATTGGCGAACCCTTTATCAACATAAAAAACACCGCCCGCAATATCGCCCCCGGCAGCCAGATTTAAATTACCACCACCATTGATCTCAACTACATTGGTTATGTAATTAAAGCTAGATTCGGTAGCTTTAAGGGTTTTTGGTGAAGTATTATCAATTGCGACAGCATACTGGCCTATCTGTTTACCTGTAGTTGGAATAACCATTGACATGTCATTGATATTTCTACCCGCCTTGATGTTAATATTGCCACCACCCAATGCGCCCAAGCTTTCGCGGTAGTCAGCCTTTTTTGTGCCAATATCGCTGACCATAATTCCCCAAGCTGTTGGACGCTCTCCAGCATGAGTACTATTACTACTCCAACTCCCTGTTCTCACCAGCCAATCGGTAATAAGTTGCGTAGTTGGCGCACCTATTATATCTCGGCCTGCTGTTACCGTGATATCCCCACCATCAACCGGGTATTCCGCGTAAAATTTAGTAGCGACCAATGCTCTTTTAAACCCGTAAGGATTGACAGCATCAGCTCTACCAGCGGTATAAATAACTGATTTATCACTCCCATAAATGATGTCTCGACCGGCATGAATTTCGATATCTCCGGTACCGGTGCGTATTTTCTTGTCGGCGGCTAACTGTAAATCCCCCAAGCCCAAGCCAACCACGGTATTATTTGCAGATCCAAAATCTGCGCCTGCGATTAGGCTATAGCTCCAGGATTGGCCGGTTTGCAACTTATCTGCAATGGTTACATTAGGTGCGCCGATATCTCTTAAGAGAATAGTACCTGCAGCAAAACCGTCCGTTAGATTATTCTCCACAATAACATCGTTGCCCGCTCGTAATGTAACAAAGCCTGGGGCATTTTCTGCACCATAACGCCAAGTAGCCAAATCCCAATTAGCGGCCAAGGCAATATCACTTGCACTTCTAATTTCTATACCCGGCAATATTTGAAAACTATTTGAAAACTGATTTGTAACAACATTGTTATCATACAGCGCAGCCATATAAGTCGCCGTGTCCGTTTTTATAGCAGCAATGTCTGCCGCACTAATTGAACTATCATTGTAAATTTTTACCGCTTCCACCACCGGACTGGCATCCCCAACTATCGCACCAACCGGAATGGTTTTAACATTAACATCCATTATGCCGTCCGCATTGGAATCCAATCTGTCCGCACGTAAATGCACTAAACCTGCTTTACCGCCAGCGTCAGATACATCGATCTTCGCGCCATTTATAATGTCGATCCCTGCCCCATCAGAATTCTGATCAATTGAAGTCAAACGCACCTTGCCACCATCACCACCTGCAAACTGCGAATTTGCAAGTAAACTAGCCGTTGCATTCAAAATTAATTGATCTCCAGTAGCCAAAGCTATCAAACCGCCATTATTTCCACGCGCATCAAGTATGCCGCCAATATCAAGTTTACCGTTATCTACCGTTAGATTGATGTTTTTTGCTACTAACGTCTGACCAGAATCTACAGTAAGATCGCCACTTCGCAACCTAAAATCAAACCCTCCGGTAAAACCGGAATTAGTAGTAATCGTGTTCAAACCGTTAAAACCGGAAGCAGTTAAGCTATTAACATCAAGCGCAATATTTCCACCCACCCCATTGCTAAAGCCATGTGCATCAATCAAACCATTTAGACTGGCCTGACCATTTGCCGCTTTAACATTCAAAGTTCCCGCTTGCATTTGATCGACATTAGCATTTAACAGTAGTTGACTGCCGATGCCTGCAATTACGCTTTGCTTTTGAGAAGCTAGATTAATCTGTCCTGAATTAATTATGGCGGGCGCACTTAAACCGGCCTTAACCAAGGCACCGGTTACATCAATAATCGCCTGACTACCCAGAATTGCATCACCTTGAAGCGCATTTACATTAACGGCCCCAGCTTTAAAGAGTAAGCGAGTATCCAATGCCACAGTATCGGCAATTAAATTCAGCTGTGCAGCGATTCCATTTGCCAACAAACTCGTCAACTGTCCTGCACTTGCCACAGTTAAACCATAACCACTGGCATCAATCGTAGTTTTTGCAATGCTTTTTCCAGTGACCACGCCCGTATTGACTAAGGTATCTGCCAACAAGGTTAGGTGTCCTTCATTGCGTCCGGTCAGTGCTTCATCCAGATTGATATTAATCTGCTCAAATCCGTCTATTTTATAATTACCTTTGTCCAGAATCAGGTTGCCGGCATTGATATTCAGAATCCCTGTACCTGTTATCACGTCATCGGTAACGCCTGAATAGTTAGCCAAAGTAATTGTATCGGCGTTTAATTGCGTTGTCTTGCCGGCATTGTTATAGCCGGATAGACCCGCCGAATCAAGTATCAAACTGCCAAATTTAATCTGACTCAGATCCCCGTATAAATTAATCGCACTACGACTGCTCAAAACCAGCTCTGCAACGTCAAGTTTACCCAATAAAGTATTATCAATTGATAACCCCTTATTGATACCAGACACCTCACCCAGATTAATAGCATCTGCGCCAAGAGTTAACGAACCACCCTTAAGATCAAATTCACCATTCATTACGGCATCATGCGTTGAATCCATCAATATGGATCCTGTACCGGCACCAATAACAGCGCCACTATTGACGATAAGATCGCCTGCTATACGTTGAGCGTCTTTCCTCTCAATAATTGCCTGCTGTCCTGTGGAGACTCTTAATAAAGCACCATCCCCCTTAACTTCCAATACAGGCTTACTCAAAGCATCGACCACTTCACCTGTTGCTGTAATGCCGGCACCATTTTTAAGCTCTACTTTTTCGGTAGCCGCCAATATAATTTCCGGCATAATAAGCGCCGTTTTTTCACCAATAGTTACCGATTTAGCCTTGATATCCAACACTGTATTGCCGGTAATGGCATCAACACTTCGGCTACCGCCCAATAACAAGCTGCCAACTTTTAAGTTATTAATATCACTCGCCAGCAACTCAACGCCTGAAATACCGGTTTTATTAGTTACGATACTGAGATTATTGGAAATAATATCAATCGTCCCGCCTAATCCGCCTATAGCTCCACCCGCCAAAACAGTGGGCAAATCAAGCTGATTTTGCGCAGCAAGCAAAAGTTGCCCGCCATCTTGCGGCAAACGGGGAATAATTTTATTATTTTTTACTGCTTGGTCGCTAAAAAAACTACTGGCCTGACTAAGCGAATACTCCGAGCGGGTTCGCGCAATACTGCCTGGCTCAACAACAAATTCAGACCATTGCTGATCTTTAATTCCTGTGCCTGCAATAGTCCGATAACCCGTAACAATGGCTGCGCCATCAACACGTGTCGAAGACGTTCCTGGCAGCACAATGCCGGAACCGGTTGCGGGTGTAATTAAAAATGCGCCTGGCAACAAAGCATAGTGGGCTGGCAGTAAAGTATATAATCCCGCAGCAAGCCCGCTACCGCCGCCCAGATAAACACTATCGCCAACGGTTAAACCGGATTTGGGTGTCTCAACCGGATCAAACGGTGCGTACCCTGAAAAACCGGGCATTACCGCATAAGCGTTACTCGTATCCAGCACATCCTTGGAACCGCCAGGGCCGGGGACAAACTCATAAGCTAATAAATCTCCGCCACCGGATAAATCAATGATTGCACCATCATCCCGTAAAATATTGTCTGCGGTAACGGAAACTTTCTTTTGAGGGGCTTTAACAATAATGTTCTGGAAGCCAACGGGATATAACCAATCTATACCGGCCGAGGTCATACCAAAAGGAATAAGCTGGCCTTCCGCAGAGACCGAGGTAATGCTGTTGGCGCCAAATTTTATGGTATTAGCTGCTTCCAAAACAATCTCGCCAAAGGGGGCTTTAACAACTCCGTTTTGCTCAATGTTCGGAGCCTTAACCGTTAAGTTGCCGTAAGCAGACAACACAGGCGCAGCCTTATGATTACCACTAATAGCAATAGTACCTGAAGTATCACCCGATACGGCTAACGTAAACTGCGTTAATGTCGAAGGATAGATTTGATCGGCTTTTAAATTAAGCTTTGAAAAAGTTGTAAACTCACCGACAAAATCCCGGTTATTACTTAAACGTATGCCATTTAAACGAATATCCTTTTGTGCAATCAAGTTAACTTCATTGATCCCTTGGGTTACAGCCCCACCAATCAGATCAATCATATCAGCTCTAACCGTTAACTGCCCCTTACCATCGGTCGCTGCAACCGGAGCATTTCTAATTAGCGATGGGCCCATAGCCACTGTGGTCGCGGCAAGATCAACAATGCCTTGGGTGCTAGCTGTTTTTGTTTCCCATCCATAGACAGGCGCATCCAGCGTTATTTTATTATTTACCGCCAAGGATACGTTATCCTGAAAACGAATTTCATCATCGGCATGTAAAATTAACGAGGAAAAGCCCGCCTCAGTTACCTGATTGGCGGCCAAAAATGCGAACCCGTTTTTGTCCACGGGCAAGGCATCACCGGCCTTATTAAAGCTGTCAGAAAAACTGGAGTCTTTATTCTGGGACACAGTTATAATTCTTGGCGTTTCCAAAAAAATATTCGGGGTGCCTGAGGGTAAATCAGTAGGTTCATTACGTTTGGTTTTATCCATCTGCATAGATAAAACACCTCCCGAAGTACCCGGTGCATTGCCTGCTTTCGCCTGCATTGCGCCGTCTAAATAAATGCCTTCTGCTGCCATAATGCCTATCGTACCGGCGTTAGAACCTATATTCTGAGGACTATAAGTAATGCCAACAGGCGCTTTATTCGGCATATCCAGTATTTTTTCTGTTCCGGAAACATCCAGTAACGAGCCGGTCTTCGTCGCCACAAAGCCCCGATTTGCAAGCATATTTACCGAACCGCCATCAATCACATTACCCAGAACATGACCCAGTTTATCCGTTGTGGTTATTGCAACGCCTGACACATCAATTTTTGCCGAACTACCCAGCCAGATTGCCTGCTCTGGCTGATACAAAGGATCAACCGGATTTAATGGCGAAACTACTTGCAAAGTTACATCACCACCATGCGTAGTAATTGATCCATCCATAGAAAGGGAGGAATCAGAAATTAGTTGAACAGTACTTAAGGTGTCCGCGTTTATGTGTACATCTTTTTCAACGCTTAAGCCGTTACCCGACTTGGGCCCTACAGAATGAACCGCACTTAAAGACAAAGAACTGGAAGCACGCAGTTCCGGTATTAATTCTTGAATGATGCTTATCTTTTCAATACCATCCGCGTTATCGGCATTCAAAAAGTTACTGGTTAAGATACGGTTTTGTTGCACCAAATTAATAGTCGAACCTTCTTTAACAGTCAGGCCATTAATGTTGGCGGTAATTGCAAAATCAGCAAACCCGCCTTGGGTAAAAAACTTTTCGTCAAGCTGTAAAGGCTGTAGCCCAAGGCCAGCTGACTGAACCTTATTTCCAATCGATACAGCATTAGCTTCCAAACCAAGCTTGCCGCCATTTTCCAAGCCATAGCCCAGCAAAGTGGCATCGACTGTTAAATTAGAACCCGGCGAGGGATCTTTTCTGGCCGAAACCAATGAAATTTCACCTGCCGAGCCAGCGATTAACTTTCTGTTTGCTTGCAACCAGGCGCCGCCACTAACATCAATTAAACTGCCAGCCTGAAAATTAATATCGCCAAGGGCACGCGCATTTAATGTACCGCCATTAATACTTAACGAAGCATTACTAATCAAGTTATTCGGATTAGCAAAATCATTAACCCAGCGACCTTTCAGGTCAATATTTGCAGTATTGGCGGCATTGATATGCCCATCCAAAAGACCATTCGACAGGGCAGTTTCAAGATTAACCGTTGCCCCTGCCCCTTTGATAGAGCCTGCTATATCGATTGCCCCCCCTTTTAAAGACAAATGGGTGCCATCTATCAGCTTAACATTCGTGTTTTTATCGATTGTTATTAAACCGTTGGTTTTAAAAAAAGCTTTTTGGATCCCGCTATTAAATAATTTATCGGGATCCATTCTCAAAACATCGACCAACCCGTTTTGGCTGGAAAAGATAATATCCTGACTATAAAAAGGCGATAACTGGACATTGACATCCAAAAACCCGCCCTTGGCATGATCATCGTTTTGCAGGCGTTGTCTTATGCCATTAATCGCATTACCAACAAGGGTTCCATCCAACTGGGCACCATTACTCTTAACCAGCAAGGTTCCGGCATTCTGACCTTGAGTATAGCCTTGCTCAAAACGATTGAGCATAAACAAGCCATCCTGTGACCAAGTTTCGGTAACGCCCCATTTGTTGTGTACTCGGGTTATTTGGCCATAAATACCATCATAGTGTAACAACGGATCAGCTTTGCTTATGTCATAGATACGTCCATTTGACGTTAATTTTGTAGTCGTAATTAGTCCATCCAAATAAGTCACAGACCCACCTGAAAAGTCCAGTACAGCACTGTTTTTTACGGCAACATCACCCTCCGACTGCAGCTTGATTACCCCCCCCGTGCCAAGACGCTCCGCCAAACCATGCTGCATACTATCAAGCGCAGGCTTAATGTCCATCAGCGGCGTTCCGTCCCGTACATCGATCTGAACAGTCTTACCAAACAAAACCCCTGTTTTTTGTAACGGCGCATCCTTCAGTTCGTTGGATTGCAACTTTACCGACACAATATTGCTTTCCATTGCTTTAGTTGCATTGAGTCCGGAAACATCAATTTTGGCACCGGGTTCGATCAAGATTTGGCTTGTGTTTTTTAGTGTATCGTTTGAAACTGGAGCCAATGGATATTCAGTTGCCGTCAAGTCTACATTACCGCCGTTGGCAAGAATCTCGGATCCGGCTTTTAAATGCACTTTGTTTGCCATGATTTCTACACGGGACAATAATTGAGTTTGCCCATCAACCGCTGTTGTTTCCACAACGGCACCCGATGCTGTTGTCGTATATTCAAGCTCTGGCAGTATCTCGGTTTTGCTGTCTTTAGCCAAGGTAACAGTTGAAGAAACTCCCAAACCATCGCCAGTTTCCACCGACCTTACTGTGGAACCGGCCTGAAGCTGATTACGACCATTCGTATCCAAAAGAGTGCTGCCACCTTCCCGAGCCAATAGCCGCACAGTACCGTTAACATTGGTGGAAGTTGTCGCGGACACCCTGCCTTCCTGGTTAACGGCAAAACCCATCAAAGTTACGTTACCAAGGTTGGCTGCAATCGCACCCGTTTCCAAATTTTTAACATTACCGCCTGTTTTCACCTCCACCAACAAGCCTCGCACATCGCTATCACTGCCGGCTTCTTGCAAGTACACTTTATCACTGGCCGCCGCCATAATAACCTGCCCACCCTTTGATTCAACAGCACCTGCATTCTCTATATCAGGCGCTATTATCAAGATGCGCTGACCATTGGCTGATTTAACCTGCGCACCATTTTCGATTTTAATCCGAATTTTCATTTTGTTGCCATTGCCATCCAGGGCAAATGAACCATCCTTATTTTTTAAGAAAATCCCACCATCACCTTCAAACGCGGCCGCACCCTTATTATCGTCAAGCTTGGTAATACCTTTATCAAAAACCTGGTCGGATACAGCCAGTGTAGAAGCAACCAAACCGTGTACATCGACAACTGAATCCTTGCCGAACACAAAACCATTTTGATTAACCAGATAAACTTGACCGTTAGCGGTGATCTGACCGAAAATCTGACTGGGATCTTGCTGGTAAATACGATTCAGTGCAATAGAAGTAGCACTGGGTTGAACAAACTGAACGGTATTTTCTTTGCCTACATTAAAGCTTTGCCAGTTAAGAGTGGCCTTATCACTTTGTTGATCGATACGCAGAGTGTCACCAATAATCTGATTGGTAGCGCTACCGGAACCAACCCAAGGGATTGCAGAACTCGAAGCCGTGGCGGCCACGCCGGGAATAGGCAATTCGGCATAGACCGGCGCAACCGCTCCAACAAACAAACCACCTGCTATTACAACTTTCACACCCGCAACCAAAGGTTTGAGTCTAAAAAAGTTTTCCGAAGATTTAAATGCAGTCAGATGCTGTCTATTGGACATAGTTGTGCCTTTACCAAAAATAATTAACATGCTTTAATGTGTGACATCCCAGTCGATGTGCCAAACAAAACCACTGAATACTAATCCCTTAATAAATCAGGTTTGGGCTTGACGCTATAAATAAATTCTTGCCATACGCTTATCCCGGTATTTTGTAAACTACGCAATTGATACGGCATAGTCTTCAACTAAGTCACCACGAACAAAATTCGTCTTTTAAGGTGACATAATCAGGACAACCTCATGATTGCTTAGCCTATCCGGCTACCTTAAAATTCGGTGGCGATATTAAAATTCAATCTTGGATCACCGCTTTTAACCTGTGCCAACGACGCAAACGGAATACCAAGATCCAGCGCACCGCTTAGTTGCTTTAATAATCTGAACCGGAAACCAACTCCGCCACTGCTTAACTTATAATTATTGACTTGTCCCGGAAGGGGATTTTGTATCCACCCTTGACCCGCATCAACAAACGCCAATAACTTTAAATTATTAAGATAATCCCAGTCCACTAAGCCCAAGTGCGGCGAGTGCAATTCAAGTGACCCAAACAAACCGTCATCAGCGAGTGCCATCGTTTCATAATAACCACGCACACTCTGCTCACCACCCAGAGAGAACTGTTCATTAGAAATCAAAGGTGAATCAGCGGCCTGAGCAGAAAAATGACTTTTAAATTGCATGCCTAACGGCAAATCGTGATTAAACTTAAGATCACTGGTCAGGTAAAAATAATTGGCCTTAGCCATAAACCGCTTATTTTCAAACTGGTCCTGATCGTTACCCAGGCCCCGTACTGAAAAATGTAAACCCAGGTCAAAGCTGGTAAGGGATTTTTCAGTACGAAAACTGCCACTGTACTGCGTTAAAAAAGGAAGATATTTAATAGGCGTTTTAAAGCCGCCTGGATCAAGTTGGTTTAATTCCTCCTGAAAATCCTTGTAATCGACGCCCAACGTTGCACTGTGAAAATAGTTAGCAAGAGGTGTCAAGGGTTTTACCAGTCTGGCACCAAAAATGCTGCCCGTACCAATGATAGTCGACCCGCCAACATTGGCGACATTGGAGCTGGATGAAGAGTTAACCCCATACAACGCCAGACGCATATCGGTGTTAAATACCGGCAGCGCATAAGTACCCGCCCAAACACTGACTTCGGAACTGACTTCAGGTGAAACCTGATACATCAATGACGCACTGTGCATGGCTTGCCAGAGATTATCGTAATGCAATGACGACACCAAACGCAGTCGCGATGTACCGTAAGTATTACGGCCATTAAGCTCTACCCGGCCATGCAAAGGCAGCTCGTCTTTTACTTTTAAATCAACTTCCAGCGTACCT
>SESD01001368.1_pt1 | contig 13567 bp, 15 predicted proteins | sample 3171411 | NCBI WGS metagenome assembly SESD01 (sample SAMN06051880, study PRJNA518727) | freshwater metagenome | biome: subpolar coniferous forest; feature: holomictic lake; material: water; isolation source: holomictic Lake 442, 16.5 m depth | place: Canada: near Kenora, Ontario | collected...
TCAAATGTTTGGTCCAGCACAACGTGCAGTTGCTATGGCTATTGCGGATTCTGTTGAAGACGGTACAATCCCAGCTGATGAAGCTGACGATTTATTCGTTTCTGTTGGTGTATTCATTCACTGGCAAGCTGAAGACGATGCAAAAATCGAAGAATTCAACTATAAAGCAACAAAAGAAGCATTAAAACGCGCTATCGACGGTTCACCAACTGCGAAAGAAGTTGTGGCTGCGAAAAAAGAAGCAAAACATCCGTTTGCTGCAAACAGCGTTTAATTCAATTTAAGTCTTTTGACTTAACTCGAATAAACAAAAATACCTCCGCTTGCGGAGGTATTTTTTTGTCTAAAAGTGGGCAAAATCTGTTTTAGTAATCGTGCCTGAATGCAGCGCACTTGCTAACAAAATGTTTTTAATGCCAATCGATTTAAGCTGTTTCACGTCATTCATATTTCGTACGCCACCCGCCGCAACAAAATTTCTTTGCGGATAATCACATTTAAAACGCTTTAATAAATCAATTGCAACACCTTGTGAACTACCTACACGATTTAATGTCATGATAATTACATTTTCTGACCACAAATCGGGCTGCGTAAAAATATTTTTTGATCCTAATTTTTCACCTGTTGCACCGTAATCCAGAGATAAAACAAACTGATTTTTAAAATCATTCAACTCAAATAAATTTTCATCGGTAAAACATTCGCTTCCCAAAACAGGAAAATAATTTGACGGAAAAATTTGTACTTTTTGGTAGCCAGCATCAACCCAAAATGTGATTTTTGGAAAATCATTTAATACGTTTTGAATTAAATTGGCATGAGTCCCCTGCCCTGTAATTGCATCTAAATCCGCAATATAAAATGTATCAAAAACATAAATTTGTAAAAAACCATGTAACACTGAATAAATATCTGTATTCTTTGTAAGTACGCTTTTTATAGGTTGATATTGTTCACGTTGCCCTTGTTTTGCATGGACAACAACCCCATTTTTTAAATCGATAACTGGAATAAGTTTAATTGACTTCACTACATCACAACACAGTAAAAATTATTCAAATTCATAAAAAAATCCATACAAAAGCTATATTATAACTATTTTAACGAATTCTATTTTTTGTCATTAACCTTGAGAATTTAAATTGAAACCCTTTAACGAAGAACTCGCCCAACACATTGCTGTTATGAATTTGGCAAAATGTTGTAACGAATCCGTAGAAACAGCGGCAAAATTATTGATTGCAACCTTTGAAAGTGGCAACAAAGTTTTGTTGTGTGGAAACGGTGGCAGCGCGGCAGATGCTCAACATATCGCGGCAGAATTTGTAGTGCGTTATCAATTAAAACGTCGTGCATTACCTGCGATTGCGTTGACAACTGACACGTCAATTTTGACCGCTCATGCTAACGATTTTGACTTTGACAGCGTGTTTGCACGACAAATTGAAGCGTTAGGAAATGCAGGTGATACGTTAATTGCAATTTCAACGTCAGGAAACAGCAAAAATATCGTCCAAGCTGCACAAATCGCCCGTATAAAAAATTTAAATGTCATTGCGTTGACTGGTGAAAACGGTGGCGTGTTAGCCCAATTTGCGACGAATTTAATCACTGTACCGTCAAATATCACGGCACGCATTCAAGAAACCCATATTTTAATCGGACATTACTGGTGTGGTGTCGTGGAGGAAAGTTTAAATGTTAGCGAATCTGCCTGATTTTTCGACAGCGCGAGTTTTAGTTATTGGCGATGTAATGCTTGATCGTTATTGGTCAGGGCAAGCGTCACGAATTTCACCCGAAGCCCCCGTTCCTGTTGTGAAAGTAAAAACAATTGAAGAACGTGTTGGCGGTGCAGCAAACGTGGCGTTAAACATTGCTAAACTGGGTGGAAAAGTCACGTTAATTGGCGTTATCGGCGATGATTCAGACGGAGATACTTTGCAACAGTTGTTGTGTGCCGAAGGCGTAGAATGTAATTTTATTGTTGAAAAATCGTTACATACGATTTGTAAATTGCGCGTCATGGCACAGCATCAACAATTGATTCGTGTCGATTTTGAAGAAACGCCATTGAATTTTAATCATGCAAATTTAGTCGAATGCTTGCAAAATCATTTAGCCAAAAACGAAGTCGTCGTGTTTTCAGATTACGGCAAAGGTACATTAAAAAATGTTGCTGATTACATTTCGATTGCTAAAAATGCAGGTCTAAAAACGTTGATTGACCCGAAAGGCATGGATTATTCACGTTATCAAAATGCGGATTTAATCACGCCAAATCTAGGGGAATTAAAAGCGGTTGTCGGTGAAGGCGAAATTGAAACGTTAATTGAAAAAGGACGGAAATTATTAGCTGCCCAAAAAATTGAAACTTTATTACTCACTCGTGGCGAAGCTGGCATGAGTTTGATTGATGCCGATTCGACCTATTCATTACCCGCGCAAGCCAAAGATGTTTTTGATGTTACAGGTGCGGGCGATACTGTAATTGCAGTCATGGCGTTGGGTTTAGCTATTGATTTTCCATTGCAATACGCCATGTATTTAGCGAATTTAGCTGCAGGAATTGTAGTAGGTAAAGTCGGAACTTCGACAGTTTCAACGCTTGAATTAACCCGTGAAATGCACACGCATCGGAATACATTTGGCGTAGTTTCAGAAAATGAATTGCTACAAATTATGCAACACGCTAAAGCGCATGGTGAAAAATTAGTGATGACTAATGGCTGTTTTGATTTATTACATATTGGACATATTACTTATTTACAGCAAGCGAAAGCGTTGGGTGATCGCTTGATTGTTGCGGTGAATTCAGATGAATCAGTAAAAATGCTTAAAGGTGATTCCAGACCTATTAATGATTTGCAAGCACGAATGGCAATTTTAGCTGCGTTGGAATGTGTTGATTGGGTAGTAGAATTTAATGAAGAAACGCCCGAACGACTTTATAACTATTTGTTGCCCGACATATTGGTAAAAGGTGGTGATTATAAAGTTGAAGAAGTTGTGGGTGGCGCGGCAGTGATTGCAAATGGTGGAGTGGTAAAAATTTTGTCGTTTGTTGATGGTCACTCGACTAGCAAAATGATTGAACGTGCAAAATTAGGGGAGAATTATGGTAATTCATAATAGCGGTATTTTTTTATATTTACTGATGGCATTTGGTTCGGGTTATGCGATTGGAAATTTACCTAGCATGGGATTTTTAAAAACATGGTTTTTATCCATCATTTTTGTACCCATTGCGTATGAATTGCTGAATCCGAATTCTTTGATGGTAATGACAGTGGTAGGTTTTTCATTTGGACTTTTATTTGCGAAAAGTTTGTCATTTTTTGAATTAATGGATTATTTAAGTCCATTTCGGTTTATACAAAAGTATTCTAAACAACAAGAACCTAAATTTAATCATTCCAATCAACAATTTTCAGCTAGAAACATTGGTAACATCGAGGTGCCAATCGATAATCGTAGACCAGAAGAAGTTTTAGGGTTGAATCTTAATTTTACGCAAGAAGAATTAAAAGCAGCTTATCAACGCGAATCAAATCGCACACATCCTGACAAGTGGATAAATAAACCTGAATCGATGCGGAGGATTATGGAAGCAGAACAAAAACGAATAAATTTAGCTTATAAAAAATTAAAGCGTGATTGATTTAAACTTAAAAGGAAATTTACAACGTACTAGATAATGATCGGGAAAGTAAATTTGTTGGCGATGGACTAGGGATTCGAACCCCAGGAACCTTTCGGTTCGACGGTTTTCAAGACCGTTGCTTTCGACCGCTCAGCCAGTCCACCACAAAACTTACCCGACTTATTATATCCATAATGTCGCTTTTTGCAAGCAAAACGTCAAAGTATCGATGGCTTTAACGTTTTTAGTGATTTTTAACGTTCATTTCAATTGCTGCGATCTAATTTTCGATAACCGATTGCTTCGCTCAAATGTTGAATTTCAATATCGGACGAATTTGCTAAATCTGCAATCGTCCGCGCCAATTTCAAAATTCGGTGATAAGCGCGATTTGATAAGCCAAAACGCTCCATTGCTTGATCCAACAATCGATGACTCGAATCCGATAACTCACACCATTGCTTCACTTCTTTCGCGCTTAATGCTGCATTCGCTTTACCTGCGCGGGCAAGCGCAAGATTTCTTGCCGCAACAACTCGCGCTCGAATCGTTGCACTACTTTCTTCGCCATCAGGTGAGCCTCGCCGCAATACTTCATGAGGAACACGAGGCACTTCAAGGTGCATATCGATTCTATCTAAAAGTGGTCCTGAAATTTTCGCTCGATACCGACCAACTTGTTCCGAACTGCAATGACACCGTCCAGACGCATCACCTAAATAACCACACGGACAAGGATTCATCGCGGCAATCAATTGAAAACGCGCAGGAAAATCTACTTGTCGCGCTGCGCGTGAAATCGTGATATGTCCAGTTTCTAAAGGTTCGCGCAATACTTCCAAAACTTTTCTATCAAATTCTGGTAACTCGTCCAAAAATAACGTGCCGTAATGCGACAACGAAATTTCACCAGGTTTTGGATTGCTACCACCGCCCACCAATGCGGCTGCGGAAGCTGTATGGTGTGGCGCACGATATGGCGGACGTAACCAATTTGCAACATCTAATCCTTGATCGCTAATTGAGGCAATCGCTGCCGTTTCTTGCGCTTGTTCTTCTGTCAACGAAGGTAAAATCGTTGGCATTCTTGAAGCCAACATCGATTTGCCCGTTCCAGGAGGTCCTAGCATCAGCAGATTATGTGCGCCCGCCGCTGCAATTTCAAACGCCCGTTTAACATGATATTGCCCATGAACATCTGAAAAATCCAACTCATGAAAAATTTCTGCTGGTTGTGGATTTTGATAGGTCGTTTGAATCTGTGAACGACCATTCAAATGGGCGCAAACTTCCAACAAATGTGCAGCGGGTAAAATTTCTACGTTTTTAACTAACGCCGCTTCTGCTGTATTTTCTTTGGGTAAAATTAGCTGCCGATTACAATCTCGCGCTCGAATCGCAATCGGTAACACGCCAATAATCGGACGTAATTCACCGCCTAACGATAATTCACCCACGCACTCGTATTGATCCAAATTTTTACTTGAAATCTGTCCGCTTGCCGCCAAAATTCCAAGCGCAATCGCTAAATCAAATCGTCCGCCTTCTTTTGGTAAATCAGCGGGCGCAAGATTCACGGTGATGCGTTGAGCAGGAAAATCGAAACGGCAATTTTGAATTGCGCCACGAACACGGTCTTTACTTTCTTTTACCGCTGTTTCAGGCAAACCAACGATATTTAAGGCTGGCAAACCATTTGCAACATGAACTTCAACCGTAACTAAAGGTGCGTCAATACCAGATCGTCCGCGACTGTAAATGACAGCTAATCCCATTTCAATCTCTTAATTTTCAGAAGGCGCGAGGGATTGTTCTAATGCGATAACACGTTTTTCAAGGGCTTCTAAATTGGCACGCGATTTCGCTAATACCATTTTTTGCACCTCGAATTCTTCACGCGTCACTAATTCCATTTTGCCCAACACGCTTTGCAAAATGGCTCGAAAAGTTTTTTCTAAATCTTCTTTGATTGTATGCAACGCAGGTGGTAAAACACCTGCCAATTTATTTGCCATATCATCAATGGTTTTTGTATCGAACATGATTTTCTCCAAAGTTAAGCCGCTAAACGATGTTCACGGCAGATTTTGTGGGTTTCAATTTGCCAAACTGGCAAACGAGTTTCTGTGCAAATGTAATGATTTTCTTCAACGTTAAAATTCACGCATGAATCGCATGAACCAAAACTTTTCGTGTCACAACTTTGCTGAAGCGTCGATAAAGTCATTCGCAATGCGTCATCTAGCGTGGCGTATTGTTTAGATAAAACGGCTTGCTGCGCTTGATCAAAAATATCGTCATTTGTGTTTTCAAGCAGCAAGTGACCCGATTTCGATAACATTAAATGCGTAACACGCGCATCTTCATCATCAATGTGTTTTTCGATGTAGCCTTTACGTTCTAAAACCTGCAATGTTTGCGATACCGTCCCTTTCGTCAAACCAAAATACTCAGTAACTCCAACGGCGGTATTGCTGTAACTGTTGCACGCGCTTAAATAGTCAAGCACTTGAACGTGAACAGGCTGCAAACCTAAAGCTGCATATTTTTTTCGTTCTTCAGCACGAATTAACGTGCTGATGCGTTCAATCAATTTGAAAGTGGATAAATTCTGCATCGATTACGCAAACGCCTTTTTGAAAAATTCAGGCTGCGCCATTGCTGCGTGATGAATATCAAGATTGTAATAAACGGTTTCAAAATCTTTGTTAGCGCAATCTTCAGCACGGAAAGTTAATGCCGCTTTGCTCGCAATCGTTCCACTCCACCAACCCGATGGGTAAATACATTGTGGAAAGAATAACGTTTGTTGATGTGCAAAACCCGCCGTTTTCATGGCAGCACGCATATCTTTGATTAAATCCAAATGCAATAACGCCGATTCGCTTTGTTGAACCAACATGCCATCTTCCGCTAAACACGCCACACAATCACGATAAAACGCTTCGCCAAATAAACCTTCTGCTACACCAACAGGATCGGTGCTATCCACAATGATTAAATCAACCGAGTTTGGTGCGGCATCTTTTAACCATTTAATGCCATCGATGAATTTCAACTCTGCACGCGAATCACCGTTTGATTCACACAATTCAGGGAAATAAATTTCAGCTAAACGGGTAACTCGTTCGTCGATGTCGATTTGTACGGCTTCCTCAACATTTTTATGTTTTAAAACTTCGCGTAACGTGCCGCAATCACCACCACCGATAATCCAAACACGTTTTGGATTTGGGTGTGAAAACAACGCAGGGTGACTCATCATTTCATGATAAAAAAAGTTATCGCGAGTTGAAACCATCGTACAACCATCAATAATCATCAATTTACCGAACGTTTCCGTATCGTAAATTTCTAAGTGTTGAAAATCCGATTGTTCTTCGTGAAGTTTTTCTTTGATTTTGAGTGAAAACGCTGTGCCAGTTGGCAACATTTGCTCGGTGAACCATTCATTTGAATTCATTATGCTAAAATCCTAAAAAAGTTAAGTGACGCAACTATTATAGTTGGATTCGCCTATTGCTTGCACCTTGAACCTTTGACCATGAACCTAAAATTATGCAAATTCATTTAATTACTGTCGGAACCAAAATGCCTTCGTGGGTACAACAAGGCTATGACGAATACGCGAAACGTTTGCCACGAGAATGTGAATTGATATTAAAAGAAATCCCTGCTGGTAAACGCGGTAAAAATAGTGATGTTGCTCGAATTGTTAAAGATGAAGGCGAGCGAATGCTGGCAGCCATTCCGCCACATAGCCATTTGGTGACATTAGATTTGGGCGGAAAAATGTGGACGACTATGGAACTATCACAAGTAATGGAACGCTGGCAAGGCAATGGACAGCACATTTCATTAGTCGTTGGAGGACCCGAAGGTTTGGCGGATGCAGTGAAACAAAATGCGCGAGAATCATGGTGTTTGTCGAATCTCACCTTCCCACATCCGCTAGTAAGAATTGTAGTCGCTGAACAGCTTTATCGGGCGTGGAGTATTTTACAAAATCACCCGTATCATCGCTAAACGTCTATTCCTCATCGTCAGAATGTCTAAAATGTATCGTTAAACCTTGTAAAAAGTTTCTTAATACTTGGTCGCCACATTTACGATGATGTTTATGCGCTTCGTGTCTAAAAAAAGAACTTAATTCAGGTTTCGATAATTCAAACCCTGCTAATTCAAGCATGTGTAACATATCTTCTTCTTTGAACTCTAACGCAATTCTCAGTTTTCTAAGAATACCATTGTTATTTAATTCACTGGTTTGTTTTACAACCGCGCCGTCTTCTTTTTTGCCACGTTTGTAAGTAATTAAACCGTCTAAAAACAAGGTTAGTAATTTATTATTGAGCGCGACAAAATTATCTTCGTTGTCTTTTTTGAGCAATTTAAGCAAATCTTCGCGTGTGATTTCATAATCACTTAAAGCAAATATATCCATCATCGCCGCATCGTTTAAATTCAAAGCGTAACGCACACGGCGCAATACATCGTTATTTATCATAAGTTTATTATTGGAATTTAATTGTTAAACGTGGATAGTCGCACGTTTCTTGATTTATACAAAATGAAGAATGAATTTAACGTAAAAATCGAAAGCAATCTTCAAATTTCATCATTACGTTTGATGAGCTGTAATTATGGCAAATAAAAAAGGCTGATTTTCATCAGCCTTTAAACCCAACCAAAAACACTATCAAACCAAAAAGTTTTTTCATTTTTAAATCTCCAAGAAGTTGAATAAAAAAAGCACAAACTTCCTTATTTGTGCTTTTGAGTAATCAATTATTCAACGTAAATTCCATAGCCATTACATTGACCACTTGCTGCATCTTTTTCATAATCGATTCTCACTTTTTTTTCCGATATTTTTGCAGCTAATGCAACTGACAACACCCTATTTAATTGCTTATCTCCCAAAAAATAAACACCACCATAAAGACAATTGTTAGCATTTGGTGAAATTCCAACATAAACGTCACTGCCATTTGCTTCAGAACCTGTACCTAAAACAGTTAAACCTCCATGTTGCACTGCATTAGCTGAAGAAAATCCAACAAAAAACACCATCAAACCAAAAACAAATTTTTTCATTTTTAAAATCTCCAAAAAGTTAATTAAATGTTAGACCAGTTGCCCCAACCACAAGCAGGTTTGCTATCAACCGTAACGGGTGCATTGATTCCTGAAATACTGTCAACAAAATCGCCGTGCGTAATATGGTCTACTATCAGCACTTTTGCTATTCCAACGTTCGGTCCTATCGTAGTGTTGAATGCAGTAACGAACGCACCAATAGCCACACCAATAGCGGCAGGTCCAGTCACCGATGTTCCAAGTCCAGCGGTAGTACCAGATACAACCGATTCCGCAAGTGTTAAATTGACTGCATCGGTCACTTTTGCTTTTGAATAATTCAAAATGTCATTCACAATTATTTGCGTGACGTATGATGCTTTGTCATTATTGGTCAACATATAAAAATCAGGTTGCACATGAGCGTAAAAATCGCAATTCATAAACCTTTTTTGAGAAGGTCCCCATGTATCACAGGCATAAGTTGCTGACGTTAAAACGTGTGTATGCGTACATTGAAGTTTCCAATTCCATGTGTCGCAAACTTTTGTTTCTGGTGTCACCACATGCTGATGCGTACAACTACCCACTTTTATTTGCGGTGGTGTCAAAATATCCGTGTAATGCGCGATACTCACTTTTATTTCAGTGGGTTGTTTAACACTCGCTGCTAACTTTGAAAAACTGGTGAGTTTTTGGTTTGCATTCGGAACAAGCGGCACATTGGAAGCCTGTTTTGCCGCTAAAATCGCTGGCATGACTAAATCCAAAATATCGTCATCATTTTGTGCAACAGGTGTTGTGGGCGTAACTGAATAAGCCGACGTTGTAAACAGCAACAAGCCCAGCCCCAGCGTTTTGGTCATTCGATTAAGTTTCATGGTTTGCCTCTCATAAATCATTTTTGAAAACTGACTGCTTGTAATTTTGTTCTTCCATATTGACAACCTTCAACATAAAATCCCACCTTATAGCCTGCAACAAAAGCAGTCATTAGCTCCGCCGTCATAATTTTCAACAATGGATGGTCAGAAGGTATAACAAGTGCGCTTCCATCATCACCACATTTGGAGACAAATGGAGTTTTCACATTTGCATAAACACCTTCAGAACCGTATCCAGTTTCTACTCTCACCAAATCGTAAAATCCTATATGCTCGCCAGCAAAAACAGACGATGAAAGTAAAACCATCAAAGAAAAAGCCAATGTTAAAAATTTAGTTTTCATAAAAAATCCTCGTGTTAAAAAATAAAAGGCAATAAAAAACCCGCGAGTGAAATGCACTTGCGGGTTTTGGTGATTGGATTTAAGAAAATTTAAGGCAGAAAAAACCTTGACAGCAATTAAGCGATTTTCATAATTTTTTGCTTGCTTGCTTGCTTGCTTGCTTGCTTGCTTTAGCCATTATTGTTTCCCTTATAATTTTTGTTGAAGTTGCCGCAAATTATAAGAAATTTAGTAGGTAAGTCTATTTTTTAATTTAATTATTCAATTTGAATTCAAAGGCTGGATTTTTTCGCCAGCCTTCTTTTCGTTTAAATCGGTTGAAATTATTTCAACAAACCTTGCAATAAGCCATTCAATTTGTGAACAAACGCTGCTGGATCGTCTAAATGTCCGCCTTCACTCAAAATCGCTTGATCAAACAAAATTTGGGTTAAATCGGCAAAACGACTGTCATCTTGTTCGGTTTTTAATCGCTGCACGAGTGCGTGGTCAGGATTGATTTCAAAAATCGGTTTTTTACCGCCGCCCATTCCGCCAAGCATTTGCCCGACATCTTTCATCATGCGTTCCATGTGCAAACTCATTCCGTAAACGTCCGCCACCAAACAAGCTGGCGATTCAGTTAAACGATGACTTAATTTCACATCACTGACTTTTTCGCCCAACACCGTTTTAATTTGCGTTAAAACAGATTCAAAATCTTTGTTAACTTCTTCGTGTGCTGCTTTTGTCTCTTCGGTTTCTTCTTCACCCAAATCTAAATCGCCTTTGGCAACTGATTGAATGTGCTTGCCGTCGAATTCGTCCAAATGCGACACCAACCATTCATCGATACGGTCAGAAAGCAATAAAACTTCAATGCCTTTTTTGCGGAAGATTTCTAAATGTGGACTATTTTTCGCCGCCGCAAAACTTTCAGCGGTGACATAATAGATTTTATCTTGCCCTTCTTTCATGCGATTGACGTAATCTTCTAGCGAAACATCTTGTTTGTCGCTGTCATTGTGCGTCGAAGCAAAACGGAACAATTTCGCTACGCGATCTTTATTCGCGCTGTCTTCAATCGGAGCTTCTTTTAAAACCATGCCGAATTGTGACCAAAACGTCGCGTATTTTTCAGGTTCGTCTTTTGCCAAACTTTCCAACATTCCCAACACTTTTTTAACTGCACCTGATTTAATCGTATTGATTTGTTTACCTTGTTGCAGAATTTCGCGCGATACGTTTAATGGCAATGAATTTGAATCGATAATCCCACGAATAAAACGTAAATAACGCGGCATCAATTGTTCAGCATCGTCCATAATGAACACTTTTTTAACGTACAATTTCACGCCATGTTTTGCGTCTTTGTCCCACATATCAAACGGCGCACGGCTTGGAACGTATAACAATAATGTGTATTCGTTTGTGCCTTCGACTTTGCTGTGAACGTGCGTGAGCGGGTCTTGGAAGTCGTGCGCGACGTGTTTGTAAAATTGGCTGTAATCATCGTCAGTGATTTCAGTGCGCGATTTTGTCCACAAAGCGGCTGCGCTGTTAATTGTTTCTTCAATAATTTCTTGCACAACTTTTTCAGCGTCATCTTCTTCACCGTAAGAAGGTGTGGCTTGTTTATCCATCACAATCGGCAACGAAATATGGTCAGAGAATTTACGAACGACTGAACGCAATTTCCAACCGTCTAAAAATTCGTCTTCGCCGTCTTTGAGATGTAACGTAATTTCTGTGCCGCGAGCCGCTTTTTCAACGCCTTCAATCGTGTAATCGCCCTCACCTGCTGATTCCCAACGTGTACCTTCCGTTGAACCCGCTTTGCGTGTGGTCAAAGTTACTTTGTCAGCAACAATAAACGCCGAATAAAAACCAACGCCGAATTGTCCGATTAACTCGCTGTCTTTGGCTTGTTCTCCTGTTAAGGCTTCAAAAAATTGTTTTGTGCCAGATTTGGCAATCGTACCGATGTGTTCTTGAACTTCGGCGCGTGTCATACCGATGCCGTTATCAGAAATTGTCAATGTACGTTTCGCTTCGTCGAAATCAATACGAATTTTTAACTCACTGTCGCCTTCGTACAAACTGTCGTTTGATAAACCTTCAAAACGCAATTTATCTGCTGCATCCGAAGCATTTGAAATCAACTCGCGTAAAAAAATTTCTTTATTGCTATAAAGCGAGTGAATCATCAAATGTAAAAGATGTTTCACTTCTGTTTGAAAGCCAAGGGTTTCTTTTTGTGTCGCGGTGGTCATGATATTTCCTACAAAATTAAAATTAAAAATTAAGTCATCACAAACTTGGGGATGAAGAACTTTTTTTCAAGGCAATTTATTCACAATGCCTTTATTTTGTTTTGCCAGAAATTTTCTAAATCTGTTTGCCAAGTAATAATCCCAACCCAATTATGCCACTACAGAAAACGCTGTTGGCGACAAAAAGTCCGAGCATAAAATAGGTTTGTGAATCGAATGAAAAACCGTGTTCAATTAAAAATAAAATTAAATACAAACCTGAAAACGTTAAATATGCGCCAATAATTAAAACCAATAATGTGGCGCGTTGCTCGATAGGTAGGGAAATTTTTTGCAACAATAATGCCGCCACAATTCCAATCAATAATGCACCAATGGCGTTAATTGTCATCATTCCATAAGGAATAGCGTTATTAGGTAAATGTAAAACGCCGTTGCTATACCAAAACAAACCTCGTCCGCATAATAATCCTAGCCAAACAGCCATCAGACAACTGCCCACACTGACTGTGACATTCAAAAATGCTTTGCTAATTTGTCCTTGTTCGAGCAAATAAAAGGTTTCTAATGAAAACGTCGAAAATGTCGTAAATGCCCCAATGAAACCAACTAAAATGGCGGCGCGATAATCTAACGCTACGGTTATACGCTGTAAAATTAAGGTTTCACTAAGCAACCCAATTAAAAATGAACCTACAACATTGACTAATAATGTGCCATAAGGAAAACCGCGCCCGAGCCATTGATATAAACCTGTGGAGACCAAAAAACGCATCATCGCACCAAACGCGCCACCAATCGCAATGACAAAAATTTGGTTCATTTTTTAAAATGGTCGGATGAAATGTTCGCGGTAATAACGCAATTCTTCGATTGATTCGATAATGTCATCGAGAGCTTGATGGCTGGATTCTTTACTAAAACCTTCTTTAATTTCAGGACACCAACGCGCCGCCAATTCTTTGAAAGTCGAAACATCGATGCAACGGTAATGAAAAAAGGCTTCGAGGTTTTTCATATATTTATCTAAGAAACGACGGTCTTGCCCAACGCTATTACCACAAATCGGCGATTGTCCAGCATCCACCCATTGACTTAAAAATTCAACGGTCGCTTTTTCAGCTTCTGCCGCCGTGACGGTTGAGGCTTTCACGCGCTCAATCAAACCCGATTTTCCGTGATGTTCTTGATTCCAATCATCCATCGCCGCCATCGTTTCATCGGATTGATGAATCGCCAAAACGGGACCTTGCGCCAGAATGTTTAGGTTTTTATCGGTGACAATCGTAGCGATTTCGATAATCACATCGACTTCAGGATTCAACCCCGTCATTTCTAAATCAATCCAAATCAAGTTTTCTG
>SESD01001370.1_pt1 | contig 13543 bp, 10 predicted proteins | sample 3171411 | NCBI WGS metagenome assembly SESD01 (sample SAMN06051880, study PRJNA518727) | freshwater metagenome | biome: subpolar coniferous forest; feature: holomictic lake; material: water; isolation source: holomictic Lake 442, 16.5 m depth | place: Canada: near Kenora, Ontario | collected...
CCATTGAAATAAACTGAAGTCAATGAAATGGCCGTGCCTCCCCTTAGTACCATCCAGCTTGTATCGCCGGGAAGAGTTTTAATAACAATCCCGTTATCCCCAACAGCAAATCCTGTGGTTTCATCAGTAAAGCAAAGAGATTTAAGGTCGTAACGGGTTCCACTGGGCCATTGTCTCCAGTTCAATCCTGCATCCGTAGTTTTCAGAGTAATTCCTGCTTCTCCAACTACATACCCTGTATCATTACTGGTAAAACAAATTGAATACAAAACCCGGGTTGTGCCGGATCCCAGCTTAATCCAGGTATTCCCGCCATCCACTGTTTTTAGAATTGTTCCTTTTTCACCGGTGATGTAACCGGTATTTTGATCGTGGAAAAACACCGAATAAAGATCGTTTGAAATTCCCCCGTCTATGACCGACCATACAGATCCCCCGTCTACAGTTTTAAGAATGATTCCATGTGAACCGACCGAAAATCCCAGGTCTGGCGAAGGAAAGCAAACCGAAAATAAATCTTCCCCCGTTCCTGATTTTATCACATTCCAGGTGGTGCCACCGTTTGTGGTTTTCAGAATAGTACCGGACTCACCAACCGAATACCCGCAATTCGCATCAGTAAAACATACCGATAATAATGAGTGGCCCTGGGGCAGTGGATTTTGCCATACCCATTGCGAGAAGGCAAAAAAGCTGAGAAAAGTAAAACAAATAAGTGCGCAAGTTTTCTTCATAAAAAACAGCTAAAGGCTCAAATAGTTTATTAAGAAAACCCCGCTCTTATAAAATAAAACTATCATGATAGGGAAGGGTGATTAAAGCTTCCCTTCATGTAAGTCCCAGATTGGGAAGCATAATTCATAATCATTCCAGACCAGGTCTCCGTATTCAACCGAAAAGGCTTTAAAATACTCTTTATCAAGATATTTCCTGGTCATTGGATTTCTTGCATTTAATAGAAAATCTGAAAAATCAATAATTTTTTCAGTTTTATCAGAAAACCTGAATTTAATTCTATACCCTTCAATGTATGTAGCGCTGGTTATTGAAATGACCATACTCTCAAATTTTTTTCGTTATTCTCTCAGGTGATATCTCAATGTTATAAACAAAGAAATCAATCCATTTCCGTACAATGTCATCCCGGTACAATTCAACGATCTTCTTAAACTTTCTAAGGTTTTGAGCATCCAAAGGTTTCTTGCCTGTAACTTCTCGGATAATAATCTCCTTGAATTTTCCATTCTCAAACACTATCTCGGCTTTACTTTCCTTATCCTGAAACTTTCCATGTACATGAATAGGTTCATGTTCCTGGGAATAAAATAAAAAGATCAAACCGAAATACTCATACAATTTTGGCATAACCTCTGTCTTTATGCAAAGATAATACGAAAACCATTAAATTGGAATCAATATGCCCATTAACTGTGAAAGTCCAGGTCCTTCTCCGTAGAAAATTCGAACAAAAACCCAGCCCCTTTTACCTTTGCATTGCCGTCATGACAGCTCAGATGAGCATCCTGGTGTTTTAAGCGCAGAATATTTAACATTGTGATAGCCTTCTCCAACCCATCCCCTCTCCTGTAATTCACAACCTCATCGGGCAATGCAAGCCTGTTGCCTTCATAGATTGATTCGCCGGGCCAGGAGTTGAGTTCCGCGAAAACCTCATCCGCAGTCTTATCTGAAAAATATGTAACAGATACCGGGTTTCGTTCGAAAACAGCTTTGAAAAAGGGTTTCCAGTCGCAGGAATCCATGAAACGTCCGGCGTAAAAAGCGAGGTCGGCACTTGGATTCTCGTGGCGCATGGATTCGAGTTTTTTTATGATTTCTTCTCTTGGAGAAAATGGTGAGATGGTGAGATGGTGAAATGGTGAAAAAATTGTATTCTCCGAGGGGATCCGGGGAACGAGGTGAACAAACTTCTTCAGGTCGGTGATGAATTCGTGATGGTCTTTTAATTCCGGAAAACGGTGGACCAGGAGTTCGATGAATTCGTTATATGGCCTGGTAGTAAATATATCTTCTTCGGAGCATATGATCATTCTGCCTGAATATGGGGTCAGGTTCATCTCCTCCTCGTCCATCTCGCAAAGCAGCTTGCTTCCGGTCTTGTTGCCAAGCCGGTTCTTGCTTCCGTGTTCATACCCGAATGCCCTTTCGAGCTTGATGTACTTATTGATACCCTGACAAAAGAAAATGATCTGGAACTGTTTCTGATAACGGCTGTAATCCCTCAGGAAGTTAATGAAGATCTCATAATTCACATGGGTTTCGAGGTATTTCGATAGCTTCTGCCTGAACCGCTTGTAAGCATCAGGATCAATAGTAGCTTCAGGGTATACCGAATGAATGTAACCGCTGGGATGAGCAACAATAGTAACCTGTTCGTGTTCCATAGCCCTTCGCGCAAGGGCTGAAAGCTCCGTGCCGTTATACCACATGCTTTTTGTTACGATCCTGCGGTTGTTTGTAATCACTCCCTCATCAATCATCACAAAATTCTGGGAATGCAGGGGCGTTCCCATCATGTATATATCTTCCAGGGGGACCTTGGCCACGATAAACAAAGCAGCTACGTACAAACAGGCCAGTGATACGCATTCGCCCGCTCCGTTCTGGTGACCGGGTTTGAATCTGAATGCATTCATCGCTTCAATAGTCTCGGTCTTCCAGTAAGGAATGATATCCGAATCATATTTATCGAGTCCGAAGTGTTTGCGGATGTCAAGATCGAAATAATATTTATCCCCTTCATAGCCAAACAGTGCATTCGACCCCGACAGGGTCTCCATATCGATGAAATCCCTGAAACGACTGATCTCGGTCTGCTTATCGGTGAGGCCCCAGGTATCGAGATCGAGGTTGAAATCAAAGTGCTCCATCACGTATTGTTTCACCCGGTGCACTTTCTTCAAAGGCCCCATTTTATCGATGCCCGAAAACCAGGGATCATCCCGCCATTTCCAGATCTCGGGCGACATGATGCTTGCGTAAACCAGGGCATATAACAGCTCGGGAAAAATAAAGATCTCCATGTCGGAAAGGGTAAATGCCGAACTGTATTTCTCCAGATCCCTTGAGTTGAATTCTCTTTGTATATGTTGTTTTGACATTGGCTTAAAACTTGAATTTTGCGCATGATGGTGTAAGGAAAGTGTTACGGTCAATCTCATCCGCCGTGCAAAATTAACTAAAAAACAGGCGCAAGACTTGCAGATTTGCTCAAAATCACGTACGTTTGTCTAACTAAAACACGTATTATGTATTACTCCGCAAAAGAAATCGTTGAAATCGCCGTCCGTATCGAAGAGAACGGATATGCCTTCTACATCGCCGCTGCCGAAATGATTAGGGAGCCGAACGACATTAAAAACCTGTTCCTCGATCTGGCTGAACAGGAAACCATGCATACTGCGACTTTCCAGAAGATATTCGACAAATTCGAACCCGAAGATTATGATCAGGGTGAAGAAGATTTTTCGGCTTATGTGCAGAATCTTGCCGACAAGCACATCTTTGGGAAACCTGAAGCCGGCGCCAACCTCGCGAAAACACTGAGAACTCCGAAAGACGCTCTGAATTTTGCCTACCAGTTCGAGAACGACAGCGTGGCTTTTTATAAAGCGCTTTACGAAAAGACGAAGAGCGATTCAAAAAAAGTCATCAAACAGATCATCGCCGAAGAAGAAGCCCATGCCGCGAGGATCAAAAGGTTTCTATAACCTGAAATGAAAACGTTTTGCATTTTTCTACTGTTTGCTTTTCCTGCTGTTTGCAATCCCGTGTTTGCACAACTTTCAGGGACCTATACCATAGGCTCAATTCATAATGATTTTCTAACCTTCTCCGATGCTGTTGATTCCCTGAACATGGTCGGGACCAACGGAAATGTGATCTTCCTGGCCGAACCGGGAATTTACCAGGGGTTTACCATCCGGGATTTCAGCCACAACAATCCATCTGATACAGTTTTTTTCAGTTCCTCAACCTTCATCGCCCGGGATGTTGTTATCAACGGCCAGATCAATATCAACAATACGTCCGGACTTCAGTTTCTTTATCTCCAGTTCGAGCCTTACAGCCAGCAGCATACCTCATGCGTGAGTGTTTCAGGTTCCACCGCGGTGACGTTCAGTCACTGCCGCTTCATCAATCCCTACCCCGGGATTTTTTCAAGCGGTGAAGCGCTTGTTTACATGGAATTCCCGTATACCGGGCCCTTGCTGAGAGCAAGCGTACAGCATTCGGTCTTGTCCTCCGATGCAAAGACCATCTGTGTGACCGGGCCCACCGGTTCCGTTGAGTTTTTAAATGATTCCATTACGGGCGACTGGTACTCACAATATTCCAACTGCATCCTGGTTTTTAGAGGCAATGTATTTGACATTAATTCGGAATATTTGAATTATGCCAACCAGGCTTTTTATTCCAATTCATTTTCTTCTTCACAAACCCTGCATATCCAGGGGAATTTTTACAATAACCTGTTTTACTGTCCTGCCTGGATATCTGCAACGAATCTGAATGGCAATCACTTTTTCTCGACATTTAATTCGGGTAACGGCACGATGCAGATCATTGGCAACACCTTTGACGGCCTTACCAGCATGATCTTCTGCAGCAGTTCAACCATCAGCCGTAACCGCTTTTACGGGGAATGTCTTTTCGATGCCGATGGACTGAAGATCAACAGCAATTTCTTTTTCAACAACCTGTTATGCACACAGGGCGGCGGCTACCAGATCATGCATAATAATTTTCTGCCGGATGTCATGCTTGAAATGGACTATACGGGTGGCGTTGTTGAAAACAATAACATCGGAAATATGTTTATCCTGCAACCTCCCTCTACAACAATTTCGAACAACAACTTTATTCCGCATCAGGGCGGCAGTGTTAATGTATATGGAACCAATCCTCGGTTTTACGACCCCCGGTACATCTCAGCCCTTAACCCTCATGCCACAAATGCGGCGCTCATCAGGAAATCGCTTCGATGGAGCAACCTGATGTACAAATACGACATTGACAGTACGGTAAGAAAAACGATCCCTACGATAGGCGCCAACGAGATCTGTTTCGGTTTTCAGTCCGACACAATCGTACTGGAATGCGACAGCCTCTGCCTGTCATCCTGCATACAGGATTTCACCGGGTATTACTGGTCCCCATCAGGTTTGTTTGCCGATTCAACATCCCCCGCCCCTGTCATTCACCCTGGTTCATCCTGTATGGTAAAGCTCAATAAAACCGGCACCGGCCTCATTGATTCCGTTTATCTGAAGGTTCATATTAGCCTGCCGCTTGCAACAGGAACAGTATACGCCAGCGGAACCCTGGTCCGTTTCACCGACATGTCGGTCTGTGCCGACAGTATTTTATGGGATTTCGGCGACGGAACCTATTCCCGTTCAAGCGTTATTTCCCATATTTTTCCGCATTTCGGTTTTTTCATACCAAAGCTGTTTGCATATAATGCGGCGGGAACCGACAGTATGTCGTTTCCCCTGATCCTGAATTGCCTGATGGCCCAGGTTCTCAGTTGCGGAGACAGCATTCAGATCAACAGCTGCATTGATGATTTTACCGGTTTTTACTGGACCCCGTCGAGGCTTTTCAGCGATTCTACTGAAGCAAAACCTCTGCTCTTTCCCGATTCATCCGTAACGGTAATCCTCAGACATATTAACAGCGATGCATATGCATTCATAAATCTTTTTGTATACCCCGGCCTACCCTCTGTTTCTGCCAGCTATACTATAAATGGCCTGGAAGTGAGTTTTGACAATACTTCACGTTGTGCCGACAGCGTATACTGGGATTTTGGCGACAGCACTTTTTCTGCAGCCCCAAACCCGGTTCATCTTTATACAAGGCCCGGAAAATACACTGCTGCACTTTACGGCTTCAGCCTGATGGGAAGCGATACGGCCTTCATCCCCATTACCCTCACCGGCATTGACTCCCCTGAAACGACTCAATTTTCAGTCTCTCCTAACCCGGTCAATGATAATTTATTTTTATTGACTGCTGATGAGTTCTCTGAATTTTCGCTGAGCTTGTCCGATGCTTATGGCAGGAATCTGCTTGAACTTACTTCACTCAGAGGCCCGCAAACAATACCTGTGGGGCGCTTTAGTCCCGGGATTTATTTCTTAAGGCTGAGATCTGCAAAATTAATTGTCACAAAAACCGTTATTATCCGCTGACAGCCGTTTTCGCTGTTTGTCCCCGAATGTCTACCTTTGCGGAATTGTAATACTGAAGAACATCGTTTATGAAAAAACCCGTCAAACGAATCCTTTACGGATTCCTAATCTTTATTGGCATCCTGGTCCTCCTGGCCGGCTTTGTCGGGTTCAGGTTCTGGTATGGCAGCAGGGATATGACACCAGCCGAAACACAAAAACTCAACGACTCTGTGTTTGTTGTAAAGGACAAATTCGTGAATGCTTACTTTTTCAAAACCAATCAGGGCTATGTGATGGTGGATGCGGGGGTGAGCGAAGAAAATTTCAAGGCCCAGATCGACAAGCTGGGTATTCAGCCCGCTGAGGTAACGACGATTCTCCTCACCCATACCGATTCGGACCATATTGGTGCCATGGGCCTGTTTAAAAGTGCAAAGGTCTATATGCATAAGGATGAGGAACAGATGATCGACGGACAAAACGGCAAATTCTTTTTCCTTCGCGTTCACTGGAAATACAGTCCTTACTTCCTTCTCAACGACCGGGACACCCTGAATGTGGGCGGGCTCAGGATACAGATCATCCATACGCCCGGACATTCGCCAGGTTCCTGCTGCTACCTCTTCAATCATGAATACCTTGCCACCGGCGATAATGTGGCATATAAGAACGGGAAATTCATCCACTTCCCCGATTTCTTCAACATGGATACACCAGCACAGGAAGCTGCATTGAAGAACCTTACTGAGTTGAACACCACTCCTGTCATCCTCATGGCCCACCATGGTATCGTACAGCAAAAGCCATCCGCAGTCCCAATAAAAAACTGAAAAGGGATCCTTTATCTTTTAAAGTAAAACACTACAAATGATTACAGTCTCAAACCTGGGCATCCAGTTCGGCAAACGCATTCTTTTCCAGGATGTGAACATGGTGTTCACTCCCGGCAACTGCTACGGGATCATCGGTGCCAACGGCGCCGGGAAATCGACTTTCCTTAAGCTGATCACCGGGGAAATGGACTATACCAGGGGTACCGTAACTTTCGGGCCGGGAGAAAGACAGTCTGTGCTGAAACAAAACCATTCCGAATTCGATGACTGCACTGTACTTAATACAGTATTGATGGGCCATTCGAGGCTTTGGGAGATCATGAATGAAAAGGATACCCTGTATGCTAAATCCGATTTTTCAGAGGCCGACGGCCACCGGGCTTCGGAACTGGAAGAGGCGTTTGCGAACTTCGACGGATGGAATGCCGAAAGCAATGCAGCCAGCCTGCTCAGCGGACTGGGGATCAAAGAGGATCTGCACCCTAAGCTGATGCGGGAACTCAAGGGCCGCGACAAGGTAAAAGTATTGCTAGCCCAGGCACTGTTCGGAAAACCAGACAACCTCCTTCTCGATGAGCCTACCAACGATCTGGACCTTGATACCGTGAACTGGCTGGAGAGCTATCTTGCCAACTTCGACAATACCGTTCTGGTAGTTTCCCACGACCGCCACTTCCTCGATTCCATCTGTACCCATATCATCGACATAGATTTCGGAAGAGTTCAGCAGTTCCCGGGGAATTACAGCTTCTGGTATGAATCGAGCCAGCTGGCGCTTCGTCAGCAACTGACGGCGAATAAAAAAGCGGAAGAACGCAAAGCCGAACTCCAGGATTTCATAAGGCGTTTCAGCGCCAATGCATCCAAGTCGAAACAAACGACCAGCCGCAAGAAAATGATCGAGAAGCTCAATATCGAGGAGATAAAGCCATCCACCCGCAAATACCCGGGTATCATTTTCACCCCTGACCGGGAACCGGGAAATACCATCCTCGAAGTACACGACCTGAGCAAAACAATTGATGGCTCCCTGCTGTTTAAAAAGGTCAGCTTTACCATGCAGAAAGACGACAAGGTGATCTTCCTTTCGCGCGATCCACGTGCCATGACTGCGCTGTTTGAAATCCTCAAGGGCCATGAGAAGCCCGATGCCGGGACCTTTATCTGGGGGCAGACCATTACCAAAGTCTACCTGCCCCTTGAATACGAAAAACTATTCCAGACCGATATGAATCTGATGGAATGGCTGGGGCAGTTTTCAAAGGATACCACCGACAATTATCTGCGCGGATACCTTGGCAAAATGCTGTTCTCGGGCGAGGAGATCTTTAAAAAGGCCAATGTGCTTTCAGGCGGCGAAAAAGTTCGCTGTATGATCGCCCGTATGATGATACGCAATGCCAATGTGATGATGCTCGACACCCCCACCAACCACCTCGACCTGGAATCGATACAGGCATTCAACAATACGCTGATGAAGTTCAAAGGCAACCTGCTGATGTCTTCGCACGACCATGCCTTCATCCAGACCGTATGCAACCGCATCATCGAGATCTCCCCCAAAGGAATGATCGACAAGCGAATGGAATACGATGACTACGTGACTGACGAAAGGGTGAGGGAACTGAGGGAGAAGCTATATTAACCCGCTCAGAAGGAAGGGTAGAAATCCCAGCAGTATGGTCAGCAGGGTGAGGAAAAGAATGTGTGCCTTATAGGATGGACCCGACTGGAGAAGGGTTCCCTGGTCTTCCCTGAAATACATGGCGATGATGGGTTTGAAGTAATAACCTACACTTACAGCCGAACCTGCAATGGCAATGATGACCAGCCAAAGCCAACCCTGCTCAATGGCGGCTGCAAAAAGAAAATACTTTCCGATAAACCCAGCCAATGGCGGAATTCCGGTAAGCGAGAGCATGGACACCGCCAGGGTAAAGGCTTCTATGCGATTGTTTTTACCCAACCCGTTGAAGGATCCGAAGTAATCATTCCCTCTCGATTCCCTCACCAGAATAAGGATCGCAAAGGCTGCAATGGTTGCTACTGAATACGAAACGGAATAAAATAAAAGTGCATTGCCTGTTCTTGTTGAGAAGGCAACCATGGCCAGCATCATATACCCCGAATGTGAAATGCTTGAATAAGCAAGCATCCTCTTCAGGTTTGGCTGGTAAATACCGGTGACATTACCGATCACAATGGTGATCCCTGCAAGGATCGCAACAGTCATCTCCCAAACCCCGTGGATCCCGAAGAATGTGATGCTGAAGAAACGATACATGGCCACGACGCTGGCGGTTTTAACTACTGTCGCCATGAAAGCCGTAAGCAGCGTTGGTGTGCCTTCATATACATCAGGCGCCCAGAAATGAAAAGGCGCTATCGCGATCTTAAACGACAAGCCGATGATAAGCAGGAATAGTCCTGCTTTGAACATGGGGGGCATTCCTGCCGCTGCGTGTTCCGCAACATAATAATGAATCTTATAAAGGTCAAACGAACCGCTTGAGCCGTAAATCAGAGCAATGCCGAACAAAAGAAACCCCGACATGAATGAGCCCAGCAGAAAGTACTTGAGTGTGGCTTCGTTGGATGTAATAGCTTCTTTGTGGCTGCCGGCAAGCACATACAGGGCAATCGAGAGTGTTTCAATGCCGATGAACAGCATGATCAGGTTGCCGTAATAACTCATCAGCACGGCTCCCACCAGGGCAAAGATCATGATGGCGTAAATGTCGTCGAGCGGGCGCGTCACTTTGCTGTAGTACTGAGAGGCAAACATGAAGATAAGGAAAGTCGAAAAGATCATCACCGCGCTGAAGGCAATGCCAGTATTGTCGATGATGAGCATCGAATTGAACAGGTTGCGGTTCATGTTCCAGTTCAGTACAGTTATCACAAGCGATACCAGCAGGCCCACCAGTATGACCGGTAGCAGCCAGGTCTTTTTCTTCAGAATCCCCAGAAAGAGAACCAAAACACCCAGAACCGATAACGAGATTATACTATTCATCTTTCATGTGACACGTGACACGTGAATCGTACATCGTAAATCGTACATCGTACATCATCTTACAATTCCTATTATCTGTTCAACGCCATTCTCCGCCAGTTTCAAAAACATCCCCGGCGTAACGCCTATCCATATCACCATGATCACAATCGCGATCAAAGGTATCATTTCCTTCCAGTCCAGGTCAGTAATTCCTTCAGTAACCTCATTCGTGCTGCCCAGCATCACTCTCTGGTACATCCACAGCATGTAAACTGCCCCGAAAATAATCGTAAGTCCTGAAACTGCAGCAAACACTGCATTATATTTAAACAAACCCAGCAGGATCAGGAACTCTCCCACAAAACCGTTTGTCAAAGGAAGCGCAATGCTCCCGAGCAAAATAATCATGAAAAACACCGCCAGCCTTGGGGCTTTCAGTGCAATCCCGCCAAGCGCCGCAATGCTGCTGGTTTTAGTCCGCACTTCGATATACTGAATGATAATAAAAAGCCCCACAATATTGATCCCGTGAGAAACCATCTGAATCATGGCTCCCTGCATGGCCTGGGCATTAAGTACCATAACCCCGGCTGCAACGAGTCCGAGGTGCGCAATCGAGGAATAGGCCACCAGCCGCTTCAGGTCATCCTGCCTGATGGCAATCAGTGAAGCATACACGATCCCGATAACAGGGAATATGACAAACAGTCCGTTGGTCTGATTAAGTACCCCATATGTAATAGGGACCATCCATCGAATCATCCCGAACAGCCCCATCTTCGACATCAGTCCACCCAGCAGCATACTGCCCGGATAGGGCGCTGTCACATAGGTGTCGGGTTGCCAGGTATGGAAAGGAAATACGGGAACCTTGATGGCAAAGGCGATGAAGAACGCAAGGAACACCCATACCTGTTCTCCTGGACTGAGGATGCTCGCGTATAGCCAGATATGGTCGAATGAATGCGGCAGCGGCGTCCTGAAGTACAGGTAAATCAAGGCAACCAGCATCAGCAGGCTGCCAGTGAAGGTATAGGCAAAGAATTTCAATGTTATGCGGATGCGGTTTTCCCCTCCCCAGTAACCTGCAATGAAATAGGCAGGGATCAGGGTCAGCTCCCAGAAGATATAAAACATCATCCCGTCAAAGGCAGTAAACACCCCTATCAGTGCGGCCTGCATAAGCATGATCAGGCTGTAAAAGGACGAGGGCCGCGATATTTTCTGTCCGAAGGAAACATAAATAATTATCGGGATCAGGAAGGTCGTGAGCAATGTCATCAGCATGCTAAGTCCGTCCATACCGAACTTCAGCGTAATGCCATAATCGGTGAGCCAGTCGAAACGGAACAAAAGCTGACAATGACAATACAGGAAATACTGGACCAGGGCCGCAACGGAGATGCCGAACTCAACCAAAGCCGCCGACAGTGCAAGATAGCGCACACCCTTCTCGTCTTTCACGAAGAAGAGGCCTACAGAAACCAGCAATGGCAGTAAGATCAGTATCAGTGTCAGCATCAGAGAATGATGTTAAAAAACAAAATCAGAATTATTCCAATAATCATGAAAAACAGGTAAGCCCCCACGTGCCCGGCCTGGAGATAACGCATCAAATTGCTGAATCTCACAACGAGAATCCCCGTTCCATCAACAATCCGGTCAATAAACCTTATCTCGACAAACCTATGCAACGCATCCGAAAGCCAGAGTGCAGGCTTGACAAAGACGGCATCGTAGATTTCATCCACGTAGAACTTATTTTGGGCCAGCCGTGCGAAGAAATCCGGTGAATGGATGCCAGATGACTGATGACTGATATCAGATGTCAGATGGCTGGTTTCAGCATCCTGCATCCCGTATCCTGCATCCCGTATCCCGTACCTTCTATACGCCATCCATGCCACCATCAGCACCAGAAAAATAACAGTGCTAATGTTGCTCCACTCCAGTCTGGCCGAAACGTGATTCATTTGAAATTGCTGCAGCCGGTTCGCGTCGGCAAATACCGGGGCGAGAAATTCTTTCAGCCTCTCACTGCCGCCCATGATCCCGGGAATATTCAGCAAGCCCCCGAAGAATGCCAGGAAGGCAAGTACCATCAGGGGAATTGTCATCACCGACGGGGATTCATGAATTTTTATTGACTGCGGATGAGAACTGCGGTTTGTTCCGAAGAAAGTGAGAAAGAGCAGGCGGAACATATAGAAAGCGGTCATCATGGTAACTGAAACAGCCAGTATCCACATGGGCAATCCGTTACTGAAGACGGCCGACAATATTTCGTCTTTTGAAAAGAATCCCGAAAGCGGCGGTAATCCTGCAATTGCGAGTGTGCCGATCAGGAAGGTCCAGTAAGTTTTGGGCAACGACTTCCGCAGTCCACCCATCCTCATAATATCCTGTTCTCCTTCCAGGGCATGGATCACACTGCCGGCGCCCAGGAACAACAGGGCTTTGAAGAAGGCATGGGTCATCAGGTGGAACATCGCTCCTGTGAATGCCCCCACGCTGAGCGCAAGGAACATATACCCCAACTGGCTGATGGTCGAATAGGCAAGTATTTTTTTGATGTCATTCTGGAAGATGGCGATGACGGCTGCCAGAAGCATTGTGGCCATGGCTGTGATGCCCATGATCTGCATCGTTTCAGGCGCAAGTACATATAATACCGAAGAACGGGCCACCATGTAAACTCCCGCCGTAACCATGGTCGCCGCATGGATCAGAGCGGACACTGGAGTGGGACCAGCCATGGCATCGGGAAGCCAGGTGTAGAGCGGGATCTGGGCGCTTTTCCCCACTGCTCCTACGAACAATAGAAGGGTGATTGCCACTATGCTGCCGCTACCGGGCTGCATGATCTTTGCCTGCTCAAAAACCGAAGCATAGCCAAAACTGCCGAAAGTCATAAAGATCAGGAACATCCCTAGCAGGAAACCCAGGTCCCCTATACGGTTCATGATGAAGGCCTTCTTCGCTGCATTGTTGAACTGCTGGTTTTTAAACCAGAACCCGATCAGCAGATATGAGCATAATCCCACCCCTTCCCATCCGATAAACATCACCACATAATTCCCTCCCATCACCAGGATCAGCATGAAAAACACGAACAGGTTCATGTAAGCAAAGAAACGGTTGAAGCCCTGGTCATGCGACATATATCCGATTGAATACACATGGATCAGGAATCCTACCCCTGTAATGATCAGCATCATCAGTATCGACAGGGGGTCGATGAGGAACTCGAAGGGGAGGGAAACGGTGCCGATCGAAATCCATTTGAAATATTGAATATTGAATATTGAATATTGAACATTGAATTTCGAATAACTCGTCAGAAGCACAATTGCTGAAAGAATAAAAGAAACAAGAACCGTACCCGGGCCAATTAAGGATGCGGGCTTTTTCGGAATGCCGCGATAGCCCAGGCCCAGGATGATGAATCCCAGGAGCGGCAGCAATGGTATTAAGGTGATCAGTACTGTCATTAATCCTTTACTTTATTCTGT
>SESD01001371.1_pt1 | contig 13541 bp, 10 predicted proteins | sample 3171411 | NCBI WGS metagenome assembly SESD01 (sample SAMN06051880, study PRJNA518727) | freshwater metagenome | biome: subpolar coniferous forest; feature: holomictic lake; material: water; isolation source: holomictic Lake 442, 16.5 m depth | place: Canada: near Kenora, Ontario | collected...
CTGGCGTGTACGAGCTGCCTGTGATTTTACTCTGCCGATAGTCAACCACGCTGTTGAACGATGGCGCGTTGTTGACGCCGCGCAAGATGACTTTGTAGAGCAACACCGATTCGGATGACAGCGCCGCGCCCGTGAGGTCTGGCGGGTTTTCCGTCCCAATCGTGCCTGCGGTCGTGCTGACGTTGCGCCCCATGACCCATATCAGCGGGTTGTCGGCGAGCGCGGTCATGTACAGATACATTGCCATGTAGTTCCCGCCGCTGCTAGTCGGCACATCGGCAAGGCTCGTTCCGTTCTGGTTGTAGACCAGATCGGCCGTCGCCACGTTCGTCAAGTAATACGCGCCACTGACCGCGCTTATAATCGGCACGCCGTTGGAATACCACATCACGCGGGCAGTGGATATCGACGCGCTTTCGACGTGGTAGATATCCTCATCAAACCACGCGCCCGTGCCTATTACAAAGTTGGTTGTGGTGACAGTCAGCGGGAACCCGTTGGCGTAAACGCTTCCCTCCCCCGGCGCGAGGTGGAAACGGCGATGCACAGACCACGGCATAAAACCATGTGTCTCCTCTGAAATGTACGCCGTGCCGTTCGTGCCGCCCGTCCAATAGACCGTAGCAACTTGGATATCCTCAAACTCCCACGCTGTTTGCGATACGCTCTTCTGACCGTCCGACTGCGCCCACTTGTAGTACCAAGTCCCCGCGTTGGTTCCGATTGCCGGCCACGAAACGTCAGTGGCGTTCGTTAGCAACACACCACGCCGGTAGAACTGGAACGGAGTCGCATTCGTCATGCGCAGTACCCGCGTGCCGACATCGAAGCTGAACGTCATGCCGGCGTCAGTGTCGCCCGCTCGCCCGCTTGGATCTTGCGTGATTCCCCATGCGTTGGTCAGTGAGGTGTTTACGGTTGCCGCTGCGCCCGCCGCGTCAAAGGCTGAAGCGTTGGTCAGAGCCGCGAGGTAGCGGGGGTCGTTTGTCGCCACCACACTCGCCACAGTCGCATAACTCGCCAGCGCGGCAGGCTGCACCGACGTAGCGCCCAGGGCCGCGCCAGATGTGACCGTGCCGCTGGCACTGTGCCAGCCATCCGCGTACCCGCCCTGTGTCGCCGTGGCGAAGGCTGCGGCGTTGGTCAAGCATGCGAGGTAGCGGGGGTCGGTGGTGGGTACGTACATCGACAGGTAGGATGCCAAATTCGTTTCGCCAAGGTAGAACAGTGACGGAATGCCGATGTTGAAGGTTCCGACGCCGTGAGACTGCACGCCGACTCCCGAAGCAAACGAATGGTTATTTGTCGCGCGTGCAGCGTCATTCGCCCACGAACCAAGTCCACTGGCGAAACTGGAATAGTTTGCCCATGAGCCAGCGCCTGTTGCGCTGCTTTCATAGTTTGCCCACGAACCAAGTCCACTGGCGAAACCGCTATAGTTTGCCCATGAGCCAGCGCCTATTGCGCTGCCACCATAGTTTGCCCATGAGCCAACTCCTATTGCGCTGCTACCACAGTTTGCCCATGAGCCCCTGCCGCTGGCGTTGCCTCCGTTCGCCTGATACCTATTCGGCCCAATCACCAACTCCCCGCCGAACGTGTTCGTCCGCGTATTTGCCACGTCAATCGCGACCTCCCCGCTCGTCACACTGCCACCCCGCGTGACCACGCTTTGCAACGTGTCCGCTTCAACCTGCAATGCGCTTGCCAGCAGGTTGCTCTGCGCGCCCGTCACCACGCCAGCGCTGCCGGATACCACAGCGTACTGCGACGTACCCGCCTGAGCGGTGTAGACCTGCGTGGTCTGCGCTGGCACCTGAGCGATGGCGTTGGTCACATAAACGATTGTCGCAAGCCCGTTGGTGACTGTGCGGTCAACGAAATTTGATTCGTTCGCCTTCGTGTAATACAGCGCCGCCGCAGATATAGCAGATTGGTTGGTTGCGGCGATGCGAGCCACCTCCCCGCTGGCACCAGCCGCCTGTGCCGCAGCGATGTCAGCGTACAGCCGATCCGACTGGCTCGTAGCCGTCACGTTGTTGCTGCCGGCGGCGTCTCCGGCGTTGGAATAGGCGCGATCGGATGTGCTGTTTGACGCCAGAGAACTGGCCAGCGTGGCCGGCTGCACCGCCGTATTCACAAGCTGGCTCTGCACCCCCGTCACCGTCTGCGCATTGGTCGTGGCATACGTTACCGTGAACACGGCATTGGTTACCGGAATCCCCTTCACCGTGCGGCCGGTCTTGTCCACAAACACTACCAGGTAGTTGGTTTCCACAGTCCCCACCACCTGGATGGTTGGGCTGTAGGGCTTGTTGGTGCCCTTGCCGTCGTCTCCCGAAGTGTTGCCACCTGCCACATAGCTGCCGCCAGGGGTAGTGCCGCCAGGGTGGCGGTCAGCGGCCGTCAAGCCGGTCAGCAGCGCCAACCAGGTCACCACCAGCACACATAGTATTCGCACCATGGCTACCCCCTCCGATACCGCTTGATGAACATGCGGCTGGTCTGTCCGGCGCGTGTGCCGTGCACTTCCATCAGGCGTTCCAGTTCCTCTTTGGCCTTGGCCTGGGTCTTGTACTTGCCGCTGTCTTCGCTCTGCAGCTCAGCCACGGCCGCCCATACGCAGTAGCGCGTCAAAAACTCCGGGAAGCCCACCGGCGCCCAGTAGCTGGTCTCGCTGTCCGGGCTCTTGCCTGTCGAAGGCTGCAAGGCAATGTACGATTCCTTGGTGCTCGCCAGGTACACCAGGTCATTGGTGGCATAGTTGGTGCCGATGGCCCACACGGCGCCACCAAAGGCCGGCCGCTGCGGACGGAATCGCAGGTACACGCTGCTGCCGGCATCCGGCGGAAAGAGCAGGCTTTGTTCCCACACCTGCACATCGCGGATGAAGCCAGGGTTGAGGTTGGTCAGCGGGTCCAGGTGCGTGGCGCATTCGTTCAGGTCAAAGCCGTCGATCTCGTCACTCTCCCACCACTGCTGCAGCTCCACGTTGGGGATAAAGTCTGCCGGGTCGATCTCCCAGTACGTTTCGGACGTGTCCGTAGCGGGGTCCTGCCCGCTGTGGTTGGATTTCGCCCGGCAGTAGTGCTCGAAGGTTCCCGACAAACGCCAAACTTCATCACCCGCCACATAGTTGGCCGTGTTGCTCCAGTCCGGACGGTAGAAGCGCTGGCTTACGATCAGCAGTTGCGGCCACAGATACTCCTGCCAGGCCACATCCAGCGCCCGATCCAGCACCTCGGCATTGCGCACGCGCTCATTGGCCGTGGGCGTGATCGTGTCGGGGTCAAACCCCAGGCCACGCCAAAGCTGATCCAGCACCGTGCCAAACTTTACGGTCTTGTAGCTCATAACCTCGCTCCACCCAGGTCAACACGGTCAATACGGTCACGAAGAGCACGAAGGCGGAAACAAGAACACGAAGGAATTGCGTTACGGGTGGCGCTATCGCGCCAACAAACTTCCCTTCGTGCCCTTCCCCTTACCTCTGTGTTCTTCGTGTCCGTATTCATTCCTTCAGCCCTCAGCCTTCAGCCTTCAGCCTTACCCCTGCACCCGGCTCGGCAGCACATACCCGGCTGTCTTCGTTTCCACGCGCTTGCCTGCTCCCACCGGCACCCACCTGCCACCCACCTCCTGCCACCACTGACCGCCCCGCCACACCTGGCTTGATTTGCCAAAGCGCGATGTTCCACGTGGCACACGGATATGCCGGTGCTTGTCGCTGGTAGCCAGGTGCGGGAAGCGCTTCACCTGATCCACCCAATACTCCTTGCCGGACGCCGTCGTGATCTCCGGCCCGTTCTCCAGCACGGCATTGATCCATGCCTGCCGGTTGATGCGCAGCGGCACCAGCCCGCCGTTGTCGCCAAAGGTCTCGTTCAGGCGCCGGTCCTCGGCCATCAGCGCGGTGTTGTACTTGCCCATGCTTCAGCTCCCGGTCCAGTTACAGCCGCACCCCGTGCGGCTGTAGTTCATTCCTGCGCCCGTGCCGGCGCCTGCATCCCGGCCATATCCTGCATGCCGGTCTTGCCAATCTGCTTGTTGGCCCCGAACTGCTGTTCCTGCTGTTCCAGCCCCTTCCACCATTCCAGGAGGTTCTGCTTCTTGTCGTCGCCCATGTCCAGGAACACCTGGTGGTTCTGCGCCTCCATGTCGCGGTACATCTGGCGGCGGGCGGCGTAGTCCCACTTGCCCTCGGTATTCATCTGCGGCACGGAGCCCATGCGGATCAGCGTCAGGTTGTGCAGCTCATCGGCCAGTTCCCCCTCGGCGGCCGCGGCGCGCACGCGGATGGTTCCCCGCGGCAGGTTGGGCATCAGGGCCATGACGGCCTGGGCGGCAATCGGCGCGGTGTCGATGGTCTGATTGCGGTCCATGGCCGGCAGGATCTGCGCCAGGGACTCCATCACCTTGATGACGCGCTCGTCATTGAGGTTGGCCGGGTTGAAGGCCACCTCCACATCGTACTCCCCCTCCAGGTCTGCCCGGCTGCGCACGGCCGCGGCGCCGGTGTCGTCGGTCACGCGCAGCAGAAACTGCTCGCTGGCGTTCTGCCGGGCGTCCAGCAGCATCATGCGCAGCACCTCGCGCATGTTCTCCAGGAACCAGAACACCTTCCACTGGCGCGCCATCTTCACGATCTCCGGCGGCATGGCTTCCGGATCACCGCCGCGCGCCAGGTAGGCGTCGCGCTCGGCGCGGATGCGGTCGATCATCTGCGTGGTGGTGGCCGGGAAGGCGGGCGGCTGCATCCACTTCACATCGCCGCCCATGCGCACCGGCAGGTGCCCAAACGGCTTCATGGCGATGTTGCCCTTGTTGGCATAGCCAAACGAGAGCACCGGCGGCTCGGCCCCCATGATGCCGTTGTTGGTGGCGGCGTCGAACAGCACCTTGGCCGGCCCCTGCATGGGCGAGACCAGCGCGGGGATGCCCCGGCTGCTGGTCAGGAAGCGGTCCAGGATCTCCCGCACAAACAGGTGGGCTTCCCACTTGCCATGCGCGTTACGCTGCATGCGCTGGCCAAAGGCGCTGTTGGCGGAGACGCCGTCGTCGGCATCGCCAACCGACATGTGAATCACGGCCTCGTAGCGGGCCTTCACGTTGTCTTCGTTGGTGGCCCAGAAGTGGCACCAGACCACCTGATACAGTCCACGGTAGCGCTCGGTGTCGCGCACAGCCATGCGGTCCTGGCTTTGATCCAGCGTCTGCGCAAACGGCAGGAAGGCCCCCTCGCCCTCGTGCGTCAGTACGGCATCCACGAAACCTTGATTCCACCCCTGCTCGGCCACGGCAGCGCGCAGTTCCGGGGCCGTCATCCACACCGGCTCAAACCACGCCCGGCAGCGGTCCCAGTCCGTGGTGGCGCTGTCAAAGGTGAAATCCACGCCAAACTGCAGGGCGCGCACGCGGGCGCCCTCCAGCGGCGCGATCTCCATGGGAAACTCAGCCACGCCGCTCTTGCGCAGCTCCCGCACGATCCGCGCTGCGCGCGGGCGCTTCAGCCCCGCGAAGGTACGCAGCACAAGCTCTGTCAGATCACCATCGCCGGCCTGGGGGTCCAGCAGCTGCAGCAGGAAGTTGGCCTCTGCCCCGGCAAGCTGTTCCTGCGCGGTCTCCACGCTCAGGCCGGCGCCGGCCAGGCGCTCAACTTCGCGCTGCACATAGATGCCGGCCAGCTCCTTGGCCGTAACGCTGCGGTATTCCATGCGGCGCTCGCTGCGCCACTCCACGCGCATGGCGGCCAGGGCGGGGTCGTCGGCCACCATGTAGCTGGCCATGCGCCAGTTCTGCAGCCACCAGTCGGAGCCCATCTCGTCGATCAGGTAGCGCAGCAGCAGGGTGTTGCGCCGGGCGCCGTCGGCATCGCCGCGGCCGCGCGGCACGCAGTTGAGCTGCGCTTGCGATAGCGCCGTCATCAACAGCACCACATCCTCATTGGCCATCTGGTCGCACCAGCGCAGACGCTGGTCGCTGGCGCCGTCAAACGGCTCCACTTCCTGGTTGTCGGTGTCTGCCGTAACCAGGCCATCGGGTGTCTGCCCCTGCCATTCGCAATAGCGCGCCGCCGAGCTGTCGGCGCGCCCGGAGCTATAAAACTGTTGAGCCCGCTTCACAGTCACCTGTGCGCGGGCCTTTAGGAAAGCCAGTGTTTCAAAGTCCAGCGGTCGGTCGCTGCCATCACCCGCCACGAGTTCCAGGGTGTCGTCGGTGCCGCTCATGGGATAATCCTTGGTCAGATGTTCAGCTTGCAGCCTCCGGAAAGATGGCGGCTGGCGCCGGAAAGGAACGACGTCAGCCGCCTGGGGTGGGGTGAGATTACTTGTAATTCTTGCCGATGATCCGGAAGTAGCAGCGAATCCGGCCGGAATATAGGCTGGAAAGCGCGTTGGTGGTCGTCGGCGTGACCGTAGCCAGAATGGCCACATCTCCCGTCTGCGCGTTCAGGATCGGGCTGGTGGTCGTCGGCGTGACCGTCGAGGCCACGGTGACGTTGCTCACCACGTTGAACGTTACGCCGTTGGTGTCAACGATGTTGCACCTCGTTACCACCGCAGTGGATCCCACCGCCGACACGCTGTAGTCCGTGCCAAAGCTGCCGTAGATCGTGGGTGTCGCATCGCTGGCGATCTGAACCGCACTCATCCACTTGGTGGCAGCTGTGGACGGCCCCAGCGAGAACGTAATCCCATACGCGCCGGGGTTGGTCGTCGAGCTGTCAAATGCCTGGTCCAGCACGTAGCCAGCGAACTTCATCGAGAACGGCGCCGTCACCGTGTTCGTGAAGATCATGGCCGTGTTGTCCTTGTTGGTCAGCGTGAGGTCCGCGGCTGTCAGCTCCAGCACATGCGTGGCCCCCCACTGCGCCATCTCCGTGACGCTGCAAGCCTTGAGCTTGCCACCGCCCGCAGCCGTGAATCCATCGCCGGCAGCCAGGCACACGCCCGATACCAGCACCAGCACCATCGCCATCGCCATCAGTTTCATCTGCTTCATGATCTTTCTCCGCTTCCAGAGCGGGAGAGGGTTGTTGACCTCCCCCGCTCGTAAACCTTGTTCACTTCAGCCTTCAGATCTCCCCGGCCTAGCTCGCCAGCGAGTAGTGGCAGAACTGACCCTGCGGGTTCAGGCACTTCAGGATGCCGATGGCCTTGTGGAAGCCACGCGGGCCGCCGCCCTGGTCAAGCAGCGGGAAGTGGAAGATCGGCTTCGCCCAGCCGGTGCACCACATGTCGGTGTTGATGAACAGGCCGCTGTTCTTGGACCGCGTGCCGGGCAGGCCGGTCGCCATGTCCAGCAGGATGTCATACGCCGTGACAACCTGCACCGTGCCCGCGTCCACGTCGAAGAAGTCCACCATGTTGATGTACTTCTTCTGGTCGCCGGACGTGATGGTGCGCACGGAGGCTTCCGTGGCGGCCGTCATCTGCGCCTTGACGTTGAACTGGCTCATCTTCGCCTTGAGCCCGGAGCCCACGTGCCCCGTGAGGCTCACGCGCTGGCGCACCTGCTCGGCCGCCGCCTGCACGCTGGTCTTGAACAGCTCCTCGGTGTACGCGGCCAGGGTGCCGTCGTAGTTGCCGGTGGGCTGGTAGGCGCTGTTCACGCCATACCCCGCAACCGTTTGCAGGCTGGAATACAGCCAGGCAAACATGCTGCGGATCTTCCACGGCTTTCCTTCGCCACGGTCTTCCTCCTGCAGTTCCTGCGCGGAGAGGAAGGCGGCGTTGATGCTGCGCGTCAGCTTCTCGGCGTTCTGCGCCTGCTGATACGCCTCATTCTTGTCCGCCGGCATGCCGATGGCATCCGTGATCTCGGCCATGTCATCGACCTTCCACGGGTCCGTGGTGAAGATCTCCAGGCAGGCCTTCTGGATCGGCCCCTGGTGGCTGACGTAGCTGCCGGTCTTGTCCGTGCCCGACATCGTGGCCGGCTCGGCCGGGGTCGGCGCGTCGCCCAGGCGCCACTGCTGCACACCCTCCTTGACCGGAACCCCCTTGGCGTCGAACAACGCCAGCATAGGGTACTTGGCCGCGGACGCGCGAATCACCGACTTGTGGTAATTCGGCAGTTTGCCCGTGATATCCTCGTATGCGAATGCACCCATGACACGCTCCTCTGCGCTCTCGCGCGTGGCAGTTGCGCATAGGCCGCCTTGCGGTCGGGCCTACTTCTTGGCGCGCTTCTGCCTCAAAATTGCCTCGGCCAGGTCGTCTGTGCTGGCCACCTTGTCGAACTCGGGCGTGGGCGGAGGCTGGCGCGTGGGGGTGGGGTCGTCGGATCGGTCCGGAGGCTTGCTCCCGGCAGCGGCTGCGGGCTGCGCCGGCTGCGGCTTGGCCGCGGCTCCCGGCACCCACTTGGCTGCATGGGCGGCATCCCCCAGCTCCAACCGGCTGCGGATCGTCTTGGCGATCTCCCGCCGGCGCGCCTTGACATCCGGAAGCAGGTCACTCAGCTCGTCGCCCTTCATGTCCGCGAAGTCCTTGCAGGAAGCGGAGTCGTACTCCTTGCCGCCAACCGTGCAACCACCTTCGCGCGACCGGGCTCGCCAGTATTCCCGCTCCGCCGATATCTTGTCGGACTTGGCAAACAGGTCCGCGTCCTCGCGGGTCAGGTACTTCGGCAGCACGCCGGCAGCTTCCGCCGCCGCCAACACCGCCTTGTCCGTCACCAGCGCGCGCGTCTGATCCATCTCCGACTTCAGCGCATCCCGTTCCTTCTCAACCGTAGAAGCCCGCTCCTCGGCGGCCTTCTGCTTGGCCACGATCTTGCCGATACGGCGGTCAACCGCAGCCTGCGCCGCGGGACTCAGCCTGTCGGCATGCTCGCCTTCGTCTCCCTCGTTCGGTTTATCGACTCCCTCCGCACCCGCGGAGGCGTCATCCTGCTGCGTGGGCTTGATGGTCTCGCCGTCTTTCAGCGCCTCGGCCGGCACTTCGGGTGCGGCTTGTCCCGGATCTGCTTCGCCTGTCATGGGTTTCTCCCCAAGTGAGTATTCCCGCACCTGTTACCGCCGGCGCGTATCGCGTCCCCATGCACCCAAAAGAAAGGGCGCACAGAGTTTCCCCTGTACGCCCGCATCGTGCCACGCCCGGCCGGTGCCGTCCACCACACCGCCACATTTACACACATTTACATACTTTTAAGCCTCCGAAAATGCAGATTCAGCAAAACCAAATCTGGTTTAAGGCGGTTACATCCAAGAAAAACGGCCCTTGCCAGAGTTGCGCCACTGCCCAAACCCGCGCACCTTTCCGTACTCCAGCCACTCTTCTACCAGTTTCTCGTGCGATGTATCCATGCACGTAATCTCGACATCCATCGTGCTGCCAGCAGGAACCGTCTCGCTATGGGCAATGGAAACCCTCTCGCCCTGTGCAGTCTGCGCACGCAGCGGACGCTGGCACTCACCCATGGCTCCGCCGTTCAGGTTGATTGTGATAATGCGTGGGTTGACGAAGATCAGGCCGTCAATGATCTTCTTGTACGCCTTGACCGCATTGCTCTTCGTTCCTTTCACGCGAGATAGCATCCCGCAGGCGTCCTTGAAGAAACCTTTGATGTGGTAATCCATCATCGCCGGGTTTCCAGACGGATCACGATAAAAAACCGTCATCCCCTTTGCAACCAGTTCCTCGGCTGGTAGCGCCGCCTGTTCTTCTGCAAACTTCTCCGCATCGGCAGACTTACCTGCAATGTATTCGCCATGAATATTCTTGTTTGCAGGTTGTGTTCCGAGCATCTCTTCCGTCAGCGTGATCTTGATCTTCACTGTTTCCACCCTTCTGGTTTTCGCTATTAACCGCGTTCGCACGGTCGCGTTTCTATCGCCTTCCGATCCTTTGCTTTGCCTTTGCGCGGCGGTGCCGGGCGTGGCTTTGCCTTTGCGTTGCTGGACGAAGCGATGCTTCGCCCTTGCATTGCCAATCCTTGCCTTGCCTTGCCTTTGCTATGCTTCCCTTGGCCTTTCCTTGCCTTTGCTGGGCCGTGCATGGCCATTCTCCTCCCTTGCCTTGCCTTGCCTTGCGCAGCCTTGCCTTGCGCAGCATGGCCTTGCTTTTGCTGTGATGCGCGCAGCGGCGATCAGCGTAGCCATTACTTTGCTGTGATTCACACGGCGCAGCCCAGCCCCGCCTTGCCATCGCAATTCAATTCCTCCGCGTCCTCATCTCCCCTCCCTCCCCTCCGTGTCCGTATTCATTCATTCACCCACTCATTCATTCCCCATACGCCTCCCGTTCCCCCCGCGCGATCGTACCCGCCGGAATCCCAAAACACTTCTCCACATCCCAGGACCAGTAGCGCGGATACTTGTCCGCAATCTTGGTCCGCGCCGGCCGCAGCTTCCCGCTAGCCACCGCCATCCGGTAACCACACCGCTTCACCCCATACCGAGCCATCACCTTGAATTTAACCAGCACGTGCCACCTCCTGCCCATGCAGCATCCCACCACCTACTCCCATCACCACCCGGTGCTGCTCCCAGTTCCGCACCGTCCCATACGGCATGCCCAGCATCAGCGCCCAGCGCAGTTCCTGACACGCCCCCTTGCTGCTCAGAAACCCCGGCAGCAGCGCGATCCCTTCGCACCCCACCAGATCCTCCTGGGCCTGCGCCATGTAGCGCTCCCACTCCCATCCGGCCGGCAAGTCTGCCGGGTTCACCACCTCGTGTCCTTTCCGGCGCAGCCGCGTGGCCCAGCAATGGAACAACGGCCGGTTGAAGTTCTTGATCCCCGTCATCGGTCCGCTCAGATACAGCTTCACTTTGGCACCCCCTTCCGCACGCACGTAAACACACAATTTCCAGAGCTCTTCCTGGAACACGCAAGGCAGCTCGTGGGCACACCTCCCGCCAGGGTGGCCACGTTGCGTTTGGGAGTGCAGTTCAGGCAGCACTCCGTGCGGTACTCAAAGCCGCAGCGCCAGGCAAACACACACGTAGTGCCCCGGTGCACGCGGCACGCGCCGCTTGTCCTGCGTTGCCGAAACCGCTCCATCTGCCGTTCGGCATACCACCGATCACCGCCACGCACTTCGCCATTAGCTCTTGCAATGTCCATCTCGTTACCCTCTTCCCTTTCGTTCCCCGCGCGTCAATCGCGGCTTGTTGTTACCACCGTGGTACAGTTGCAGCAGCACCCCGCCGGTTCGGTTCCAGCAGCACCCCGTGCTGCTGGCCCCTTCACCACCTCCTCCCACCCCGCCCCCCCGCCCGCTTCACATGCGCCCCGCCCGGCGTCTCCGCCGTCCCCCTCCCGATCTCCTCCACGATCGCATTGCGCGCCCGCTGTGCCAGCTCGCTATTGGCGCCGCGGCCTCCCGTGCCATGGCCAGCGCCACCCACACTGCGCAGTTCCCGTGCGCCATTGCCAAGGCTCAGGCCGGCCTGAAAGAAATATCGCAGCAGGTCGATAAAATCTTTGGTAGCGCCATTCTTGCCATCCGCGTTCTGCCACTGCGTCAGCGCAAAGATCACGTTCGTGCAGCTCGCGGCGATCTTCAGGCGCGGCTGGCGCACAATGCGCCCCATGCTATCGCGCTCATAGTCCAGCGCGTCGTTAATCATGGCCACGCCCTCCTCCACCGAGAGGCCCGGTGCCTGCACCCAGTTCATGCCGCGCTTGTTCATCTCCTCGATCAGGCTGGTCATGTCGCTGCCGCCCACGCGGATTTGCGCCACGGCCGGCCGGCTGTCCATCAGGCGCAGTTCGATCATCTCCGCGGCGCCGTGGCCATCCTCCCAGCCCAGCATGTCATCATCACCTGCCACGGCGTCAAAGTCCTGTCCCGAGGCCTGCCACCAGCGCTCCCAGTCCGTCCAGCGCTCCAGTCGCGCGATCTCGTACTGGTAGCGGTCCAGCCCCCAGCCAAAGTCCTTCTGGCCGTCATCCATGTCGCCATCATTCTTGCCCATCTTGCGCCCCGAGGGCTTGGCCCACGGACCCGGCACGCCGATGCCCGGAATCTCGTAGTTGCCCGGCCAGTCCCGGTACAGGTAATCGCATGCCTTTGTGCTCCTGAACCACGCCATGGCAAAGTTACGGCCTCCGGCCGGGTCCATGAGGTTGTAGTTCCAGCCATCCTTCGGGATCTGCGCATCCGGCACCACATGCACCGCCACGTCAAACTTCGGGAAGCGCATCTGAAACTGCTTCACCGCGATCCCATACACGCGGCAGCGCACTTCATCCCGACCCCGCCGCACGGCCGCAGCCAGGTTATCCTTCACCACCCGGCGCGGGTAGCCATACGGGTTATCCATCGGGTGAAACCAGATCACCGCCATGTCCGGATTCACACACTTCGCCACCCGCGGAGCCCACTCAAACGGCCTCCCCGCCGCATCGGAATGAATCTGACCTCTGACCTCTGACCTCTGATCTATTACCTCTGACCTCTCTTCCTCGATCCACCCCACCACATCCTCCGGCCGGCTCTCCGGCGCCCGTGCCGGCCGGCGCTCCCGGTCCGCAAGATCCAGCTCCGCATACTCCTCCCGCGTCAGCCCCAGCGCCAGGTGTGGCAGCGGCTCCCCGGTATCCGTGGGCAGCACATAAGCTGGCGAATAGCGCACCACCCGCATGCCGTTCTGCCACACGGCCACGGTGGGGGTGTAGCCATCCACAGGCGTGAACGTCAGCAGGATCCTGCCATTGCGCGTACTCGTGCGCTTGATCAGCGCATCCACCCACTCCAGCGGCATCAGTTCATCCGGCGCCGCCAGGTCCACCTCGCCACCTTCGGCCGTCTCCTGCACATCCTGCGAGTAATACCGGAAGCCCACATAGCTCCCATTCGGCAGCACAAAGCGGCTTTCAGAAAACCCTGTGGCGCTCTTGTAGCCGATGTACGTTGGCTTGCCGCTGCGGTTATCCCGCTGCCATTCGCACGGCAGGTACTTCCAGTACAGCGGCTGCTGCTTCTCCTGCGAGGCCTCCTGCTTCATAAACAGCGCCCACACGCGGGCATCATCCTTGTGCACGGCCAGTTGAATGCTACGCTTGGCGGCCATCTCCGACTTGCCGCTGCGGTTCGCCCCCGACACCAGCACATGCCGCACCGGATCAGCAAAGCCCAGGCACGCGCGCATGCGCCCCTTAAACTCATCCCACACCCGTTCCGCCGGCAGCCCCATGCGCCACGCCAGGTGTCCCCGCACCTGCTCCGTGCAGGTCGGGAAGTCCGTCAGGGCGTCATAGACCCACCAGATAGGCGGCTCCATGCCATAGCGAAACGGATCACGCTTCGCATCTGCCAGCACCCGATCACGCGCCGCCAGCAGCTCCGCCACCGCCTTCTCCGGAGCCCACCCACGCTGACCCGCCAGCGCCTTCACCTGCGCCAGCGTCGGCAGCCCGATACCTGCATCTGTAATTTCCGGCATATCCCCTCCGCATTCCTCAAGGTCCGGTTACAGCAGCACCCCGCCGGTCCGGTTCCAGCAGCACCCCGTGCTGCTCAATCGGCACGCACGCTGGGCAGTTATTGGTTTGCTGACAGTCATAATCCAGGCGGTGCGGCTTATTGTAGCC
>SESD01001372.1_pt1 | contig 13539 bp, 8 predicted proteins | sample 3171411 | NCBI WGS metagenome assembly SESD01 (sample SAMN06051880, study PRJNA518727) | freshwater metagenome | biome: subpolar coniferous forest; feature: holomictic lake; material: water; isolation source: holomictic Lake 442, 16.5 m depth | place: Canada: near Kenora, Ontario | collected...
GCGTGACTGCGAATGCAAGAAGAAATACAGCGGCGATTTTTTTCAACATGATGGGTTCCTGTTCAAGTGTGCGAAGGAAGTTTGATAATAGAGTCTCTGCGAATTTTCTGCGCAGCGCGCGCCGATTCAAATTCATTTTCAAAGCAGCGGCTGCATCAGTTCACTTGTTGTCCAGCGGACTGCGCCCAGACACGAACGCAATGATGGCTTCGGCCGCCTCAATATCAGGTCGTTTGCCCTGAAATGCGGGCAAAAGAGCGCGCAAGGCGTTTGCGGTTTCACGCAAGCGAGATTGATCCACCAAGAGTTCCTCCACTGCGGCGCTAATGGGACCCGCGCGCCCAAGGCACGGCACAAACTCCGGCACCACGCGCTTGCCCGCCAAAATATTTGGCAGCAATCGATTCGGCATGGACAACATAATTTTGCCGCCAATCACGGACAATAATCCTGTGCGATACATGCCCACCATTGGTTTGGCTTGGCGCAGCAAATCCAAACTCACCGTGCCGCTGACGCACAACGCAATCTCGCTCCACGAAATTGCGGCGTCCAATTTGCCTGTCATCAACAACACCCCTGGCGGCAGCGTTGGCACGCGCTCACGAACCAAGCGCGCCAATGAGTCGTTGGCCGTCACCATGATCGCAATGGCGCGGCGATGATTATGTTGAATATCGCTGAACACTTTCAACAGCAACGGCAGATTGCGTGTCACTTCGCTGCTGCGGCTGCCTGGAAGCAAAAGCACTTTGGGCGAACCCGTTGGCAACTCCTTCACGTGCGCATCCATTTGTTCTTGATCCAAAATTCGATTGATCACTGGGTGCCCGATGAACTTCGCCGGCACGCGCCGCGAGCGAAACCACTCTTGCTCAAAAGGCAGCAAACACAGCACTAAATCAGTGCAACGACGCAATTTGTTCAAGCGCCACGGTCCCCACGCCCACAACTGCGGCGCAACCAAATGACAGACGCGCACTCCGCGCGCCTTCATGAATTTGGCAATGGCAAAATTCGCGGCCGGTGAATCCACCGGCACATGCACATTCACTCGACGCGCTTGCGCCCATTGACGAATCGCGTTCTGCGTTTTTTTTACCGAGGCAATTTTGGACAACGCTGACAATCCCATCGCGCCATCATCCGCGGTCCGCTCGATCATGATGGCGCCCGCGCGCTCCATCTGTGGTCCACCACACGCGACAATTTCAATTTCTGGCGCCATGGCCTTCAATGCCGCGATCACTGGCGCCGCATGCGCGTCACCCGACGGCTCAAATGCTGTGAACAGCACGGTGGCTTTCGCGGAGGAATGATCTTTTATATTTTTGGCGCCGTCCACAACCAAACCATACCCGATTCGTCATTTCAAGTACCCTTCGCCTCCTTACACGGAACCCACAATGCTTAAAAGAACACACACCTGCGGAGAACCTCGCGCCACGCACGCTGGCAACACAGTCACACTTTGCGGATGGGTGAATACCTATCGAGATCAAGGCAAGGGACTTGTGTTTTTAGATCTTCGCGACCGCGACGGCCTGTGCCAAGTGGTGTGTGATTTGGAAGACGCGCCGCCGCATGTTGTCGCCGCCGCGCGAAGTTTACGACGCGAGGATTGCATCGCGGTCAAGGGATTGCTGCGCAAGCGCGCTGGCGATCCAAATCTGAAACTTGCGACTGGTGAAGTGGAACTTCTTGCCGCGGAAATTGAGGTCTTCAACAAGGCGATTGATTTGCCAATTCTTCCCGATGACCACGACGCGCCAAAGATCAACGAAGAAATTCGCTTGAAGTATCGCTACTTGGATTTGCGCCGACCATCCATGCAGAAAATTCTGCGCGAGCGCCACCGCGTGCTGCAATACACACGCCAGTATTTTTCCGGCCAGCGCTTTACGGAAATTGAAACCCCGCTTCTTATCAAGAGCACGCCTGAAGGCGCGCGCGATTTTCTTGTGCCATCGCGCTTGCATCCCGGCGACTGGTACGCGCTTCCGCAAAGCCCGCAACTGTTCAAACAAATTTTAATGGTGGCTGGTTGTGAACGATATTTTCAAATCTGCCGCTGCTTGCGCGACGAGGATCCACGCGCCGATCGCCAAGCGGAATTCAGCCAAATTGACCTTGAATTAAGCTTTGTCGACCGCAGCGATGTCATGGATGTCATGAGCGGTTTCGTGCAAGGCTTGTGGAAAGAAATGTTGGGCGTGGATGTTCCAACCATCACGCGCATGACTTGGATTGACGCCATGAATCGCTTTGGCAGCGACAAACCAGACACGCGATTTGGTCTTGAGCTTCATGACATCAGCGCGCTTGCCGCCAAGTGTGGCTTCAAAGTTTTTGATGAGGCATTGGCTAAATCGCGACTTGGAAAATCTGGTTGCGTGAAGGCCATTGTTGTGCCCGCGTCACTGGGGCAACTCACGCGCAAGATGACCGACAGCTACGCGGAATTCGTGAAGGCCTTCAAAGCCGGCGGCGTGGCCGTGACCAAAATTTCCGCCACTGGAACTTTTGAAACTGGCATCGCAAAATTTGTGGAGCCCATTGCCGCGGAATTCAAAGCCGCGCTGAACGCGCAACCTGGCGACACCATTCTCATGGTCGCAGACCACTGGGAAATTGCCGTCAAGGCCGCGGGTGAACTACGCCTGAAAGTGGCCGACGATCTCAAAGCTATTCCTGCGGACAAGTGGAATTTCCTGTGGGTGATTGATTTTCCAATGTTTGATTTTGACGAGGAAGGCCAACGATGGGTGGCCATGCATCATCCATTTACCAGCCCAAATCCCGATCAATTTGACCTTTTAGAGAGCGACCCCGGCGCCTGTGTGAGCGCGGGTTACGACATGGTTCTCAACGGCAGTGAAATCGCCGGTGGCTCCATTCGTATTCACCGTACCGATGTGCAAGAGAAAGTTTTCAAACTCATCGGCCTCACGCAAGAAGACGCGGACCGCAAGTTTGGATTCCTGCTCAGCGCGCTGCGCCACGGCGCGCCGCCGCACGGAGGCATGGCGTTTGGTCTTGACCGCTTGGTCATGCACTTGTGCGGCACCAATAATATTCGCGACGTGATCGCTTTTCCAAAGACGCAGTCTGGTGGCGACCTAATGATCGACGCCCCTGGTCCAGTGGACGATGAGCAACTGAAGGAGTTACATGTACGCCGCGCCGTCACGCCAAAAGCAACGACATAATTTTCTAATTGAAATATAAAACAAAAGACGCGCGGAAATTATTCCGCGCGTCTTTTTTATTTCATTCAATCAATTTTAATGCACGCCTTGCGCGGCCAACCAACGCTCGCAATCAAGCGCCGCCGCGCAACCCATTCCCGCCGCAGTGATGGCTTGTCGATAGTGAGCGTCAGCGATATCGCCCGCGGCGAACACGCCTTCAATATTGGTGCGACTATCGCGGTTATGTAATTTCACATAGCCCTTCTCATCCAGTTCCACCGCGGTGCCGTGTAAAAACTTGGTGGCCGGCGAATGCCCAATGGCCAAAAACAAGCCTTTCACAGGCAAATTTCGCTGTTCTTTGGTGCGCACATCCTCCAAAAGCAGCGACTCAATTTTGTCCTGGCCAAGCACATCCGCCACCACCGTAAACCAATGCATGGTGACTTTCGGGTTGCCCAACAAGCGCGCCTGCATGGCCTTGCTTGCGCGCAGTGAATCGCGGCGAATGATCATGTGCACATGGCTGGCAAACTTCAACAAGTAACTCGCCTCTTCCATGGCGCTATCACCACCACCAACAACGGCAATTTCTTGATTGCGATACGCAGGCAACGCGCCGTCGCACACCGCGCACGCGCTCACGCCCCCGCCACTCATGGCAAGACGCATTTCATTTTTCAGACCGATCCAATTCGCCGTGGCGCCCGTGGACAAAATCACGCTTTGCGCCAACACGGGCGCGCCTTCGCTCAACTCAAGTTTGAAAGGCCGCTGTGTAAAATCACACTTCACAACATCGGCCTCTGAAATCTTGGTGCCAAAGCGCTCCGCCTGCTCGCGAAACTTTTGCATCATCTCGGGTCCTTGAATTCCTTCGGGGAACCCGGGGTAATTCTCAACTTCGGTTGTCAACATTAACTGGCCCCCTGGCAACACCGGCGCAGGGTCCGTGCGTGGCACACCAATAATGCAACGCGGCGACAAATTGGCCCGCGCCGCGTAAATAGCCGCGGTCCAACCAGCGGGTCCGCTGCCAATAATCACAACTTTTTCAACATTCGAATCGCTCATCATTGCTCCATGTAATTCTTGCGCGCGGTTATTTTAAAAGCCCGGCGCTGCGGGCAAGAAATCGCGGAGGCGGCCAAAACACCAAATCTCCTGTGCCGTCCGCTGGATCATGCTGGTCAAATCCATCGTCTTCGTGGTCTGGTCCAAGCGACCACAACACCGCGCCCGTGACAGACACCTGCCCCCACGGTGTCCCAAGCGGCTGCGACTTGTCGCCAAGATTTCTGTAATTCAAATTGCCATAGTCCTTGGCATACGGATCAAAATTCATGCGACGCATTCCATAAATTGGAAACGCGGATGACAAATCACGCGGCCATTGCTTGGCGCTGTCAACATAAAATCCGCACAACGCAGCCGACATGGCGGTGCCATCAATCTCAGCGATCAAGCGCAAGCGCGCGTCGAACACTTGCTGCAAATTTTCCACAAACAATGTGACCAACGCGTATTTGCTTTGATTCAGTTTTGAAAATTGCGTCGGGCTATCCAAAATCGGATCGTAGAAACGCATTCTCCAGCGACGCCACCAATCGTCATACACGGCGACCAACTTTTCCTGACTGGCAACCAACGGCCCGTGCACTGTGGCCAATTGACGCCAACGCGCGGTCGCACCAAATCGGGTCAGCGGAGAATTCACTGATTGAATCGAGCCAAATTCATTGGCAAAATACGCTTCGTCGGGTTGACCCGCGCTGTCAAAAGCGTTCTGCATGGACTCCGTCAAAATCACGCGATCACCTTCGGGCAATTCCAAGCGCTTCAATCGCTCATTGTCACCGGGCTTAATAAATGCGTATCCCTTCAGCGCCACTCGTTGCAATGTGGCCACTGGCAAAGTTTCAATGTTGGCCGCCATGAACACGCGGTTGGCCTCCAGCAAGCGCGACATCATGTTCATGCCAAATAATTTCTCCGCCTCCATGCGTTGCTCGCTCACTTGTCGAAGCACGCGCAACATGCCAAGCGAGACATCAAACGCGGCGTCAAACTTTTTATTCTCCGCGTCCACATACATGCAGACCGTGGCGAACGCGGTCAACCCACGAATTGCGTTGAGATATCCAAACGCCGCCTCGCCAGGCGCTGAGCCAGGAAGCGCTGTAATTCCCTTGGCTTTCCACTTTGCATCAAGCCCATCCGTTCCATAAGGAATGCCGATCACAAAACAATTTTGCGATTTCACAATGGCGTCACGCAACGCCGGATTGGCGACCACCCATTTTTTCCAATCCGCAAATCCTTCCATGCCAGGCCAAATATTTTCTGGCGATGGTGCAACGGCGCTTGGCATTGGCGTGGCGGCAATCCACGCCGGAAAAATCAAGGAGGCGCTTCGATTTTTTTCACTCACGCCCTTCCAAAATAAATTCAGCTCCTTCAAGGCCTCGGCATTTTTAGCGCTCGCAGCGTTTTTTTTACTTTCACCCGCGGCCGCGCTTGGCGCTTTCTTGGGCGCCGCTGGTTTTACTGCCGGCTTCACTTCGGGCGCTGCCGGAGCAACTTCTGGCACCGCTTCTGGCGTTTGCTCAGGCGAATCTTGGGCCAATGCCAACGCGTTGAAGGCGGCGTTGATCACAAGAACAATAAAAAGTGCGAATCGAATGGGCATGGATGTCTCGGTTTGCAAGAGCGGAAATCATAACCACCCTCTCACGATCAAGCGGATGGTCGCTAAACTCGCCGCCCTTGGCTTTGTGGCGCTGTGCAACCCTGCGCAATTCCAAGCAAGGCGCGACGGTACAGCATTCATGAGCAAATCCAAATCAAATCCGCTTCCATGTCCCGCCAAGTGCAATGTGTTTATCGCTGGCTCGGGTGGTCGTGAACATGCATTGGCGTGGAAAATAAAGCAAAGTCCGCGCCTGGGAAAATTATGGGTTGACCCCAAAGCCAACGCGGGCTTGCTCCAATTAGGTCAGGCGTGCCCGCAAAGCCTTGACCCAAAAAATAAATTTCACTTCAGACGTTTTCTAGAAAAAGAATCCATTCACTTGGTCGTGGTCGGTCCAGAAACATTGCTTGCCGATGGCTTCGTGGATGAATATCACGACCCGCCAAACCGATTGGTGTTTGGTCCCACAAAGTCGGCATCAAAATTAGAGTGGGACAAAGCGTGGTGTAAACAAGTGCTGCGCTCCGCCGGCGTTCCCATGGCGGAAGGACGTTCATTCACGCAATTGGAGGCCGCGCTGAATTACATTCAAAGCCGCGGAGATCCGCTTGTTATTAAACAAAACGGACTGTGCGCCGGCAAGGGCGTGACCGTGTGCTCCACCAAAGAAGAAGCCATCGCCGCGGCAACCACCGCGTTGGAAAAGAATTCGCATGGCGACTCGGGCGCCACCATTGTCATTGAAGAACGATTGCACGGTCAAGAAATAAGCGTGCTCGCATTGGTGGATGGAAAAACAATTTGGATGCTTGACGCATGTCAAGATCACAAACAAGTTGGCGAAGGCGACACTGGTCCCAACACGGGCGGAATGGGTGCGTACTCGCCAACTCCGCTGGCCACCAACGAAGTGCTGCGCATGATTGAGCGCGATGTCTTGGTGCCCACGCTTGACGCTCTGCGCCGCGAGGAGATTGATTTCCGCGGCGTGCTCTTCGCTGGAATTATTTTGACCCACGGCGGTCCAAAAGTATTGGAATTCAATTGCCGCTTCGGCGATCCCGAAACGCAATCACTCATGGCGCGCTGGAAGGGCGACCTGCTTGAAACTTTGTGGCTCACCGCTTCTGGTCAACTTGATCAAGCCACTCTTTCATTTGAAACCGGAACCAGTTGCTGCGTTGTGGTTTGCGCAGATGGCTATCCAGCCAAGGCGCGCGTTGGAGATTCCATCTCCGGCATTGACGCCGCCGAAAATCTTGGCGCCACAACCCAAAAAGTGATTTGTTTCCACGCTGCAACAGCCCCCGGAAACGCCGGCACGCTTGTGACTTCTGGCGGCCGCGTCATGGGCGTCACCGCTGTCGCGGCGGACCTGGCTCACTCAAGCGCTTTGGCCACCCAAGCCGCCGGTCAAATTCACTTCGAAGGCGCATTTTTCCGCCACGATATCGGCCATCGAGTATTACAAAAAACAACTCATTCCCCTTCAAAATCAGCACATTCTGCTTCCGAAAAATCCACCCACTGATCAATTTGAACATGGGCGCGGCGAGCCTGCGGCCTTCAAAAAACTTCCAGATTTGGCAATGTTCATCTTGATAATTCCTTGAGGATTTAGGAACTCTCCGCTACCTTTGGACGGAATGACTAGGTGCCTATTTCCTAGTTGCCTATTTCAAAGTAGGTTTACGTAGTTCGTCCTTTGTGCTGTCGGCTTTCTTGGAGACCCACCCTCAATGTTTCGCTTGTCAACCTCATTCGCTCTTTTGGTGTTGATTGTCACACTTGCAATTTCAACTCAACCAGCTTCTGGCGTGGGTGCGGACCCCAATGCGTCCGGCACCTCCCCCACGGTTGCCTCAAAAAAATTCGCGACCACCACGTCTGCACCTATTGGAACCAACAGCAATCAAATTCCAAATGAAACTGATTCCAACCTGACTCCGCGCGTTCTTGCGGATAAGAGCAAGACCGTTGGTCCAGATTCAATGGACGCCGTGTTGTCCGCAGGCGGAGCCAACCGCGCCATTCGCTCTGGTCGAATTGTGGTCAAATTCCGCGACGAACTGAAAGTTCGATGCGCGCAAGGCGTGAATAAGAATTCCCTGACCTGCGCCGCCACACGCGCGCCGCGTAATGTTGGAGTTCAACAGAACAATCCCATCCGTGACGCCATTGCAATGCTTGATCGCTTTACGGGTGATGTGCAGCCGGCGATTTCCAAATCCGCGGAGCAACTTGCGCAAATGGAACGCGCGGCCTCCGAGCGCACTGGAAAAGCGCAACCCGATTTGGCGGGCTACATGTTTGTCACGGTCGAACCATCCGCTTTGCGAGAAGCCGCCGAAGCCTTCAACGAACTTGACAGCGTGGAATTTGCGCAAGTTGATTACATGCCAATTCCAGCGCAAGCAGATTGTCCGCTGCAAGACTTAGCGTTACAAAAAGGCCCAGGAGTTTGGGGCGACAATGTTGTGACCTGTTCCAGTACAACTGATCCGACCACCGGCGCCATTATTATCTGTGAACCACCTGGACCAATCTTTATTACACAAAGTCCCAGCAATAAATATCAAGGGGTTCCAGCTGTTGACCTCACTGGCGGCGCAATTGTTTGCAACCGACCATCTCGATGGGCTTTATACATGTCCCAGTATCTGCAAGGATCAACCCCTGATTTCTTTGTCGCAGGCGGAGCCATATGCGCAGATGCATTTTACGAAAGGAAGCCATCGTTTCAGCCCTTTCCGCTGTGGGATTGCTCTCCCAATTGCAACGCCCCAACGGAGTGCGTTGCAAACGCAGCAAGAACTTCCGGAAGCGGTTGCCAATATGGATGCCGTGATACCCCTTGTTCAGATTATATCACTCAAACCCTTGGATTCACCGTGTGCTCTGACGCCGCAACAAGTCATGGCTGGGACAGCACCTGCGCCACGCTTGCCAACATTTACTGCCCCACGATTGACCCACTGGGAACCCCTTATACTGGGACATTCTTTGACAGCGGCATGCCACGGACTGATTTCGCAAGTGAATCGTGCTTCAACATTCTTTACGGAGCGCCAGCCTATTCAACGTATTCCTTTGACGACTCCGTGGCCTACGACGCCTGTTTCACGCTGCGTGGTCCAGGAACACCAAATACTGCGGGCTCCGCAGGTATTCTAAAATATACTGACATCCTGAATTGCGATGGTATTCGTCCCTGGGGTTTCACGGGCGGTCAATGCCTGTATCCATTTCCATTTCTGCAAGTTGGCGAACCAAATGGAGTCTTTCCTGTTTCACAATGCGATGGCATTGCACTCTCTGGAGTCCAACAATTCCTCAACGCAGGAATCATGCGCAGCGATCTCAGTCCAACTGACTCTGTCAATGCGGGTGAAGCCCAATTTGACAACGCCTTCAAGGCCGAGCCATTCTTGTTTTCACATGACTGCCTTACTCCAGAAGCCTCCATTCCTGGTTGCTACAACACGCCATGCTGTGTGTACGTTTGCGTGAACGATCCAGTCTGCTGTTACGGCGGCTGGGACGCAAACTGCGTGAAAGAGGCCTTTACAAATCCAACGCTCTGCCAAGCACGCTCCGTCAACACGGACGTTTGGGCAGACAGCGACGCTGTTCCCAACTTTGATTTTGTTCCAGTTCCGGTTCCTGAAGGCTCACTTGAAGCCCGCGCACGCAATCTAGGTTTATTCAGAACTAAATTACCAAACACCACTTTGGTCTCTGAATATATTGGCGACTTCCAAACGCTTGCAAATAATTCTGGCGGCAGCACGCAACCAGGAATTATTCCTCTTGGCGCTATCAATGCTCAGACTGCGCCATCAATTACGGCTGGAAGTTTTAAAGTGAATAATGGCTACAGAATTACCGATCCAGGCAGCACCAATTGGATGCTGATTGGCGCGGCGAATAATAAACGCGGAACATTATTCAAAGCCACGGGCGCCGGCACAGGCACTGGCGTGGCGGACGACATGTCTCTTCCGCTTCCACTTGACCAAACATACGCCTTTATGAACACGGGTTATTCAGGCGGCGGTATTGACGTTCAAGGCATGGTTGATTTCGCCACTGGAATTGGATTCAGCGGTACCAGTGTTTTGGGTGACCAAATTACTGTTGGCGTGATCGACTACTCAGCCGATATCAAACATGCGGATCTTGTTGGCCAAGTCTCCGTTGAAGCGAATCAAACCATTCTCATTCCTATTCCAGGAACTTCACCACTTATAAATCCAGATCACGGTACCGCCGTGCTTGGCGTGCTTGTGGCCAAAGATGATGGCGTTGGCATCACAGGCTTGTTGCCTTTGGCGCATGCTATTTTCTATCCCGCTGTGACCAAGGCCCAAGGCGGCCGCCTGGCTACGGCCATTATTTCCGCTGGCAATGATTTAAGGGACGCCGATGTGTTGTGTATTCCGCTTGAATACGGCGCCGGCTTCACTCTGAGCAGCGATACATTTGTCAATCAACTCTTTGGAGTGCTTGATGGCTTGGGAACAACAATTGTTATCCCAGCCGGAAATGGTGGATATGAAGTTCAAAGCGTCACGGACGCCATTGCTATTACTGTTGGCGCTGTCTGGCCAGGCGCGCAAACAGCGCTTCCTTATGGCGCTTATTTAGGCGGATGCAATGACCTCGTTCCCCCCCTTGGACCGCAATTTCCTGGCATGGCGTATTGCCGCTTTAAATCCAGCAATTGGTCAACCACAACTGGTCAACAAACCAACGGCGGCGTTGATGTGTCTGGTTGGGGCACTGGCATTTGCACGCTAGGAGTCGGAACACTCTTTCATAAGGGAGACCAGGTTTCCCCTTACGAGATTTCGCCCACCAGTTATCCAATTGGTGGATTGCAAACCTATCAAGCCAATTTTGGTCAGACCAGTGGTGCATGCGCCATGATCGCGGGATTAATCGGCGCCATGAACGGATTTTCCAAAGAGGTTTTCGGTGGCTCCATTGGCAACACGGCCATTCGAAATATTCTGAACAATGTAGAAACAGATTCTCAAGGACAACCGACTGGCGGAACACTTGGAACCGTGGTGCCACAATGCAATCAACCGAACATAGCCTTGCCATCCACTTCAAGCGATGATCCCTGGGTTGTGAGTGCTGGCGACACAGTGGCAAGTGGAACCGCTCACAATGTTGGCGGGTTTCCTTTGGCTCAAACTTGCTTGACCTACATTATTTCCAACCAGTCGTATCCTGGTGGAGTTCCATTTGGCATTGAAGTGATCACCGGCACCAATGTGATTGGAAATAAATTCTCCGTGGGAACACTCAACAACAAGTTCCTGCAAATCCAAGCCCAACAGCGCGGCCGAGGCTCGCGCGGCTTTGGCTACGGTCCACCCGTTCAATATGTTTCCATGGGCAAGGCCACTGACGTTCAAGTCAGAGCGGTTTTACCTGTCGCTAACAGTAGCCAAGTGGGTGATGTGCTCTTTCAAGGTTTTGGATTGGTTTCTGGAAGTTCTGGTGGTGCCACCAATACCCAAGCCCTAGGCATTTTGTACGCGTACAACCGCACAGCAAACCGCTGGATTTACTTGAATTTTGGATATCTCACCAACACAATTCCAACAGTCAACACACCAAATGTGCAACAAAGATTGTCGTGCACTGGCTACGACCCGGAGAACTTTGTGGTGAATGAAAACGGCCAGCACGTGATTTACACTCGATACATCACCTTTGGATTTGGAGTGATTGGCGCGTATAAAACATTCTGGGATCAGTTTTTTATCCAACTGAATCCTCCGTTAAATATCCCGCCGTGTGAAAACGGTTGATGTTGAAGTAGGCCTTCAAGAAGTGTTGATTTTGACTCTTTCATTGCACACGAAATTTGTCTGCGTGACATTGCGTGCCTAGGCTTCATTTGTGAACACAGTTAATCCCCAAGGACCCTCAGAGGACCTCTCAACTGTTGACGATAGTCAAAAAAAATTCATTGAACTCTGGGGAGACATGGGCGCGAAATGGGGTGTGCCACGAAGCATGACCGAGCTGCATGCGTTGTTGTACATCATGGGAATTCCACTGAACACGGACGAGATTATGAAACTACTTTCCATCAGTCGCGGCAACGTCAGCATGACTTTGCGAACGCTGTTGGATTGGGGAATTATCACCCGAACGCAGAAGCGTGATGACCGCAAAGATTATTATGTGGCGGAGCAAGATGTGTGGAAACTTTTTTCCACCGTTGCAAGAGCACGCAAGCGCCGAGAATTAGAACCGCTTGCGGCTCGACTTCGATCACTGACTTCTGATTTACATGGGTGTCACTCTGATCAGGCGGGCAAACAACTTCACCGCATCGAATCCATGCTTGACTTTATCAATACATTTGATGAACTTTCCGAACGCTTCCTTTCCATGGGCGGCTTCGACATTCAGACCATGGCCAAATTGCTGGTTCCGGTTAAATCAATTCAGCCGTAAAGAAGGGCGCACGCAACTAGTCTTTAGGTTATTTGCGTGCCAAACGCGCATTGAATGCGCGCTCAGACGTGAACTGAATTTCGCCCGCCTGAAAATGCGCGGTTCAATACAAATGAAAGGACAGAGCGGGATTCGAACCCGCGGTACAAGAATTACCCTGTACACCGGTTTAGCAAACCAGCGCCTTCAGCCACTCGGCCATCTGTCCAAGGCACCATCATTCGTGAGCAAGCAGTGTAGCGAGGTTGGGTTAATCCGCCTTTTTAATTTATTGCAAAATGAAGGGCGCGTGAGATCACAAAATCTCCATTGGGTCTGATTGCAACAAGAATTAAATCCACTGTGGTGCCCTGCAAGGTAAAACCACGTTAAAGTTGCGCAAACACCCCGCGCTAAAGGCGGCCCGCTCAATCATGCTTCTGGCAAACCTTCCACACGTCTTTCCACTGACAAACTACGGCGGCTTCATGGGACTTTTTTTCCTGGGCATCGCGCTGTTGTTGGCGCTTGATCTAGGCGTGCTGCATCGCACCACAAAAGTGATCCACTGGAAATCCGCGCTGCTCAGCGTGATCGTGTGGACCGCGCTTGCGTTGGCATTCAATGTTTTTTTCTGGTGGATGTGCAAGGGTTGGCTCAACGCCGATCCAAGCGTGTTGACAGGCAGCGAGTTTGTGAAAAAAGACGGCACGGTCACGCCAAGCAGCGCCGCCACGCAAATCGGTCTGCAATGGCTGGCCAGTTACATCATTGAACTTTCCCTGAGCATTGACAACCTGTTTGTGTTCGTGATCATCTTCAAGCATTTCGCCATTCCCGCGGGGCTGCAATACCGCGTGCTTTTTTGGGGAATCATTGGCGCGGTCATATTGCGTATTGCTTTCATCACGGCTGGAATTGAATTGATCCACCGCTTTGAATGGCTGGCGGGAATTTTGGGCGCGTTCTTGCTGATCACAGGCGTGAAGTTGGTTTGGAAATCCTCCCACGAAGACCACACCGATCCTTCGCACAGCATTGGTTATAAAATATTGCGCAAACTCATGCCGCTCACCAATCAATTCAACGGCACGCATTTTTTCAGCCGCATTGATCATCGTTGGGTGGCCACGCCCATGTTCGCGGCGTTGGTGGTGGTTGAAATGACGGATGTTATTTTTGCCGTGGACAGCGTGC
>SESD01001373.1_pt1 | contig 13522 bp, 9 predicted proteins | sample 3171411 | NCBI WGS metagenome assembly SESD01 (sample SAMN06051880, study PRJNA518727) | freshwater metagenome | biome: subpolar coniferous forest; feature: holomictic lake; material: water; isolation source: holomictic Lake 442, 16.5 m depth | place: Canada: near Kenora, Ontario | collected...
GTTTTTAGGTGCATATTCTTCCAAATATACTCCAGCACCAACCCCTACTGGTACTGCTGTAAAAAATGTCACTAACATGACTAGTACTGAGCCTACCCATGCGGTGAGAATCCCAGCACTGCCAGGTCTGCGTGATGGGAAGTCGCTAAAAAACTGTAGGTTAAACCGTGGATAACCATCAGAAACGAGTTGAATGAATAGTGTCAGTAAAGTTAATAAACCAATCATTAATGCAATTAAACCGATGGCTGCAAACAGAGTGTCACTTCGTTTGTGGCGGCGTATCATTGCCCTTACTGCATCTAAGTCGCCGAGCACGGAGGCTTGTGTTTGTGTGTTTTGCACTGCCATTAGTATTTCTCCGTATATTTCTTACGTACTACATGACCAATAATATTAAAACCTAAGGTCATTACAAATAAAACTAAACCCGCAGCAAATATACTTTGATAGCCTATGCTGCCATGCGGTAAGTCACCCATTGCAACTTGCACAATATAGGCGGTAATAGTGGCAGCGCCATCCATTGGATTAAAGGTTAAATTAGGCTGTTGTCCTGCTGCCACTGCCACTACCATCGTTTCGCCCACTGCGCGAGAAATTGCCAGAATGTAAGCTGCCACAATGCCAGATGTCGCGGCAGGGGTAACAACTCTGAGTGCTGTTTGAAAGCGGGTGGCCCCCATGGCATAAGAGCCTTCGCGCATACTCATAGGTACGGCGCGCATTGCATCTTCAGCCACCGATGAGATGTAAGGAATAATCATTACACCCATTACTAGTCCAGCACTTAGCATGTTAAAGCCAGGTAATTCTGGAAATATTTTTTGCAACATCGGGGTGACAAATAATAGGGCGAAGTAACCAAATGCTATCGTCGGTACGCCAACTAATAGCTCTAAAATTGGCTTCGTTATTTCACGTGTTTTATGTGAGGCAAACTCAGACAGATAGATGGCACCGATAGTGCCTACTGGGACAGCAACCGCCAAAGCAATCGCTGAGGTAGTTAATGTCCCTGATATTAATGGCATGATGCCGTAGTGGGCGTCTTCAAATAGCGGTGTCCACTCTGTGCCGGTGAAAAACTCGACTAATGAAACGGCTTTGAAGAAGCCAAAAGATTCGTATAAAAGAATAGCAACAATGGCGAAAGTGGTAAATACTGCAGACAGTGCAGCTAACATTAAGATGAGCTCTATCAGGCGCTCTTTAATATTCCTGCGTAAATTTTTAGCTAAACGCGTGCTAATGGTCAAATTCATCATGTTGTTTGGCATAGTAGTAGCAGTGTTCATATTAGGACTTATATGATTGTAACGAGGTATAGCTGTTTGATAATAGTACTTATTAAAAAAGGAGCGGGATCACCTGCTCCTTTTTATCTTACTTAGCTTACTTAATTCTATTAATTAAGTCTTTAATTTTAATGCCCACTTCATTTTTACCACCGAAACCAGTGCCTGGCTTCATTGCTTTGTAGTGCGCTTTTACTGCAGCGTAGTCTTCAGCTGGTAATGGTACATACTTTACTTCAGCTACTAATTTTGGTGCATTTTCTAAGTAGAAATTAACAAACGCTTTCACTTCAGGTTTAAACGCAGCTGCCGTTGCATTCACGTAAATGAATAGTGGGCGTGAAAGTGGTTGGTAAGTGCCATCTTTAACTGCTTCTGGTGAAGGCATTACTGCAGGAGCACCATCTTTTGCAATAATTGGAATCGCTCTTAATTTATCTTTATTGGCTTCGTAATAAGCATAACCGAAGTAAGCCATACCGCCTACGTTACCAGAAACACCTTGCACTAACACATTGTCATCTTCTGAAGGTGTGTAGTCTGTGCGGCTAGATTTAGCTTTGCCGTTGACTGCTTCTGTAAAATAGTCAAATGTACCTGATGCTGTACCTGGGCCAAATAAACCCATCGCTTTATCTGGGTACGTGCTGTTGACTTGTTTCCAGTTCTTAACACTTGATCCTGGCTTCCAAATACTTTTTAACTCATCAACAGTTAAGCTTTTTACCCAATCATTTTTTGAGTTTACAACTACGGTCAATGCATCGTAAGCGATTGGTAATTCAATGTATTGAATGCCAGCTTCTTTACAAGCATCCATTTCTTTTTGTGCGATTGGACGTGATGCATCAGAAATGTCTGTTTCACCACGGCAGAATTTTTTAAAGCCGCCGCCAGTTCCAGATTCACCTACGGTTACTTTTACTTTTTGTATTTTTTGAAATTCTTCAGCCATGGCTTCAGTAATTGGATATACAGTGCTTGAGCCATCAATTGCAATGACTTTATCAGCAGCAGATGCATGTGAAGCTGCGAATGTTACAGCGATTAAAGCTGCAATACGCATTGATTTAACGAGCGTTGTGTTCATGATATCTCCATCAAAGTTTATAAACTGTTTTAACTAACAACAATCATAGTTATATATTATGACAAGTTTATGACAAAAAATGGATCTGTGGGTTAACTGCTTCCAATTAACCTGCCAGATGAGGACCTTTCCCTCTCGCTCGTGCTTACGTTTAAGTTGCGCTGATTACTATTGTTGCAATAGTTTATTCAAAAGTTCTAACCCAAAACCGACACCAAAGCCGTTGGTGTTGCTATCCACCGCGCCGAGTCCGCCTTTGCGATGCGCGGAAGATAAATCGGTATGTAGCCAAGCTACATCGTTTTCGATAAATTTACCGAGAAAGCGCGCAGCTAAAATGTGGTCGCCGCCGCCGTCTAAGGTGCATTGCTTGATATCGGCGATGTCACTGTCTAAATCGCAGTCGTAATCATCATCATATGGAAATGCCACCACGCGTTCACCAGCAGCGTTGCCAGCACCTACCGCTTGGCATGCCAGTTGTGGACTGTTGCTAATGACACCACTCATTCTATCGCCCAAGGCTGCCACCATGCTGCCAGTCAGTGTTGCAAAGTCTAAAATGGCGTCTGGTTTTTCGCGGCTAGCCAATGTAAGTGTGTCCGCTAGCACCATGCGACCTTCGGCATCGGTATGTACAATTTCTATACTAGTGCCGTTAAGTGCGATGACCACGTCATTTTGTTTGTAGGCATCAGGGCCGATATGGTTTTGTGCAATGGCCAACCAGCAATCAAGCTTAATGGGCAGTTGCATTTGACTGGCCGCCAGCATGATGCCTAAAGCCACTGCTGAGCCGTTCATGTCTTCATGCATGCCCTGCATATATTTCGCTGGTTTCAGGTTATGTCCGCCAGTGTCAAAGCAAATGCCTTTACCTACCAGAGCCACATGTTTTTGCGCCAGTTTAGGCGTATAGCTGAGATGCACAATGGCAGCATCTTGAGGCATAGAGCCTTGACCCACAGCATAGAATGCCCCCGCGCCCATTTTCTTTAGGGCGGGCATGTCAAATTCTTCATGTTTCCAGCCATGTGTTTTAGCCAAAGCAGCTATTTTTTCACGATATATCGTTGGCGTTAATGCATTCGGTGGCGTAATAGTCAGTTGGCGGCACAGCCCGTTCCCAGCAACGCGCGCACTCACATAGCCGTAATCATGCGCTGCTTGATAGCCATATATACTGATGTTTTTTAAGGCCACTTCTTTTTTATCTTTTTTATGACTGGGTAATTCAGTTGCATTGACTAAGGTTACATAATAGCTAGCACAAGCATTTGCCTCACGCGTTTCGGCATCCCCAAATACACAAATAGCGACATTTTCAGGATGCTCGCTTAATAAAGGTTTTAATGCTTTACACAATAAGGCATGCTTTTGAAACATATTCAGTTTGTCGCCTAACACGACAAAACTTGCTACCGCAGTGCTATTTAAATCTACTGTTAATGGCGACTTAGCTAAATCCTTATATTCACCTTTAGTGCGAAGTAGTTTGCTATGAAGATTTTTGCCGAAAGCGAGGTCTTTTTCTTCAGTTTCAGTCAATACGAAAAGTATATGTTTTTCATCTTTTAATGAATTTTCACTGGCAGTTGCTGCATTTTGTATTAATTTTACTGACATTTGTTATCCTTTAAGTCTTATATAAAACACATAGATTGTGTATAAGATATAAGTGTTAAATCCTCTAAAAGCGTTACTAAACTTGACCAAAACTGCTAAAAAAGCCACACTATGACTTTTGAAACTTACCTAGGTTGCAGGCTAGCGCGACCTATCAGACCCGCTAGATTGAATTTTGTTATTTATTATACTCATTACGAGTCAGTAAGTTTTAGCAATCTAGCCTTACGGAGCACTAACTGAATGTCATTGATGCCAGATATAGATAGTCAAGAAACCCAAGAGTGGCTTGACGCACTTACCGCTGTTATTGAAAATGAAGGCACGGAGCGTGCTCACTTCTTATTAGAAGCGATGATTGATAAAGCGCGTCGCTCAGGTAGCAATCTACCTTATAACGCGACTACCGCTTATGTAAATACCATTCCTACCCATTTGCAGCAACGCCTGCCAGGTAATCCTGATATGGAGCGTCGCATTCGCGCTTTGGTTAGGTGGAATGCAATTATGACCGTGCTGCGCGCTAATGAAAAATCACCAGGCGTGGGTGGTCATATTGCAAGCTTCCAATCTGCAGCGACATTGTATGACACAGCGTTTAACTATTTCTTCCGTGCTACCAATGAAAACTTCGGTGGTGATTGTGTTTACTTCCAAGGCCATTCTTCTCCGGGCGTTTACGCGCGTGCATTTTTAGAAGGCCGTATTTCTGAAGATCAATTAACTAACTTCCGCCAAGAAACTGGTGGTAAGGGTTTGCCGAGTTATCCGCATCCTTGGTTGATGCCAGATTTCTGGCAATTCCCGACTGTATCGATGGGTTTGGGACCTATTACCGGCATCTATCAAGCCCGTTTTCTGAAGTATCTTCATGATCGTGGTATTGCAGATACTAGTGACCGTAAGGTATGGGTCTTCTGTGGTGATGGTGAGATGGATGAGCCAGAATCATTAGGTGCAATTTCACTGGCTTCACGTGAAAAATTGGATAATCTAATTTTTGTGGTGAACTGTAACTTGCAGCGCCTAGATGGCCCTGTACGCGGAAACGGTAAGATTATTCAGGAGTTGGAATCGGATTTCCGCGGTTCTGGCTGGAACGTGTTAAAAGTTATTTGGGGTTCTTATTGGGATCCTCTGTTGGCCATGGATAAAGATGGTTTACTCAAAAAACGCATGGAAGAATGTGTGGATGGTGAGTACCAAAACTTTAAAGCTAAAGGGGGTGCATATACGCGTGAACACTTCTTTGGTAAGTATCCTGAGCTAAAAGAAATGGTGGCTGCCATGAGTGACCAAGATATTTGGCGTTTAAATCGTGGTGGTCATGATCCGCATAAAGTGTATGCCGCCTACCACGCTGCAGTAAACCACAAAGGTCAGCCGACCGTGATTCTTGCAAAAACGGTTAAGGGTTATGGTATGGGCCATGCCGGTGAAGGTCAAAACACGACGCACCAACAAAAGAGCATGGACTTGTCCTCACTGAAGGCGTTTAGAGATCGCTTTGACTTGCCAATTACCGACGAGCAAGTTGAAAGCTTATCCTTCTACAAGCCTGCTGCTGATACACCAGAAATGCTATACATGGCTGAGCGTCGCGCAGCAATGGGTGGTTCTGTGCCAGCGCGTCGTCGCAAAGGCAATGAGCTTACAATCCCGCCACTGTCTGCTTTTGAGAATATGCTGGTATCAAGTGGTGATCGCGAAATTTCAACCACGATGGCTTTTGTACGTATCTTGTCGACCTTAGTGCGCGACAAAGAAATCGGCAAATTTGTGGTGCCTATTGTGCCAGATGAAGCCCGTACTTTTGGTATGGAAGGCATGTTCCGTCAGCTTGGTATTTACGCTAGCCAGGGTCAGTTGTATGAGCCGATGGATTCTGACCAAGTGATGTATTATAAAGAACAAAAAGATGGCCAAATTCTAGAAGAAGGTATTAACGAAGCCGGTTCATTCTCAAGCTGGATTGCTGCCGCTACTTCATACAGCGTCACTGGCGTTCAGATGATTCCGTTCTACATTTTCTACTCTATGTTTGGTTTCCAGCGGATTGGCGACTTAGCTTGGGCTGCAGGTGATTCACGTGCGCGTGGATTCTTGCTAGGTGCAACTGCAGGACGTACTACTTTGAATGGTGAAGGTTTGCAGCATGAAGATGGCCATAGCCACTTGATGTCGGCCACTATTCCTAACTGTATTTCATATGATCCAACCTTTGCTTATGAGTTGGCAGTGATTATTCAAGAAGGTCTGCGTCGCATGGTGCAAAATCAAGAGGATGTGTATTACTACATTACCTTGATGAATGAAAACTACACCCATCCAGAAATGCCTAAAGGCATAGAAGCACACATCCTTAAAGGCATGTACAGCTTTAGTCAATCTAAAGTTAAGGGCGAAAAAGTACAGTTAATGGGTAGTGGTGTGATCCTTCGGGAAGTGATTGCCGCAGCTGAGTTGCTAGCCACTGATTGGAATGTGTCAGCAGATGTTTGGAGCGTGACTAGCTTTAATGAATTGCGTCGTGATGGTTTAGATGCTGAACGTTGGAATATGCTGAACCCAGAAAAACCACAACGACTAAGCTTTGTTGCTGAGGTGATGAAGGGTGCGCAGGGGCCAACTATTGCTTCTACTGACTATATGAAAGCATTTGCTGAGCAAATTGCCGGTTTTGTACCAGGTAAATTTGTCGCTTTGGGTACTGATGGTTACGGCCGTTCAGATAGCCGTGAAGCACTCCGTGCCTTCTTTGAGGTTGATCGTTACTACGTGGTAGTAGCTACCCTAAAAGCGCTAGCTGATGAGGGTAAAGTCCCAGCATCACAGGTGACTGCCGCTATTAAAAAATATAAGTTAGACGCTAACAAGCCTAACCCGACTACAGTTTAAGGAGACGCAAACATGGCAATTCAAGACGTTTTCGTCCCAGATATTGGTAATTTTGATAGTGTGGATGTCATTGAAGTTTTAGTAAAAGCTGGTGATAGTATCGCCAAAGAAGATTCTTTGATTACTGTGGAATCAGATAAAGCTTCTATGGATATTCCATCACCCTTCGCAGGTGTGGTCAAAGAAATCAAAATTAAGGTGGGCGATAAGGTAGCGCAAGGCGGCGTGATTTTAAGCATGGATGTTAGTGATGAAGCGGCTAAACCTGCAGCAGTCGTTGCCCCGGCAGTGGCAGAAAAGCCAGTAGCTTCAATTCCGGAGCCAACAAGGCCAGCCCCAGAACCACCAAAAACTATTGCGCCTGCAAAAACGCCGGTGCCAGTTGGAGAAAGTGCGGTGGTAGCCACAGGTAAGCTCTCACATGCCAGCCCTTCAGTACGTAAGTTTGCCCGTGAATTAGGTGTTAACTTGGCCTTAGTGCAGGGTAGCGCTGCTAAAAATAGGATCTTACCTAAAGATGTTCAGGCTTATGTCAAAGGCGAGTTGGCTAAACCGCGTACCGAAAATATGGGCGCTGGTGTTAGCAGTCTAGCTGCATTGCCAATGCCAGTGATTGATTTTAGCCAGTTCGGTGAAATCGCGCTTAAACCACTATCACGTATCAAAAAACTCTCAGGCGCCAATTTGCATCGCAACTGGGTCACGGCGCCACATGTGACGCAGTTTGACGAAGCTGATATTACTGATCTAGAAGAATTCCGTAAGTCTATGCAGGCTGACGCTGAAAAACGCGGTGTTAAATTGACGATGCTAGCGTTCTTGATCAAAGCTTCAGTGAATGCGCTCAAAGCTTATCCGAACTTTAATGCTTCACTGTCTCCTGATGGCGATAACTTAATCCTCAAAGATTACTTCAATGTTGGCTTTGCCTGCGATACTCCTGATGGTCTAGTGGTGCCAGTAGTGCGCGACGTGCATCAAAAAGATGTATTGGATATTGCTCGCGATCTGGGTGAACTTTCTGGAAAAGCACGTGAGCGCAAGTTGAAAATTGAAGAGATGCAAGGGGGATGTTTCACAATCTCTAGTTTAGGTGGTATTGGCGGCACTATGTTTACACCGATTATTAATTGTCCAGAAGTGGCGATTTTAGGTGTGTCACGATCTTCCATGCAGCCGGTCTATGACGCAAAAAGTAAAAGCTTTGAGCCTCGATTAATTCTCCCTATGTCATTGTCTTACGATCATCGCGTGATTGACGGTGCCGATGGCGCGCGTTTTACTAGCCATATGCGCATGATGTTGTCTGACGTTCGTAGATTGTTACTGTAAGGGTAGACATGAGTAATTTAGTGGAAGTTTTAGTACCCGATATCGGAAACTTTGATAGCGTAGATGTTATTGAAGTATTAGTAAAAGTCGGTGATGTGATCGCCAAAGAAGACTCGTTGATTACCGTTGAGTCTGATAAAGCCTCTATGGATATTCCATCTGCGCAAGCTGGGGTCGTTAAAGAAATTAAAGTCAAAGTTGGCGACAAGGTGGCTAAAGGCAGTCTGATGCTACTGATCGAGGAGTCTGCTGGTACTGCCGCGCCTAGCGTTGTTGCAGTAGCGCCTAAACCAGCAACTTCGGTCCCTAGTCCGCAATCTACAACACCTAGCCCTCAACCGCTGGCCGTTGCATCCCAGCCGCTGACATCTAGTGATTTGCATGCTGAAGTAGTTGTGCTCGGTAGTGGCCCTGGCGGTTATACGGCAGCATTTCGTGCTGCCGACTTAGGTAAGAAAGTTGTGTTGATTGAGCGTTACGATACCTTGGGTGGTGTATGCTTAAATGTGGGTTGTATCCCATCTAAAGCTTTATTACATACAGCCAAAGTGATTACCGAAGCAGAAGAAACTGCTCATCATGGTGTGAGCTTTAGTTCACCGAATATTGATCTTGAACAATTGCGTAATTGGAAAGCCAATGACGTAGTAGGTAAGTTGACTGGTGGTTTGGCAGCGATGGCGAAGCAACGTAACGTTACCGTGGTGCAAGGTCTAGGCCAATTTACTGGGTCTCATCAAATTGCAGTGACTGCTGCTGATGGGAAAATCACTACAGTAGGTTTTGATAACGCCATTATTGCGGCGGGCTCACAAGCGACAAAGTTCCCTGGTGCAGCTGATGATGAACGCATTATGGATTCAACCGGTGCATTGGCGTTGGTGGATATTCCTAAGCGTATGTTAGTGATTGGCGGCGGTATTATCGGTTTAGAAATGGGTACCGTATATGACGCACTTGGCACTAAAGTCAGTGTTGTTGAATTTACCGACGGACTGATTCAAGGCTGTGATCGCGATTTGGTGCGCCCGCTGCATAAACGCATGGAAAAGCGCTTCGAGAGCATTATGCTATCAACCAAAGTAGCCAAGATTGAGGCTAAAAAAGACGGCATCCATGTTAGCTTTGAGGGCGAAGCTGCTCCTAAAGAAGCCCAAGTGTACGATCGCGTGCTGGTGTCCATCGGTCGTCGCCCTAATGGCAAAAACATTGGTGCTGAACATGCTGGTGTGGCCGTGAATGAGTGGGGATTTATTAATGTTGACAAGCAAATGCGCACTAATGTGCCTCATATTTTTGCGATTGGGGACATTGTAGGTCAGCCGATGTTGGCGCACAAAGCGACGCATGAAGGCAAAGTCGCGGCAGAAGTTATTGCTGGGCATAAAGTTGAGTTCCAAGCACTTACCATTCCATCTGTGGCCTATACAGACCCAGAAATTGCATGGGCTGGCGTGACTGAAATTGAAGCTAAAGCCAAAGGGATTGAATACGAAAAAGCGTCATTCCCATGGGCGGCTAGTGGACGTGCACTGTCAGTTGGTCGTACTGAGGGTTCTACCAAGTTAATTTTTGATAAAACCACGCATCGATTAATCGGAGCAGGTATTGTGGGCGTCAATGCAGGCGAGTTATTGGCGGAAACGGTATTGGCTATAGAAATGGGCGCTGATGCCCATGACTTAGGCTTAACTATCCATCCGCATCCAACTTTATCTGAGACTGTATGCTTTGCTGCTGAAATGAAAGAGGGTACGATTACCGACTTGTATATCAAGAAGCGTTAATCCGTATGTCAGCAGATCTAATCCTAGCGCTTAGCCGAGAATTTCCGGCTGAGCGTTTATATATCGACCCCGTCGACTGTTATGCTTATGCCTATGATAATTCTCGTAATTATCATGCGCCGATAGCAGTAATTTTCCCGCTGACTATTCTTGAAGTGCAATCTGCAATTAAGTTATGTAATCAATACCAAGTGCCAGTGGTGCCACGCGGTCGTGGCACCGGTACCGCTGGTGGAAGCGTGCCTGAGCAGGGCGGTGTGGCGCTTTCATTAGAACGCATGAATAATATCCTGAGCATAGATCCTGATAATCGCATGGCGATTGTAGAGCCAGGCGTACTCAATCAAGAACTACAAGATGCAATTAAAGGGGTAGGTTTCTTTTGGCCCCCAGATCCATCAAGTGCCGCTTACTGCAGCATAGGCGGCAATCTAGCCACTTGTGCGGCTGGTCCGCATGCAGTGAAATATGGTGTTGCTCGCGACCATGTGTTGGGGTTAAAAGCCGTCACCGGTAATGGCGATATTATTCGTACTGGCTGCTACACCAGCAAGGGGGTCGTTGGTTACGATCTCACACGTTTACTAGTCGGCTCGGAAGGCACGCTTGCAGTAATCTGTGAAGCTACCCTTAAATTAACGCCATTGCCAAAATATACCGGCGGGCTTACGGCTGAGTTTGCAGATACTAAAAGTTGTGCACATGCCATTGCTGCCATCATGGCGCAGCCCTATACCCCCAGCGCATTAGAATTTTTGGATAATGGTGCACTTAATTTAATTCGTGGCCGACATAAAAACCTATTGCCAGAAAATGCACGTGCTTATCTCATGATTGAAGTGGATGGAGCACAGCAAGAGATTATTGAAGCCACCACTGCCATTTTGCAAGCTTGCCAAGTGGATGGGCTGATTGAGGCCAAGGTTGCTGTGGATACCAAAGCGCTATGGGCAGCACGCAAAGCATTATCACCACTACTTAAAGATATCGCGCCGAAAAAAATTAATGAAGATATTGCAGTACCGGTTTCACATTTGCCTGAATTGTTAACTGGCTTGGAAAAATTGGCAGCGCAGTATCAAATTGCTAATGTGAATTTCGGTCACGCGGGTAATGGCAACATACATGTCAACCTTCTTGTTAATCCAGATAATGCGGATGAAATGATCCGCGCTTACCAATGCTTAGATGAAGTGTTTAGTCTCGTGCTGTCGTTACAAGGAACGCTTTCAGGCGAGCATGGTGTAGGTATGGCTAAGCGTCCGTTTATTGCGCGTGAGATTGATGAGACCACGATGAACTTAATGAAAGCACTTAAGCTTACCTTTGACCCGAAGAACATACTCAACCCAGGTAAGTTATTCCCTGCTTGAATTAATGACAGGCCACCTTATTTAAGTGGGTTTCTGGAAATTGGGCTTGTAATTGTTTGACTGCACTTATTTGTACATCGCTAGGTTTATTCAGCAATAGATTGGCAGTATCTTTTTCTTCAGTGCGTAATGTTTTTAGCACATTCTTCACCCCCTTAGCCTGAAGGACGGCGAGTAATTGAAGGGCGAGTTTCTCGTCTTCAAACAAGCCAAACGAAATGGCATTTTTCCATTTAGCTTCTTGCACCACAACGGCCGTTGCTACCCCTTTGGCTTTTAATGTAGCCAGTTCTTTAGCAGCATCATTTGTTGGAGCCAGGTAAATCCAGAAGCGATTAACCGGAGGTGTTGTCTGTATGGAGGTTGGAATTTGTAATTTATCCAACGTAGCTTGCACGTTCGTAATGTTAAGGGCTGTGAACTCCCCCCATTCATAACATGAAGCTTGCACGAGGGGTGTTGGTGCCGATGTGGGTTGCGCGTTCTCTGTACTATTATTTTTGGCTAGATCAGCTAACTCCTGCACTGATAATAGCTGAATCTTTTGCGGCTCTATTTCTCTTCGTGGCTGCGCTGCGTTATTTGGCAGCACCAAGTCTGCATTAAACACTAAGACTATCAAAATATTAATTAGCAGTAACAGCCAAACTAGCACTTTCATGACAACTCATTTTCCATAAAATAATCAAGTTGATATAAGCCCTGCAATACTAGATTTTCAACCACACTCACTTCCATATCCGTTGTTAGTTGCAACTGTTCTGCAATGACTTGTGCATTGCCGCCGCCAATGACGATGGTAGGCGTTGCCCCGCACTTTTCCTGCAATGCTGTTGACATGCGTGTAATTGCCCCTAGAACAGCATTAAGTGCCCCAGCTTGTATTGCCTCGGCAGTATTGGTTGCGAAGAAGGTTACGGAGTTTGCAGAACCATTAGCTGGATTTATTTTTGGCAATTGCGCGGTGGCCTCACCTAAGCTAGTTTTCATCAAATCAATGCCTGGCAGAATTAATCCGCCTAAAAATAGACCTTCGTTATTTGATGTATCAACTGTTAATGCATCAATGGTCACCGCGGTCCCAGCATTGACTACTATGCAGGGCGCTTTTTTTAGTTGCCATGCTGCAATTAATGCTGCCCAGCGATCAGTTCCCAGCGAGGCTGGTATTTGATATTGATTGCGTACGCCGCAAGCAGCAGTTTGTGCGCTTAGCCAGATGATATTGGACATATTGGCTATTAAAGCTTTGAGTTGCGTTGCAATATCATTGCCGGCCACATTGGAAATGATTACCCGTGATGCACTCGGGAGCTGCATGCTTTGGAGTTCAGCATTCACGACCGTACCAGATTCAAGCATCTTTCCAGACTTATCAAATAAGCCCCATTTTACTCGGGTATTGCCAGCGTCTATGGCCAAGAGTTTAGGCTTATTGTGGATAGAGGTCATTGAACGCCTCGCAAACTGATTTCACCTGAGGAAAATCGCTGTTCACCGAGCGCTGTGCTCACCAAGAGGATGCCATCTTCGGCCACATCAATTACCGTGCCGTGGGTTTCGCGGCCATCTGGATGGAGCATTTTTACCGTTTGCTGGTGATAAGCGTGGTGTTGAATCCATTCATCACGCACATGAGCAAACCCTCGTTGCTCAAACTCGCTGAGTACTTCAGCTAAATTTTTAAGCAGAGCACCTAATAATTCATTAGGATCGATTGCTTGGGTAGTGACGCTGGCTAAGTCTGTTGCTGGTTGGTCTATATGTTGTTTGATTGCTTTAGGTAGATTCAAATTAATGCCAATCCCGATCACGGCGGCACTTGGGCCTTCCATATCCCCTTGTAGCTCAATCAAAATACCCGCTAGCTTTTCGCGGCCGATAAGTATGTCATTCGGCCATTTAAGCTGCGCTTGGCTGACGCCTAAGCTATGCAGTGCACGAATCAGCGCGACGCCTACAGCTAAACTTAAACCTGAGAGTGCTGATGCGCCGCATTGAAATCGCCATAATAAAGAAAAGGTGAGGCTGGCTCCTAGCCCAGCTTGCCAGCTACGCCCACGGCGACCACGCCCTTTACTTTGTAAATTAGCGGCCACGCAGGTAGCGTGGGCTTGT
>SESD01001374.1_pt1 | contig 13522 bp, 4 predicted proteins | sample 3171411 | NCBI WGS metagenome assembly SESD01 (sample SAMN06051880, study PRJNA518727) | freshwater metagenome | biome: subpolar coniferous forest; feature: holomictic lake; material: water; isolation source: holomictic Lake 442, 16.5 m depth | place: Canada: near Kenora, Ontario | collected...
TAAGCAGATGGTACGCACTGGTGAATTACGATTGGTCTTGGGTACTGATGCGGCCAGTGAAGGACTTAACCTGCAACGCTTGGGTACGTTAATTAATCTCGATTTACCGTGGAACCCAACGCGACTGGAACAACGTAAAGGTCGTATTCAGCGGATTGGTCAAATACGTGACGAGGTATTGCTTTATAACATGCGTTATCGCGGATCAGTTGAAGACCGGGTTCATGAGTTGTTATCGGAACGTCTGGAAGATATTTTTGAGCTTTTTGGGCAGGTGCCGGACATACTTGAAGATGCTTGGGTGGATACTGCCCTGGGTGACGAGCAAGAAGCGCAACGTAAAATTCGCAGTATTCCTAAACGCCATCCGTTTGATGAACGTTATAGCCAGGTGACCAATATTGACTGGGATAGTTGTAGTAAGGTATTGGATGCAGGTGATCGTCGGAAAATGTTGATGGGGGGATGGTGATTAAAGACTTCTCCTTGAATTTAGTTTTGATTGGTATGTTCTTTACTAAACGCAAAAAAAGGATCGCATGAACGCCACAGCAAGCAACGTGAACGTTCCTATATATTTTCATTAATTAATTGAATTCGTATGTATATCTCCAAGCTCTCTCTTATTAATTATCGGAATTTCTCCAATACGAAACTCATTTTCAAAAATGGCATTAATACCATTATTGGTGAAAATGGTTCAGGTAAAACGAATGTATTTAGAGCGATTCGATTGCTTCTGGATGATAACTTACTACGTTATGCTTATAAGTTGGAAGAAAAGGATTTCTTTCGAGGCATTGGAGACTGGCGCGGTCATTGGATCATAATTAGTTTGGAGTTTGACGAGATTTCCAATGATGAAGCTATTCAATCTTTGTTTTTACATGGTGCCGGGATTATTGTTGGTTCGACCGTAGGTGTAGATAAAGCAACATACAATCTCATTTTTCGACCAAAATTCGAGAAACGGCTACAGTTATCGCAATTAGTCAACGGTGATCACGAGGGTTTGGCGGTCATTCGTCATTCCATCACATTGGAAGACTACGAAACAATTATCACCGGTAAAAGCGAAGCTGATTTCAATGACGATGCTTTGTATAAAACCATTGTTGGAGATTTTGAAAATGCAATCTTTAACAAAGAGCTCGAGTTTCCAGAAATAGGTGCTAAGCCCCCTGGGATATTATCTTTAGCCAAGGAAATATCGTTTACGTATGTGCAGGCATTGCGTGATGTTATAGGTGAATTTCAAAACAACAGAACAAATCCCCTGTTAACTTTACTCAAGAGTAAAAGTGGGGAAATTGACGATATTCTTTTTCAACCCATTGCGACCATGGTTACTGAGCTAAACCAAGCCATTGAAATCTTGCCTGATGTGGAAACCGTTCGCGATGACATCACTCAGACCATTAAGGAAATGGCGGGAGAAACATACTCACCAACATCTCTGTCAATCAAATCAGATTTATCGAATGAGGCTGATAAGCTATTTCAATCATTAAAGCTGTTTATTGGTGAATCAGAGCCAGGCTACGAGGGGTCGATCCACGAATTAAGCTTGGGTGGAGCCAATCTTATATATCTGACTCTTAAGCTTCTCGAATTCAAATATCAAAAAAACAAAGAGTCCTTCGCCAACTTCCTTCTCATTGAAGAACCCGAAGCGCATATTCATACCCATATTCAGAAAACGCTATTCGACAAGCTACAGTACGAACATACGCAGATTATTTACACCACTCACTCGACACAAATTTCTGAGGTCAGTAATGTGGAAAACATTAATGTTCTGGGTAAGCACCACGGAAAATGTGAGGCCTATCAACCAGCAATTGGCTTGACTCTGACGCAGGTCAGAAATATTCAGCGTTACCTCGATGCTGTGCGTAGTAACCTCTTGTTTGCCAAGAGTGTTATTTTAGTGGAAGGTGATGCCGAAGAAATTCTTATTCCTATATTGGTAAAAAAAGTCCTTGGTGTAAGCTTGGATGAACTCGGTGTGAGTCTTGTCAATATCCGAAGCACAGGATTTAATAACGTTGCGATTCTATTTCACGATACCCGAATCCGTAAGAAGTGCAGCATAATTACAGATTATGATGCGGCAATTATAGATACAACGGCTAACATGGCGGACTCGCCGAAATTGGCTGCCCGCAAATTAAGATGCTGTGGCTCAGCCACAGCTGGTGATCGCCGAAAAACTGCGCTGGGAGATTTTCATGACGGAAATTCATGGATAAAATCTTTCTTCGCGAAACACACCTTTGAGGTGGACTATGTCATGGCGGGGAATGCACAACAGGTCATAAGTATTGTGGACGCTTTGTACACGCAGGCCGCCAAAGTGACACAGTCCAAGGCGGAATTAGCTTCTGTTGATGTTGCCGTTTATGGTACTCGGGTACTTACAATGGCAAAAAATGCTGGAAAGGGCTGGTTTGCCATATTATTGGGTGAGCATGTGGACTCCAAAACCATTATTCCTAACTATATCTTGGATGCACTTTTTTTTGCATATCCACAAGTATCCAGGGAAGTTTGGTGTCACATTCTGAATTATCGCTTGAGTTGTATCCTTAAGCAGAAACCTCATATGGCAACGCACGTTGCCACATTTCACCCCAGGCTTGCCCAGTATAAAAATGGAACCGCGCTGTTCGAGGATATTCGAAATGAAATGCGAAGCTTGTTCCCGACCGATGCTGTAAACCCGATTCTTGCGAGATTCTGACCTGTGTTTGCTTGGCGCGAAGGGGACTTGAATATGAAGCAGGAGACAGCTATTTTGAAGGATGGTAATGTCTTCTTGATTGCATGCCCTGGCAGTGGAAAAACGAGGACATTAACCTACAAGATTGCCTACGAACTATCCAAAATAACGTCCAGTAAGAAATTTATTGTCGCAATCACCTACACTCATCGCGCGGCTGATGAAATCCATGAGCGCATCGAGAATCTCGGGGTTGATACCACACAATTGTGGATAGGCACGATTCATTCTTTTTGTCTTGAATGGATAATTAAACCGTACTTCATCTACCATGATGACCTAAAACATGGATATAAGGTTATTGATCAGCATGAACGTGAGCTTTTACTGATTGAATTATGTGAGCCCTACCGTAATAGATACGTCACTCATTGGGATTGTGATTATTTCGTCACCAAAGACGGATTTCATCTTTCTTCCCACGACACGGCTAAGCATAAATATATTTTTGAAGTTTTAAACCAATATTTCGAACGGTTAAGACAGGCACGACAGTTGGATTTCGAACAAATTCTTAATTGCGCACATACTCTGATAGTCACCAGACCTACAATCAGCGTACTCCTGTCCAACCTGTTCTCTTTTATTCTGATTGACGAATACCAAGACACAAAAGAGATTCAATACGCCATCGTTTCGGCAATTTTGAAGGCGGGCGTAGGAAATACCAATATGTTTATTGTGGGCGATCCTAATCAAGCGATATATGAATCGATGGGCGGATTTCCGATCGCATTAGAAGAGTTAAAGAAGCTTGCTAATGTAGAGTTTAGTGAATTAGCCCTGTCGCAAAACTATCGTTCATCAGGAAGGATTGTTGATTACTTTGGTAATTACAACTGTTTTAGTACGGAAATTGAAGCAGCGTCCGCTGAACGGGAGTACAAAAGCCTTATCTCATGGGAACGCTCTGTTAGCAAAAATACATTGGCAGATGAGATTGTGCGGCTCATCAAAATGAACATTGAAGAAAAACGTATTGCCCCGCATGAAATTTGTATATTGGCACCCCAGTGGTCCCCGTTGGCAAGCATGACACGTAAACTTGTTGCACGGTTGCCAGAGTACGACTTCTACGGCCCTGGTATGGTACCGTTTGCTCGGGATATAGAAAATTTTTGGTATAAGGTGTCGAAAATAGCTCTGACAGAACCTTCTCCAGTGATTTACGTTAGGCGACTGCGATGGGCTGCGGATCTGATAACGGACATGGGAGCAGCTGGTGTCGACACGACCAACCTCACCAAGAAAAAATTGCTACGTTATTGTAATTCTATTTACATAGAAGATGATGATGGGCTGAATTACCTGCACAAATTCTTCGATGCGCTGTTTACTGAAATAGGTGTTGATTTCCAACTTTTTCCTGCACTTCGTGACCACCACCAAGCATTCTTCGTGGCGTCCTTGGCACGCATCAACCTTTTAACCAAAGATGGCTCAGAATCACTAAGTGACATCGCGAATTTTCGTAAAGTTTTTCAGATTCGTAGTGGCATCACTCTATCGACCATTCATGGCGTGAAGGGTGCTGAATTTGACACCGTTATCGCATTCGCCTTGTTGGAAGACATGGTTCCTCATTTCAAAGCTATCAATAAAACCGAGAGTGCAAAGAAGCTCCTATATGTGATTGGTTCCAGAGCAAGGAAGAATCTGCACCTAATTTCCGAAACAGGAAGAAGAGCAAGCAGACCGACAAATGTGCTATCCGCTTGCGATTTCGATTACGATTAGAAAAAATATTTTAGCTGACATTCTGTATCTCCACTTAAGGGAAAATACTTTAAACTACGTGCAACTATTAAGCTCTTTGGATACAAACATTGAACGAGGAATCTCTTTATAGCAATTGTAACGTTCTTATTTGGACACAATGTGATTCCTGAGTGACAGTAATTTGTATTTTTCTAGCAAAAAATTTGTTTAGCCTAATGAAAAGTCTTAGCGTACTATTTTTTCCGAATTCCATAATCTTTGCTGCAGTGGATTCATTTTAACCTGCATGGAGAGTATGATTTATTAAATGAAAACAATTGATTCCATCGGGTTGTAAGTTCTTAAAAAACCGCTTCTAAAAGCAGCCTAAATTTGAGAGATCGAAAATCGACTGTAAGCCTTTCTGGGCAATAGGTTAGCCAAAATTCCATGAAACTTTAGAGTCTTTTGTTGATTAACGCCCATTGAGCACGGTAAATTTGCCTGCATTTATTTAAACCCTCTTACAGAATCGAGAAGCAATGGAAACGGTAGCTCTTAACATCCTCGCAGATCAACTTACTAATGTTTTAAAGGATTCACTGCCTAAAATTTCTGTAAGGTGGTGGGAGTCTTTAGTCATTGAAAAACTGACCTTTCAGCAACAATCTTTTGCAGCCAAACAATACAGTTCCGATTCCCTTGAGCAGCTCGATCTTGCCGCATTACTACGTGTGGTAGACCAAAACTGGTATGAGCTTTCCCAACAATTCAATCTCGATAAGACAGCCCGGAACTGGCTCAGGGAAACCCAGACTATTCGTAATCGTTGGGCACATGCCCCATTAGGCGGACTGGACGACGAAGCCCGTTATCGTGATCTGGATACCATTGAAAGATTGCTGCAAGCATTCGGAGCAAGCCTGGTCGATTTGGAAACGTTGCGCAGTTGTAAGAAAGTGCTTCTCAGTAAACTAGCAGGAAACAATGCTACCTCACTACAAGCAGAAGCGGCAATTATTTCCGAAATAAGCGTCTTCAAACCCGGTGATGTGGTTCGTTTAAAAGCCCATACTGCCAAAACCGGCGCGGTTGTTGAATATATACCTGGCGATCCAGAAAACCGTTATCAAGTATTCCACGACGGCACTATCTCCACCTATTACGAATCCCAACTTGAATCTGCGATTAGTCCAACCGTAAGAACGATTATTACCCCAGAAACACTTCATGCTGCACTATCGGCCTTGCAATTACGCCACCCTAGTATTAACCATCTATATTCGCTATTCGCTTCACGCATTAACTTCGTACCGTACCAATTTCGTCCGGTACTTAAACTCATTCAGGCCGACCGGCCCAGAATGTTGATTGCTGACGAAGTTGGAGTTGGTAAAACTATCGAAGCGGGTCTGATTTTGAAAGAGTTGCAAGCCCGACGAGAGATCAAATCGGTACTGATTATCTGCCCCAAGCCTTTAGTTGCCGAACGTAAATGGTTGGAAGAAATGAAACGTTTTGACGAACGCTTTGAGCAACTGGATGGCAAATCATTACGTTACTGCATTGATGAAACCAACTTGGATGGTGTTTGGCCGCAAAAACAGTCCCGCGTCATTGTGCCTTACTCGCTGTTTGATGAAGGTCTGCTAATGGGCAAGCAAGATGGCCGTAAAAAACAACTGGGGCTACTTGATCTCGATCAACCGCCCTCCTTTGATCTCGTTATTGTAGATGAAGCCCACGCTATCCGTAACACTGACACCTGGGCTTATCGCGTCGTTCGGCATTTTTGCGACAATTCCGAAGCGGTGTTGTTATTATCCGCCACGCCAATTCAAATGGGCAATAACGACCTCTTCACTTTATTACATTTGTTACGGCCCGATGTAATTACCAGTAGGCAAGATTTCGACCACATGGCCGAACCAAATCCTTATTTAAATGCTGCAATAGAAGCGGCCCGTTTAGCAAAAACCGACTGGAAGGAGAGTGCCCGAAGTGCTCTTGATAAAGCCTTGAGTACCAATTGGGGACGTGGCGTTTTAATTCAAGATCCGCGATCACAGCAAGCCTATGACGTGCTGACCGGCGATGATGAAAGTCCAGAAGCACGCCTCATGCTTACTCGGCAATTGGAAGAACTTTACACTTTTTCGCCATTTATCAATCGAACCCGACGCCGTGATATTGGTAATTTCACCACCCGCAAGCCGGAAACCGTAACAGTAGACTTTACACCAGAACAAGCGGCTTTACATACGGATTTGATTGACCTAATCGCCCGTATTCTCACCCACCGTCATGGTGATCAAAATCTTACATTTATGCTTTCAATGGTACGCAGGCAAATTTCAAGTTGTGTGTTCGGCCTGGCACCTTTACTCAACACCATGCTAAATCGACATTTATCGCAATTGGAGGTAAGCGAACTGGATGACGATAACACTCCTGAACAATTTAATGAAACCTTGGCTGATTTCCGCGCCGATGTTGATGTGCTAATTCGAAAGGCGCAGGCTATCAAAGGCCCAGATCCCAAATTGGATGCTTTTCTCAAGGTCATTCGCGACAAGCAAAAATTAGCTAACAACAAGCTCTTGGTGTTTAGTAGCTTCCGCCATACTCTGGCTTATTTGATTGAAAAGCTCACTCATGAATCCGTCCGTGTCGGCTTGATCCACGGAGATATACCCGATCATGAACGCCGCGAATTACGCAACCGCTTCAGTCTAGCAAAAGAAGATCCCAAAGCACTAGATATTCTCTTGTCTTCTGAGGTTGGTTGTGAAGGTTTGGATTACCAATTCTGCGATGGCTTGGTCAATTATGACTTGCCCTGGAATCCAATGCGGGTTGAACAACGTATTGGTCGTATCGACCGTTACGGACAAAAAAGCGAAACTGTGGTGATTTACAACTTCATCACTCCCGGCACTGTCGATGCTGAAATCTATGAACGGTGTTTGTTACGTATTGGTATTTTCCGCCAAGCATTAGGTGGTAGTGAAGAAATACTCGGCAAACTCACCAAAGAAATTCGTGAAATTGCCGAAAACTTTACTCTTAATGCCGAAGAGCAAGCGACCCGCTTTCAACAGCTGGCCGACAACGAAATTCGAGATATACAAGAACAAGCCAAACTGGAGGAAGAACAAATCAAGTTATTTGGCTTAACCCAGCCCAACCGTGACGAGGATTTAGTCAAACAAGCCTCCAGCTTCTGGTTAATGCCTATCATGCTTGCCAATCTGATCAGTCGTTACCTGCAAGCGCAGGGTGCAAGTAACCTGCCAGCTTCATTAGGACAAAAGCCGGTAACCACATTGCAACTCAGTCAAGAAATAAGAAGTAAACTGCTTACTGATTTCCAAAGCCACAAACTCACCGGTGAAGCCGCACAAACTTGGTCGCGTTGGTTGAAAGGTAATGATCCTTATATCGCTCTTACGTTTAGCCCTGTAACTGCTGCCGAACGTCGTGATCTGTTTTTTATCACCCCCACACACCCATTAGTTCAACAAGCAGCTCACTCCATTGAGCCGTCAGATCCGCTGATTTGTAACCTCAAAGTGCAAAGAGATAATCTCCCCTCAGGTCATCATCCCTATGCGATCTACCGCTGGCGAAAACTGGGGTTAAAAGAAGATTTCACTTTTCAACCGATATGCACTTGTCCTGAACTGACCGGTCACATGATGGAGCTATTAGAGAAAGTACAGCCTGTGACTACGAACAATCAATACATTACCAGTGAGCAAGAAAACTTACTGGAACAAAGTCATTATCGACTCTGGTTAGATACTCGCGCTGCTCACATTGAACAAGTCGAGCAACAAGTTCGCTCACGTTTGGCTTCGCTGAATACAACTCATGCAGCCAGAATCACATTATTGGAAGAACAGCGCGACAATATGACAGAAAGTCGTATACGCAGGATGCGCGAAGCTCAGATAGATTCCGCAATAAGGGATTACCAGCAACATGTTAAACAATTAGAACAAGCGTCTAATGAAGCAGATATATTGGCCGAGGCGGTTGCCTTTGGTATTTTGATTATTGGTGATTAACGTCCAACGGTAAAAAGTTCCACTACGTTGATTCCTATCAATTCTCCTATTACACATCAACCGCATCCTCACGACAATCAAAAGGAGTATTTTTCTTGATAAAGAATGATCATATTAATTCGATCCGCGCTGAATACACTGGCTTGAAGGACATGCCAAGGGAAAGTCTGGCAAGTAGTGTCAAGATATTAGCGGATGATATCTACGCAAAAGATTCTCATTTTATCTTTGAGTTGATTCAGAACGCCGAAGATAATAATTATCCCGATCAATCTGCTGCGCGACTGCGTTTTGAAGTCTGTCTCATAGACATTGAAGGACAGAAGCAAACCTCATTGATAGTTCACAACAACGAAATTGGATTTAATGACAAGAATGTTCGTGCAATCTGTCAGGTTGGTCAGACAACAAAGAAAAAAATGGATGGCTATATCGGGGAGAAGGGTATTGGATTCAAATCAGTTTTTCGGATAACCAGTAGCCCTTACATTTTTTCAAATGGGTTCCAGTTTTGCTTGCCTGAACAGGATGATGAAACCGGCCTCGGCTATATTGTTCCACGCTGGGTTTCGCACCCACCTCAAGAGATTTCGGTAGAAGAAACATCCATTATTCTCCCACTCAACAAAAATAAAAAAGATGTCGATGATGTTATCAAAGCATTACAGGAAATTTCACCAGAAACCATTCTTTTTTTAAAAAAATTAAAAACCTTGGAAGTATCAATCCAATTATCTAGTAGCGATACCTCACACAACCTTACAATAGAAAAAAAGGTACTTAAAACTATTGGTAATTCACAACTAATCGAACTGATATGCAAAAGGGGAGATATCCAAAATGGTGATGTGGTTGATACATGCAAGTATTGGGTAACTGAAATTGAATTTGAGAAACCCACCCACGTTCAACACGAGAAACGGAAGGGTATAGAATTACGCTCCGTATCTATCGCCATTCCTTTGGATGATAAAACTAGTAAAGGTAAATTATTTGCTTATTTACCCGTATGGGAAGAAACAGGAATTCCGTTTCTCATAAACGCTGATTTTTTACTGGTTAGTTCTCGGGAGGGTATTCGTGAAGATGAAGAATGGAACAAATGGTTACGTGATTGTGTAGGTAAGACCTATACATCATCTCTTCTTGCGCTTTTGAACACGCCCAAGATAAATTTCAAAATGAAGGTATTCGGGTATGCATCAATACCCGTAAAAACAAACCATCTATTTCTTCAACCAGTAATTGATAATATTAAAAAAGAGCTGTCTGGCAGCGCTTGTATTCTAACATTGCCAGATAAATCAATTATAAGACCTTCAGAAGCAATGTTTTGTTCTAAAAACTTTCGTGAGCTCCTAATTGAAAAAAAAGCTCTACCCACCCACCTTATTAAAACGATTCAAATTGTTTATCCGGAAATGGAAAAATATTCTGCTGGATTGAAAACAATAGGCATCAAACCATTTACATTACCAGATATTCTTTTTTGTCTTGAAGACACCAAGTGGCTTAAAGAACATGACTTAAAATGGTTTATTAAACTTTTTCGTTATTTAAAAACACAAAAATTCAGCCCGTCCGACCTAAATGAGAGAAAAATAGTACCCATTAAAAGAAATAAAAAATTTAATCTCAGTTGTGATAAAGATCAACCAATATATTATTCTTTTAATGAAGATGACAAAGCATCTTTTGAAAATGTGCCGGAATGGCTGTCAAAGTTGGTGCCGATTGTAGAGATTGATCGAGATTTTGAGACGCTACTGAATACACAAAAAGATTATGAGGACTTAAAAATATGGATGAAGGAATCACTAGGTATTTATGGGTTTTTTAAAGAACTTTTCTGTATTGACATAATTTCTAAGTTGGCAGTAAAATTCACCCAACTGGATAACGAGCAATTATTAGAGGCCACGCAGTGGTTGAGTGACAATGTCCGAGAGGGTTTTGGATGGGACAATTTGCCAATTGTATTGGCAGATGGCCAGAAAATGCTACTTGTGGACGCATGTAAGAAAAATCTGGTTGTGCCAGAGATGTATGATCAAGAAAGTGGTTGGCAAAATATATGGTCTCAAACTGAAGATCGAATCCATTTTGTTGCTTTGAATAACCTATATATGGTGATGGCAAAAAAATGGTTTACATCTATAGGTGCCAAAGAATATCCGCCATTCGAAAGAATTCAGTATCTTTGGTACCATCGGTTTAATACTACGCCATATTTGATCGAAGAAGCACAGCTTTTAGAAAAATGTAAAGCTTGCGCTGCCAGTTCTCGAATGAGAGATACAACGATATCATCTTATATATTGCCTTCTTCTTTGAGAGATTTGCCTAAAGAAGAAAAGGCAATAAAACTATTATCCAGCTCATTACTTTCCTATCTTCATAAGTTAAATATTCCAGATTCAAAAGTCCGCCAATGGGTACGGGATAAAATGTTATATGACATTGGATTTAATGCAAAAGGTACCTATGAAAGTAGAGGTAGAGGCAATAAATACAGTTTAAGTTGTATATTGAATCAACTTTATCAATTAAAGTGGTTCCCCACTACAAAAGGTTACGTCAAGCCTTCGCAAGCTTTTCTTACAAAGATCAGTATCAAAGAGGTTTTAGGTGATACAGTTCCTTATTTTGAAGGGAATCTTCCAGAAAATATTTGTCACCTACTTGAAGTCAAATCAGAAGTTACAATTATAGATCTTATAGAACTACTTCGGGATCATTCCAACTCAGATAAACCAAATCAAGAAATGATAGATCGAGTATATTCCGAACTATTTATTAGGACGAAATATATTGATGACGATAATATCTATACAATTTTTTCGAATGAATCTCTAATTTATGTAAGTGGAGGTCAGCAAGAAAAAAAATGGTTCACTAGTGAGGAATGTATCTGGGAAGATGCGACAGATATTTTAGGGGATGAATTTATTTATCTTCAAAAAAAATACCCAAAAATGCAGGAGTTCTTTGTTAGCTGCCTTGAAGTAAAAGAGCGCATTGATACAGAATCTTATGCCAAATTTTGGCTAAAACTCCAGGAAGCGCCTCTTGCGGACGTTAAAAAGCAACGTGAGTTAGTAGAGCGTCTTTATCGTGAGATCAAACCAGTCGCACTAATGTCCGAAGTACCACGGACACGGAGCATAATGCATAAATGGTGGGATGATTATTTTTTTGATCAGGCCAAATTTTACTCGCAAGCCGATACGTTTCGCGATGCATCTGAACTCTTCATATCTGATGATAAATTCTTTCAGACAATGTTCAAAGATACGGAAGATGTAGATTTTGCATGGCGTCCAGAACAGGGTTCTTTCAGCGATTGGAAAAGTTTTTTTAGCATATTCAATATTCCTCTGTTATCTGAGTCAGTAACTGAAACGCTCGTAGAAGATGTAATTCCTGAAATCCTCAAAAATAATTACTATGTAACAGAATCAGCGATAAAGATGATTGCATCATGGTTCGCAGAAAAACGCCAAACTGAATATGAGGCATTATTAAGTAACGATACTTTTAAACATTTATTGCTATTACGAGAATCTTCATTCACAACAGATATCGAGATTGAATTTTGTCTTGAAACGGACAATTTTATTTATGAGCCCAAAAATGGATTGTATCCAGCATTTTGGGATCGTAATGCACATATTCTTTACTATAATGGCGAGATCAGTAAAAGTAAACTCGCTCAGGTTTTGGCAAAATCTCTAACAAAAAATTACAAAGATTTAGCTGACTGGATTGAACTGGTCTTGGAAGCTGACAATATAGAAAGAATAAAGGATAAAAGCTGGAATGTTCCTCGTGAGATAAATGATTTGTTCCGTGAAAAAAAATCGCCATCGCAATCCGACAAAGAAACATTAGAAGAAGACTCCACAGCGACAATAACACCAGCGATAGAGCATATTGAAAATGATATTGAGTCTCTTGAATCGGAGATGACCACTTCTTGTATTGATAAAAAAGAAGCAGATACAGAAGAAAATTTCAAAGGCACACCTAAAAGTCCAACACCAATCGCGCAAGCAACATCACCAATTGCTCCTTCTACAAAAAACAAGCTACATACATCAGAGTCAAATGCTGTTCAGCATGAAAATCCTATTGGAATTGATGAGAAAGATCCGGCAATTTCAGATACAACAATGTTTAACTTCAGGGCTTCTTTGGAAGCCGCATTTACACAAAATGGATTAACTCAGTATAACGAAGATGTCATGAATCAGATCAACCATGGTGGTGATGGAATACTGTCTAATTCTAGCCCTCGTGCCGAGAAATTAGCGGAAGCATATTCGGAAAATATTAAAAAAGAACCAACAGCCGAGGCAAGGCGAAAAGAGACTGAGCGTAGCTTGCTTGAACCTCCAAATGAAGCTGTACGTGCCTCATTATTTGATTGGTACCAAGGAAAGTGTCAAATTTGTGGTGATACCTGGCCAAAGAGAGATGGCAATCCATATTTTACCGCAGCATATATTATAGAGCGGCAGCACAAACGATGGCTGGACGAGCCGGGTAATGCGCTTTGTCTTTGTGCCAGACATTTTGCACAATGGCGACTTGCCACTAAACACGCGACAAATGAAATTACGGAACAAATAGGTGATTTGAAACTGAAAAGTGAAGGTGGAGATGGAGATGGAGACTTATCGATACGCTTTCAATTAGTGGATCAGAGCGCCGTTATTAATTTTTGTGAACGTCACGCACTTGCATTAAGAAAACTGCTTGATAATGAAGTGGAATAATATAAAAAGACGTGATAAGTGGGGGAATTTTAGGTCCTATAAAATATATTATAGGACGTAAAGTAGATGCACAGAAAGCCTTTGAAATTGCCTAAGGCATACGCTTTGGCTATGCAAAGCAGCCACTGGAAATTAACTACATTGATATTTTTGGTCGTCAGTAGTCGGCCATTATGTAGATTGCTCAGTTGGAC